>ENA-ORBV01000401-ORBV01000401.1-microbial-mat-metagenome-genome-assembly--contig:-NODE-401-length-100469-cov-12.451988_pt1 | contig 100469 bp, 68 predicted proteins | sample MGYA00237777_ERZ505514 | MGnify/ENA primary metagenome ERZ505514 (study PRJEB26160, sample SAMN06269048) | microbial mat metagenome | isolation source: Oligotrophic lake microbial mat | place...
GTACAGCCGGATGGCACGGTAGGTGGTCCGAACTTTGACTGGTGCGAAACTTACATCCTTGTTCAGGACAACATGTTTGACCTGTGCGGTGGTTCGGGTTCACGCACGATCGCTGGTTTGATCGAAACGGAAGAAAGCGAAGCAGTAGCTGGTGTTGAAGTAAGCCTGAGCGGTAGCTCAAGTGCAAACATGGATACTCCTGCAAACGGCACTTACGAATTCGATAACCTGGCTGAAGGTGGCGACTACTCAGTAGCCCCTGAACTGGATGCCTTCCCGCTGAATGGCGTATCTACGTTTGACTTAGTACTGATCAGCCGCCACATCTTAAGCGTGCAGCCGCTTGGCAGCCCGTACAAGATGATTGCAGCCGACGTAAACAATGATAAGAAGATTACGACGATTGACCTGATCCACCTGCGCAAGTTGATCCTTGCGATTGACACTGAATTTGCAAGCAATACCAGCTGGCGTTTTGTTCGCGCTGATTATGTCTTCCCGGTTGCTACGAACCCATGGTTCGAAGTGTTCCCTGAAGTATTCAACGTGAACGACCTTGCTACTGATATTCTGAATGCAGACTTCGTGGCAATGAAGATTGGCGACGTGAACTCAAGTGCAGCAACTAGCTTTGCAAGCATCGAACCACGGACGATTGAAGGCGTATTTGCGCTGGAAACTGCTAATCAGCAACTGATTGCAGGCAACGAGTATACCGTAACGTTCAAAGCTTCTGAGATCGCTAAGATCCAGGGCTACCAGGGCACGCTGACTTTCAACAAAGCAGCAGTCGAATTGGTGAGCGTTGAGTACGGAGCTGTGAAGGAAGATAACTTCGGTATGCGTTATGCAGCGGAAGGGATGATCACGACCAGCTGGAATGGCGAAGCGACAGCAAGCGATGTCTTGTTTAGCCTCGTTCTGCGTGCGAAAGCGGATGCTCAGTTGAGCGAAGTACTGGGCGTCAGCTCGAGCTACACGGTAGCAGAAGCTTACAGCCAGAACGACGGAATCACAGAATTAGTGATCAACTTCGGCACGGGTGCAGCAGCAGCCGCCGGTTTCGAGTTGTACCAGAACACGCCGAACCCATTCAAGGGTGAGACGTTGATTGGCTTCAACCTGCCGGAAGATGCAGAAGCAACGATCTCTATTCAGGATGTAACAGGTAGAGTACTGCGCATAACGCGCATTCAGGCGGTTAAAGGTTACAACACGGTAAACTTGAACAGCAACGAACTGGGTGCAGTTGGCGTACTTTCCTACACGGTTACTACTGCTGATTTCACTGCAACCAAGCAGATGATCATCGTTGAGTAATCACGATAAAACTGTGGAGTGGTTCCTTTCGGGGAACCACTCCCTTTTTTTATTTAATAAAATCTTCAAAAAAGAGCCTGAAACGCTATCTTTGTTAATATCAACTCCTTAGACACAACTGGAAATAGAGAAATTACTTGCCGGTTTGAATTGGATTGCCCATTTTGTTGTATCTTAGCGGCCGTTAACGAACCTGGCATTATCCCATGATAATATGAAACATACTACTTTCGGAAAGCTATTCCTGGCATTCCTCCTATGGATACCTACCTATTGCGCATCTGCGCAACCGACATTCATTTTTCCTAATTATGCAGACGAGCAAGGCGATACGGTCGGCGTTAAGCTGAAAGTAGTCAACTTTGAAAACATCGTTAGTACCCAGTTTTCCATTCACTGGAATCCTGAAGTACTCGAATTCAATTCTGTTTCTGGATTTGCCCTTCCAATGACCAGCCCGGAGAACTTTGGAACGCCACTCATTGAAAATGGCATACTCACTTATTCATGGTTAGACTTGGCCTTAGATGGCTATACTTTAGCAGATAGTACTAACTTATTCACAATCGTATTCGATGTTATTGGCTCAATGGGGGACACCTCATCCATTCGGTTCTCCGATCTGCCAACAATCAAAGAAATAGCAGATACCACTTTTACAGCGATTCCAACCGTATTTCAAGATGGAATGGTGCAAGTTGTTGCACCGAATAGCATTGCCGACCCTGTAAACGCTCCCTTTAGCATCCGGGAGTGTTATCCAAACCCTTTCAAAGAGCACACTCAAGTTCAACTCTACATCGCTCAACCAACAAACGCCCATATCAGTATCACAAATACCCAAGGACAAACAGTTTGGGAAGACAACCGCTACTTCAATGCAGGTGATCAAACATTTTCATTGAAAAAGGAAATTTTTCCCGCAACTGGAACATATTATCTGCGTCTACAGTCAAATGAATTTTCTGTAACGCAAAAATTGATTTTGGTACAATAGTTATTATTTCATCCCAATTCCGACAAAAATGCGTAAATGGTTTACTTGCCTGTTTGCGGGGCTATGGCTATTTGCTGTGCAATCAGCAACCGCCCAATGCTCTTTTACTGGCTTCGGCCTTAAAATCGAAAGCATCACAGCGACCCAGGGTCAGCAGGTCTGCTTAGATGTATCTACACAGAACTTTACGAACATTTTGGGGATGCAATTCAGCATCCATTACAATCAGGCAGCTTTGACGTTCAATAATGTTGCCAGCATCAGCCTGCCCGGGCTGTCGGCAGCATCGTTTGGCACGCCGCTACCTGGACGTATCACGATGACTTGGAACGATCCCAATGTAGTGGGGATTACCCAGCCCAATGGTACGGTGATTTTTGAACTGTGCTTTACAGTAACCGGGAATACGACTAGTACGGTAAGTTTTGCAAACACGCCAACCAGTATTGAGATCCTGGATAACAACCTGAATGAAGTCCCGTTCAATAGTTGCGCGGGAACAGTAACGGTTAGCGGCGGCGGTGGTGGCGGTACCAACTTTAGTTTGGATATCGAAAGTATCACAGCGCCACAGGGCCAGCAAGTGTGTCTGAATGTAGCAACCCAGGGTTTTACGAATATTTTGGGGATGCAGTTTAGCATTCAATACAACTCATCGGTTTTGTCGTTTGTGAATGTATCCAACCTGAACCTGAGCGGGCTGTCTGCGGCCTCATTTGGCAATCCTTCTCCCGGCGTGATTACCATGACTTGGAATGACCCCAATGTTTTGGGGATCACCCGGCCAAACGGTACGGTGCTCTTTGAGTTGTGCTTTACTGTAACCGGTGCCACTACGAGCACGGTAAGTTTCAGCAATACGCCAACATCCATAGAAATCTTAAATAGCAGCTTGCAGGAAGTGCCGTTCAACAGCACAAGCGGAACAGTAACGGTCAGCGGCGGCGGTGGCGGTAACCCAACACCCTGCAACATCACTGGCTTTGGTCTGGAAATAGAAAGTGCAAACGGCACTCAGGGCCAGCAGGTTTGTCTGGAAGTGCGCACCCACAGCTTTAACGATATCCTCGGCATGCAGTTCAGCATCAACTACAATGCCTCGGTATTGACGTTTGTGAATATTGCAGCGCTGAACCTGAACGGTTTGTCAGCAGCGTCGTTTGGCACGCCTTCACCGGGTATCATTACGATGACCTGGGACGACCCGAATGTGCAGGGCATAACGCTTCCGAACGGCACGGTAATTTTTGAATTGTGCTTCAACGTTACGGGCAATACGACCAGTATGGTCACCTTCGGCAACACGCCGACATCCATTGAAATTTTAGACGGGGATTTGAATGAAATTCCGTTCAACAGCTGCGCGGGAACAGTAACCCTGGGCGGCGGCGGCGGACCCTTGCCTTGCGACATTACGGGCTTTGGTCTGGAAATAGAAAGTGCCAATGCAACCCAAGGTCAGTCGTTCTGCCTGGAAGTGCGTACGCATGATTTTAACGATATTCTCGGCATGCAGTTCAGCATCAATTATAATGCTGCCGTCCTGCAATATACCGGCGGCCCCTCGGCGCTCAACCTGGCCGGCTTGTTTGCCATCTCGTTTGGCAATCCTTCTCCCGGTGTCATAACGATGACCTGGAATGATCCGAATTTAATGGGAATCACGCTCCCGGACGGCACGATAATTTTTGAATTGTGCTTTACCATGTTGAGTTGTGCGACCAGCAATATAACTTTTGGCAACACGCCGACATCCATTGAAATCCTCGATGGCGATTTGAATGAAATTCCGTTCAACAATTGCCCGGGCAAAGTGAGTTGCGGAAACAACCCAGGAGAAACGGTCACCATCACCAATGCAACCATCACCAATGTTGCTTGCCGCAACGGCAATACTGGCGTCATTACGGTGCAGGCAACCAGTTCAGGTGGAGGCACACTGACTTACGCCTGGAGCGCATTACCGAATCCAGGCAATACGCCGACCATTTCCAACCGGCCAGCCGGAACGTATAGTGTAACGGTAACCAGCAGCTTGGGCGGTACGCCTGCTACGGCGACCTATATGATTACGCAACCTGCAACTGCAGTCACGATCAACAGCATTATCGCAACGGATGTAACCTGCAACGGCGCCAACAACGGCAGCATTTTGGTTACGGCTTCCGGCGGCACCGGCACTCTCTCCTATGCCTGGAGCTCGCCGCCCCCAAACCCTGGCAATACGCCTAACCCGATGAACCTCATTCCATTCAGCTTCTACTGGGTAACCGTTACCGATGCGAGTGGTTGTACGGCAATGTCTATGCTGACCGAAGTGGAAGAACCTGCGGCACTGGTGGTAACGGCAACGTCTATCCAGAATGTACTTTGTGCAGGTGCCAGCACCGGTTCTGTAACGCTGGGCGTTACCGGAGGCACTGGACCTTACACGTACAACTGGAGCGGAACGGCTCCGGATACCAATCCGACAACCGGGTTGATCACCGGCGTATATTCCGTGACGGTTACAGACTCCAGGAGCTGCACGCAAATACTGAATAATATAACCGTAGTTGCGCTGAACCCTGCGTTGACGATCACAAACACGGCGGTTACCGATCTGAACGACGGCAACCCGGGCGCAGTGAACATCACGGTTCAGGGTGGAAATGGTACCTATACCTACGTCTGGACAGGTCCGGGCGGATTTTCAGCCAGCACTCAGGATATTTCCAACCTGACCGTAGGCGGGCAGTATTGTGTGACCGTGACCGATGGTAATGGTTGTACAAGAAATACCTGCGCAACGGTCGGCGAAGACCTGGCTATTACCACGTTCAACATCAATAAAGCATGTTTCGGCACGAATAACGGTGGTGTAGACATCACGGTAGCAGGTGGAACGCCACCTTATACCTATGTATGGCGTAATTCGAGCAACATGGTTATCGCCATGACTCAGGACATCACCAATGTGGCGCCGGGCACTTACAATGTCACCGTCACCGACGGCAACACCAACACCGTAACGGGCAACTTTGAAGTGACCAGCCTTCCGCAAATCACGATCGCAGCGAACATTAGCTCTGCGACCAGCGGAAACAACGGTTCCATCGCGCTGAATATCACAGGTGGCGCGCCGGGTTATACGGTGCAGTGGTCGGGAACCACTCAAACGACGCCAACCATTAATAACTTGGCTGTTGGCCAATATTGTGCGACCATCACGGACGCGAACTTCTGCACGGCAACGGGCTGCTATATGGTAACGGCTCAGCCTTTCGCTTTCGGAACCATCACACCAACTAATGTACTTTGCAACGGCGCATCCACCGGAACCTTAGCGGTAACAGTGCTGGGTGGCTCGCCACCGTATACACTCACGATCAACGGCACTCCGTACCCGAGCGCAACCGGCGTCTTTAACATTACGGGGCTTGGCGCCAATAACTGGTCGTTCGTAGTCGTAGACAACACCGGCGTACAGATCAACAACAGTGCAACCATCACGCAGCCATCTGCGGTCACAGCGACGTCCATAGTTAACAACGATACGGAAGACGCAGGATGCACGGGCAGCATTACCCTGAACATCAACGGGGGCACACCGGGCTATGCGGTGACGTGGAATGTCGCCCCAACGGGACCTCAGATTCTCAGCCTTTGCGAAGGGAATTATATTCCGACTATCGTGGATGGCAATGGTTGCCAGGTGACGCTGCCTGCGATCGCGCTGAACACCTTTTCCGAAGATGCAGTGTCTGCAAATGTAGACTGCCCGACGGATGAAGACGGCTTGATTAACCTGACGGTTTCAGGAGGCAATGCGCCTTATACCTTTGAGTGGAAAAATGCAGGCGGTGTGGTCGTTTCTGTTGTTGAAGACCTGGCAAACGCAACGCCGGGTACCTATACAGTTCGCATCACTGATGCCAGCGGTCTGGTTTTGGTGCGTCAATACGCGGTGGCTGCCCAGTCAAACTTCTCGGTTAACGCACAAGTGACCTCTAACCACGGCAATTTTGCAGTGAGCTGTGCAGAGGGTACCGATGGTAGCGCGGTTGCGAACATTACCGGACAGGGCGACTTCGATGTGGTTTGGGAAAGCAATGGCAATACCTTTGTCGGCGCGGCTCTGCAAAATGCCAGTCCGGGCGTCTATACCATAACGGTGACGGACGAACTGGGTTGTGAAATAACGGCCTCATTGACACTGAATGCTCCGCCGGCCATTATTCTGAATGCCAATGTGACTGCAATTTCCTGCCTTGGCGACAAAAATGGAGAAATCCAGGTATTCGCTTTTGGGGGCGTTGCGGGGAATTACCAGTACCAGTGGAGCACCGGTATTTTTGGCAACTTGGTTCGGAACCTCGGCATAGGAGACTACACCGTGACCGCCACCGACCTGAACGGTTGCGAAAAAGTGGAAACTTACACGATGGCTGAACCAACGCCGATTACGGTTGAATTTGAAGTCGAACCGGCAACGGAAGGCTTCAACGGCACGGTACGGGCGATTGTCAGCGGTGGCCAGATGCCTTATCGCTACCAATGGGTGAATCTCAATTCAAGCGAGTTTACCTCCATCGTTTCCAGCTTAGCGCCGGGCGAGTACTTCCTGATCGTTACCGATGACAACGGTTGCCAAACGGCTATGCTGAGTGCTGTCGTACCCGACGAACGCTACCCTTGCCTTGAAGAGCGGGTAGTCATTACCCCGGATGGGAACGGCGCAAACGATGAGTTTATCATCTTCTGCATCGGTGATTTACCCAACAACAACTTAGAGATTTACAACCGTTGGGGACAATTGGTCTTTGAAACCGAAAACTACGACAATACGTGGGCAGGTACTTCCCAGAATGGTTCGCCGTTACCGGATGGTCCGTACTATTATGTACTGGAATACACCAATCCGGATGGCACGCCGGTTCAGGCCAAAGGCTCCCTGACGATTGTCCGCGAATAATCGAATATCCCGGGCGCGCTCGCCGGCAAGGTGGGCGCGCCAATCAATGAACAATATCATTATCCACCAACCGATTCACAAACATGAAAAAGTTATTTCTACTCATCATATTGGCAGCCTCCTTCAGCGCTGTGTCTGCACAGGAAGAAGCCATTTTTACCCATTACCACATCAGCCCGATTCTGATCAATGCAGGCGCAGCCGGATTCAATGAATCTTATGACCTGCAGGCACACGCTAGAATTGCCTGGACGGGCTTCCCCGATGCGCCGCAAAACTATGGCGCGATATTCAATGGCCCGCTGGGCAAAACTTTCGGCATTGGTCTGGGCATTTTTTCAGAGCAGGCTGCCCAGTTGAATCGCCTGAAAGTGCAACTGAACTACGCTTTTCGCTTTAACATCAGCGAGAACTTCAAGCTGAGCGCCGGGTTTGCTACCGAATTTCAGCAGATGCAGTTGGACAACAGTGTAATGGATAGCGATTTCTTTCAGGCTGGCGATCAATTGCTGGAAGAAATTCTTGATGGCAAAGGCATTTTTGACGCTTCGATCGGGGTATACGGCACCTTTATGGAAAACACCTTTGCGGGGTTGTCCTTTAACAACTTAGTGCGTTCCCGTTTGGATGACATCGTCAATACGGAGCAGAAAGAGTCGTTTTTTAGCTATTACACCTTCTTATTGGGACACAAATTCGAGGTATACGACCTGGGTATTACGTTCGAACCTTCACTCATGGTGCGCAGTCTGCGTGATACGCCTCAGCAATTTGACATCAACCTCAAAGCAGGGTTCCTGCAAGACCAGTTGATTGCAGGTCTGTCTTACCGCTCGCTTGGCACCGCCGGACTTTTGCTGGGCACGAAACTGCCGTCCTTTCATCTGTACTATTCTTACGATATTTCTTTCCAGCGTTTCCAAAAATTCAGTACCGGTACACACGAAGTTACGCTGGCTTTGTCGTTTAAGAAAAAAGACAACCCGAAAGGGAATTGATACATAAGTATTATCGGTTTTTGGGATGGCCTCTCTCTGCACATGTGGAGGGGGGCTTTTTCTTGATGTGAACCAGTAACCGGGGGGACTTCGAAGCCACCCGATCACTTTGCAAAAAAATACCCTAAACAGGGTATTATTTTTTGCCGCCTTTCCCCTACATTTGTGAGATCATTTTGTGCCAACAGAGCAAAACGTTATTTCCGAGTATAACAACTGGCACAACCGAGCTATCTTCTACCAAAACAAATTCAAAACTCAAGGCTGTTCACCTGACATTGGTGTCGGGTATTGATGTGCTTTTGGCACAACTGTGCAATGGCGGTATTTCCTGACGCGCCATGCCCAAGCCTTGTATTTTCCGTATTGGTTTACTTTAAGACATCGTTCCGGCGGCTGCGTTCGCCGGAATGAACCTGAATAATTAAGGCGATTGGATTGTATGTGATTATCCGAGAACCGTTTTCAAGTGCATACTTAAATCGGTTTTTGGGATGGCCTCTCTCTCGTGCAAACGTGAGGGGGGCTTTTTTATTTAGGCCATAATTTTGTCAAGGTGACTGATTCGCGTACCTTGCGAGCCAATTCGTTCATACATAAATTGTTCAAATGATTATCGAAAAGAACACGGTGGTGACCTTGCACTATCGCCTTCAGGAAGACGACGCTTCCGGAGCATTGGTTGAAGAAACTTACGGCAGCGAACCGCTGGTATTCTTGTTTGGCGCTGGCCAGATGTTACCCGAATTTGAAAGCCAATTGGAAGGCAAAAAAGCAGGAGATGCTTTGGCTTTTGGCATCAAGAGCGCGGATGCTTATGGAGAAGAAGACCCGGATGCATTGGTGAAATTGCCCCTCGATACCTTTATGATTGATGGCAAACTGGCTGAAGAAATGCTCGTTGTAGGCAACCCGATTCCAATGTCGGATCAGCACGGCAATCAATTGGTGGGCATCGTCATGGAAGTTGGCGATGACGGGGTATTGATTGATTTTAACCACCCGATGGCCGGTCAGGATTTGTTTTTCTCCGTGACCATCGAAACGATCCGCGAAGCTACTCCTGAAGAAATTTCGCATGGCCACATTCACGGCGAAGGCGGCCACGACCACGATTATTGATTTTTGAGTAACTATATAGTGTCTGTCTTTATAGTCCGATAACTGCGTTATGCTAGACCCAAAAAGCGTCATTTACGCGAGTAAACTCCGATTTTTGGGTCTTCGCATGCCTTGCTCTCGAACTCTAAAGAGCAGACACGGACTAAATAGACAGACACTATATAGCTTTGAACAGGAAGAAATACGGAAAAGAGGTTGATCGTATATTCAAAAGCCTTCGTTTTTAGTCAATTAAAGCCCGAACTTACTTTAATTTAAGGTATTCCAAAATCACAGATGCCGCAGCTTCCAGCGTTTCGCCAAAAGCAAAAATCCCTTCCTCGTGCCCTTCCATAACGAAAATTCGCAGGCTTGGAAGCGCTGTTTCTTTTAACAAAGCCATGATAGACCAAGCCATTTCCGGCGTGCCATAGGTGGCCGACAATGGGGTGGTTGGGACGCGGTGCAGCAGAAATTGCCACAATTTTAGGTGGTGGATGTGGATGACGCCATTGATTTCAGGGCATTCCCGGTAAATTACGGCGTGGCTCATAGATTCTGAGGATGCAATGACCGGACCTTCGCAATGCAGCGCATTTTCGGCGAGGTCTGCCTGGCGAACGATGGCATAATGCGCGCCATTGAGCCGCGGGATGCCGCCAGTGGCGGTGCCGCTGATGATGAATTGCCCCGCTGCATTCACCCGTCGGCTGATGTTGCCAAACCCGATGCCATTTTCGTAGACGCCAATTAATCCGCGATCAAACAGCTCTGAGCGCCAGTGGTTCAGCTCGGCAATTTCCGTGTCCGGCAGTGGAGGGGTTTGTGTCCAAACGGCCCGAAATTTCAGGTAACCTTCGTCAATGGCATGCTGCATGGTTGGGTATTGTGCTGATCTTATAGGGCTGGTACTACTGAACGCTGTTCAGTGGCCTATGGTGTATACCTGCTGAACTCCGTTTTGGAGATTTACATGAACCATGGTCTTGTCTATCATACGGCCAAACAACGTTTGGTGGTACGGTGTGGCCGAATTGGAGTTCGGCGGTACGGTGTGGCCGAATCGGAGTTCGGTGGTACGGTGTGGCCGAATCGGAGTTCGGTGGTACGGTGTGGCCGAATTGGAGTTCGGTGGTACGGTGTGGCCGAATCGGAGTTCGGTGGTACGGTGTGGCCGAATCGGAGTTCGGCGGTACGGTGTGGCCGAATCGGAGTTCGGCGGTACGGCCTACGGGACAAAAAATAACCACATAGCGTAAGCAGAAAGGATCGGTTTTTTGAAACGATGCCTGATTGCCGTGCTATGTGGTTATGATAATAATTGAAGTACTACAGTACTCTCTAATTCTTCGTCAGTTTGTAAGAATAATTGGCCTGATTCAAAATCAGTTCGACCGTATAATTACCAGCTTCTGCAACTGGAATGTTGTCGCCGCCGTATTCCATGATGCGGTTGCCGCCGGTATCGCCGAGATTGACACCCCAGTCATCGTTGGCACGGAACTTGATTTCGCCCGCCACGAGGTCAATCGTAATTTTCAGCGTGCCGGAAGCTGCGTCGTAGCTCATATCCGTGTCGCTGTCCCATCCGGTTGGCGTTGATGAACCGATGATGCCCCAATCCGTTTTTGCAAACGTGTGGGTCAGTGCGTTCAGATCAACGTTCAGGCGGTACATTCCGCCGCTTGGCACTGCAATATCGGTGCCACCTAACTCCAGCGTGCCGTCAGCATCTGTATCGCCCCAGTTGGTATCCCAGGACAAACCTTGTGTGTATTTGAACTTTGGCGCGGATTCGTTCATGTTCACGTAGCCTTCGTAGGTTCCATCGCTTTTCACAGAATAGATAACCGTCGTCACGTCAGCCGGATTCCAGCCCTGGTAGCTGCCGGGAACCTGCAATTTCGGGTAGTCAATTTCCTGCTGGAAAGGGTTCACCTTGATGCTCAAAGTCGGAGAAATCAGCTTTTCAACTTCGCTGCTGACAGAAGCGACTACCCGGACTTCCATCGTGTTTTCCACGCCGGCCGGGAGATTTTTGGCCAACAAAATGCCATTCACTTTGCCGTTTGTTACCGCCATAGATAAGCCGCCTTTCAGGATAGGTCCGAGTGAAACCGCCTCGGCAAAGTTATTGCCGGCTTTGTCAATCTGAACATCGTAGTCTATCCCTGCTTCATAACCAAAGTCAGCAGTTGTCCAGGTGAAGGTCGTCATCACGTCATCCACGATGGCATCTGTAATGACATAGCTGGCATTGGCTGCCGGGCTGGACAATCCCGGCGCACCGTCGAGACTCAGCACAGGGCCGAATTCGTCTTCACTGCAACCCCACATCATTAGGGCGAGTAAACTCAGGAGAAAATATTGCTTGCGCATGATGATGATATTATGCTCAGGATATTCCGGCACTGGCCGGAATATCCTGAAAGATGAATTAATTATAGCCCGGGTTTTGAACCAATTTAGGGTTTGCACCTAAATCGGAAGCCGGAATCGGAAATACGTTAAAGAATGCCGGAACCTGCGCGCCGGTCAGGGAGCCGCCCTTCAATGGCCATAAGTAGGTGCCGTTGCTGAACTGGCCAAAACGAACCAAGTCCGTGCGGCGGTGGCATTCCCAATAGAGTTCGCGCGCCCGTTCGTCGAGTATAAAATTCAGCGTCAGGTCGCCTGAGCTAATGGTGCCTGCACCTGCACGTGCGCGCAACTGGTTCACAGAGCCCAATGCTTCGGATGCACTGCCCGTTCCGCCACGCAGGATTGCTTCTGCATACATCAAGTAAGCATCTGCCAGACGAAACATCGGGAAGTCTGTGTCCGGGAAAGTGAGGTTGGATCCTGCGTTGCCGTTGCGATCTACGTTTTTGAATTTGGTAATGGCGTAGCCCTGCGTAAATTGGGAAACATCCGTAATCTCTAAGGTTTGCCCGTCCGTATGGAACATCTTCCGGTTATCATTTACGTTAGAAACAACGGAGTAAGTATAATCCTGGCGGTTGAGGTACAATTTGATCGTATAATTACCCGCACCCGGAATGACAATATTGTCGCCGCCGTATTCCAAAAGCGCGTCTTTGCCCGTATCGCCAAAGTTAATGTCCCAGCCGTCGTTGGCCCGGAATTTTGCTTCGCCGGCAACTAAGTCAGCCGTAATAGTCCAGGCACCTTCTGTTGCATCATAAGTCATGTTCTGATCGCTGTCCCAGCCACCAGCCGTTGCCGAACCGATCAAACCCCAGGAAATAGGCGTCAGGGAGTAAGTCAACGTATTCAAATCAACGTTGAGGCGGTAGAAGCCGGGTGCAGCATTGAGGTTTTCACCACCGGGTTCCAGGGTGCCGTCAGCGCCGGTATCTCCCCAGTTTGTATCCCAAGAGCCTTTTGCAAACTTGAATTGGGAAGCTTCTGCAAAATAGGTGAAACCTTCGTATACTTCGTTGCTGCCCTTAGAAGCCAAAGCGCCTGCATTGCTGGCCGGATCCCAACCCTGGTAAGCGCCGGGTACATTCAATAGTGGGTAGCTGCCGCTGTTGAAATCTGGCGCTACAACGGTGCCGCCCACTTCCGGGAACTTGCCAACAAATGCGCTGGTAGTGCGGGTTCCACCCCAACCCCCGTCGAGGCCGAATGCCGCCGGGCTCATGCTGCCACCAACCGCTGCGTGGGTAATGAAGGTCATGCCGCCCCAGGTTTGGGTGCGGGTTCCGTCGAAAGCAACCGGGAAGATCACCTCGCTGTTGTCAATATTGTTGTCGGCCAGGAAAAGGTGCTGATAAGTTGGCTCTAATGAGTAGCCTGCGTCAATTACTTTTTTAGCATAAGTTGCACATTCTGTGTATTTACCTTGTCCAGTGTAAACTTCTGCATTGAGGTACAGTTTGGCAGCCAACATCCAGACCGCTGCCTGGTCTGCGCGGGCGTAGCTGTTTTGGCGTGGTGCCACCAACTGCGGTTCAATTTCCTTAATTTCCGCTTCGATAAAATTAAACAGGTTCGCTGCTGAAATTTGCTCCGGGAAAAAAGCGCCTACGCCATCTGCTTCCGTCACAAAAGGAACATTGCGAAACATATCCAACGCATGCCAGTAGCTGAGGGCACGCAAGAAGCGCGCTTCAGCGCGATAAGTAGCAACTTCCGCTTTTAGGTTGCCCTGGCCGCGGTCGTCCAATTTGGCATCGGTGGCTTCGCGAAGGAATTCGTTGCACAGTGCAATCTGGTAGTAAATGCGGTTGTACATTGCCGTGATGAATTCATTTTGCGCATTCCAGTCCTGGTCTTCAAAGTCGTGGATATTGCCGTCGTTCCAGGCAATAACGGCTTCGTCAGTCGTCAATTCTTGCGCTTTCCAATATTGGCGTAGGTAGGTGGAGAAGCCTTCGTCAATCCCACTGATGTCTGGCAAGCCCGCAGGGCCTTCCTGGCCGCTTACAGCCAAACCGGCATAGAGCTTGGCTAAAACCTGACGGTAAGCTCCCGGCGAATTGTATACGACGTCAGCAGTTTGAATGTCCTCATCAAGAGGCGTAGTATCCAGATCCTTAAAGCAGGATGTGGCCACGAATGATAATCCGAGGATTATCAACGATAGTTTTTTAATAGATGAGAAAGCCATACTGTGTACTTTTAACAATGTTATAAATTAAGGTTTAACCCAAACAAGAACGTTCTGGAACGTGGGTAAAGGTTGTTGTCAATCCCGCCGAAAACTTCAGGATCCAAGCCTTCATAGTTCGTAATCACAAACGGGTTTTGCATGGTTGCGTAAACCCGAAGGTTGCTGCCACCTTCTTTGCTGAATACATTCGCAAAGTTGTAGCCAACCGTTACGTGATCCAAACGCAGGAAAGAGCCGTTCTGGATGAAGTGATCGCTGAAATAGCGCGGTGTGGTGAAATCAACCGATGCAATATTTGCCTGAACGTTTTGCAGGTAATTGGTTGAGGCATACAGTCCACTATAATTAGACAAATTAGACTGATTGTTGTTGTAAATGTAGTTGCCCATATTGGCACGGCCTGCAAAAGAAAAGTCGAAATTGCCGTAGTTGAAATTAGAAGTAAAGCCGATGAAAGCATCCGGCGCAGGATTCTCTAAGCGGTAGAGGTCTGCCGTAGAAATCTGGCCGTCTCCGTTGCGGTCAACATACAGGTTTTCAACCGGAATGCCATTGGCATCGTACACCTGCTCGAATACAAAGAAGGAGCTTGCCGGGAAGCCAACGCTGTGGATTTGAATGTTGTTGCCCACACCGCCGGAGATACCGCCGGTAGCTACGCCCTGGTAGTTCGGATCGTCCGTAGCCGTCAGGCGCGTAATTTCATTCACGTTCTGTGTGTAGTTAACCCCAACAGACCACTCGGAATTAGCGCCTTTGTATGGAATGGCATTCACCGAAATTTCAAAACCGCGGTTTTCCAGGTCGCCCACGTTGGCGGTGATGAAGTTGGTGAGGTTGGTGCCTGCCGGTACCGGGATGAAGTTGATCAGGTCGTTGGTTTCGCGCTGGTAAACTTCCACCGAACCGTAGAGCCGGCTGTTGAACAAAGTATAATCAATACCGATGTTGTAGGTCGTTGTTTCTTCCCACTTCAGGTTGGAGTTGTAGCCTTCCGGGCGCAGGGTTTCCAGAAACTCGTTCCCAAACTGGTATTGGGCCGTGGTAAGACTGCCTAAGTAGAGCGCCTGAGAAGGGTAGTAGTTGTTACCGATGGCCTGCTGTCCGGTTACGCCATAGCCCAAACGTAGTTTCAGGTTATTCAACGTGCTGCCCTCCGCTCTGTTGTCATAGATTTTCCAGGCAAAAGCAGCTGCGGGGAACAAGCCGTTGCGGTTGTCTTTGCTAAAGCGGGAAGATCCATCCTGACGCAGGGTCAGGGTGATAAGGAAGCGATCGTACAGGGTATAATTCAAACGGCCGAACAGCGACACTAAGTAGAATTCGCTGGCGTTCGAGTTTTCGCGGATGCCGTTTTCGTCGTCGCGGCGGTCGAAGTTTTCGCGGTAGAAATGCTGCCAGGAGTAACCGCCCATCAGGTCAAGAGCTGTTCTGCCCAAGGTCTTGCTATAGTTCAGGTAAAACTCCAGCAATTCGTTGCGATCCGTTTGGTTGTAGCTGTTGTTCACACCGCCGTTGCCGTTTTCATTGAATGCAAAAGCCGCGTTGTCAGGAACCACAATGGTGCCTTCGCCTTTGGCCTGGTCGTAAGCCAAGTTCAAGTTCGCACGCAGTTCGGGCAGGAAAGCAAAGCGGTAATCAGCCGAAAAATTGACGAGGTAACGGTTTACCGTAGATTCGTCGTCGCGCATTTCCAGCAGGGCAACCGGGTTTGCTGGCGACAAGGTATTCGGATTGCCGTTGGGCTGCGTCCAGGTATAGAAGCCGCCGTAAGGGCTTTCCGGATCCCGCACGGGTTGGGTCGGGTCGAAATGAACCGCTCCGCCGATTGCGCCGCGATCTGCAAAGTGGTTGTCATTGCGCATGCCTTTCAAACCAACATTGATTTGCAGGCGGTTGTCAAAAAAACTGGGCGTGAGGTTAATGCCGTAGGTGAGGCGGTTAAACTCGTCCGTTTTCAGAATACCGTCCTGATCGGTGAAACCCAGCGATACCCGGTATGGAAAGCTGCCAATGCCCCCGGATATATTGAGGTTGTGATCCTGCATGATGCCAGTCTGATAGATTTCAGATTGCCAATCGGTGTTGGCAGAACCCATCAGGGAAGGCGCAGGGTGGCCATCGGGAAAACGCGTGTTGATCAAGGTGCGGTATTCATCCGCACTGAACACGTCAACCTGATTGGCCGGATTGCTGAAGGCAACGCTGCCGCTGTAACCTAAGCGGATTTTTTTGCCCAGCTTTCCTTTTTTAGTGGTGATGATGATGACCCCGTTGGACGCCCGCGAGCCATAAATGGCCGTTGCAGAAGCATCTTTGAGCACCGTAAAAGTCTCAATGTCGTTGGGGTTGATGAGGCTGAGAATGTTCCGCTGGCCGGACGTATTGTCGTTCGATACAGGAACACCGTCAATCACAAATAGCGGGTCGTTGGATGCGCTGAGCGAAGACCCTCCCCGGATGCGGATGGCGGCACCGCCCCCTGGCGTACCATCGGTAGTAACCGAAACGCCAGCGACTTTACCGGCCAGCAATTCCTGTGGAGAAGTCAGGGCACCCTTGTTAAAAGAAGAGGTTCCCACCGTTTGTACAGAACCTGTAGCGTCTTCCCGCTTTACGGTACCATAGCCAATGACCACGATTTCATCGAGAACCTGGCCAGCTACCAAACGGATGTCAATTTTATCCGAGCTACCCACCGCAATTTCCTGCGAGTTGTATCCCGTGTAGCTAAAAATCAGCGCTGTTGCGCCTGTGGGCAACTTCAAAGAGTAGCTGCCATCAATATCGGTAATTGTACCCTCTGAGGTACCTTTTACCAGAATATTGGCACCGATCAGGGTTTCCCCCGACACAGCGTCCGTTACTACGCCAGCGATGGTTCGTTGCCCAAAAAGCTGGCTTGGCCCCAATACCACTGCGAGTATCAACACAGTTAGGTTAATAAATTGTCTCATACAATTATCATTAGTTAAAAAAATACAAGTAGTTGTAAGTAGGTTACAAGACTGAAAAATGTACTACTAGTCTGATGTGATATAGGGAAAAAATTTGGTCTTGGGTTGTGACGTGCAAATATAACTCAGCCTGCCCGAAATTTTTAATTATTTTATTCCATTCTGCGTTAAAGTTACACCAACTCCCACAAGGTTGCAGGTACGCAACCAGCGTTGATTGGAATCCGGGCTTAATTGATTAAAACTTGCTTAATGTATTTCCAGTATTAACACGCTTTTAGGTGCCAGAGCCAAGGAGCCGGCAATGGGCATTTGTGTGCCGCTCAGCACGTCAATGCCATTTTTATGTCCGGCTAATATTTCGGCAAACCGCCGGGTATCGAGCTTTGTCGGTTGTTCATTTTTGTTGAGAATCACCATGATTTTTTGATCAGCCGTATACCGAAAATACACATAAACGCCGGCAAGCGGGCCAAAGTGCAACGTTTTGCCCTGTTGCACGGCAAGGTTGGCTTTGCGCCAGTTGAGCAATTTTTTTAGAAAAGCCTGCATTTCGCTTTGGTCTTTGGACAGCCCTATGCCTGTGAAACCATTTACGGCATCCCCGGCCCAACCTCCAGGGAAGTCGGTTCGGATAACGCCATGATCGCCCGGCTGCCCGGTATTGTCCAACAACACTTCCGTGCCGTAATAAATTTGAGGAATGCCCCGTATGGTGAGCAGGTAGGCCAAGGCGATTTTTGTTAGCGATGCATCCTGTTTGAGCTGGGTAAAAATGCGATCCATATCGTGGTTGTCCCCAAAAGTCATCAGGTCGTTGGGATTGGCATACACGAAATCATTCGCCAGCCCTTCATACAGTTTCACCAATCCCTGATCCCAGGTTTCAGGCTCGGTCAGCGCTAAGACGAGGGCGCGCTGCAACGGAAAATCCATCGGGCTTTTCAGGCAGGATTCGTAGCCGTCGTGGTTAGTTTTTCCCTGTTGCCAATACGCAGCAAGGAGTGGGTTCAGGCTCCATTCTTCGCCGACCAAACTAAAATTCGGGTATTCTTCCATGATCCGGCAGCTCCATTCCGCTAAAAAATCTTTGTCCGGATAGGGGTAAGTATCCTGCCGGATGCCACCCAGATGCAGGGTTTCGATCCACCAGATGCTGTTCTGGATCAAATAGATCGCAAAAAAGGGATTGCGTTGGTTCAGATCCGGCATGGTCGGTACGAACCAGCCGTTGCTCATTAATTTCCGGTCAACTTCCGAAGCATAAAGATCCTGGTTGACGGTGCGCCGATGGTTGGTCACCTGCATGCTGTCAGGGAAATTCAGCCAGTCTTTAAAAGGCAGGTCTTTCATCCACCAGTGGTTGGAACCGCAATGGTTCACTACACCGTCAAAAATGAGCTTCATGCCCTTGCTGCGGGTCTTTTCCGCCAGTGTTTTATAGGTATCCATGGTTCCAAAACGCGGATCTACCCGGTAGTAATCGGTAATTGCATATCCGTGGTAAGACCAATTGGGCATGTCGTTTTCCAACAACGGGCTTGGCCAGATGGCGGTAAAACCCATCTGGGAAAGATAATCCAGGTGGTCAATAATCCCCTGAATATCGCCGCCGTGCCGGGTAAAACCTTTATTGCGGTCAATCTTTTTTTCTGCCAAAGGAGCCACTACATCGTTGCCGGGATCGCCATTGGCAAACCGGTCGGGGGTGATCAGGTAAATCACATCGGAAGCATTGAAGCCCTGAAATACTTCCGGCTTTTGCTGGCGGGCATACAAAGGGTAATTGTGTTCATAAACGGTCGCATTGCCCCGTTTGAACCCGATGGTGATGGTGCCGGGTTTTGTATCCGCTGCAATCGTCAGGTCTATGAACAGGTAGTTCTCGCTGTCGGCGCGGTGCGTTTTTTCAATGCGGACGCCAGGATAGTCAATGACCGGGTTGAGTTGGCCGGCTTTAGATCCTTGTACCAACAGTTGCAGGGTGGTGCTTTGCATGCCAACCCACCAGTTCGGGGGTTCTACCCGCGTGATTTGGGCAGACAGGGTCGTGAAAAGAAACAGGCAGCAGCTCAGCGTCAGGAGCCGGGATACTAAATTGGAGGTCAGTTTTGCCATTTTGTGTCGCATTTGAAAAGCCTTTCCCGCTAAGGTAGGATGTTTTAGGAAATCGTGGTGCGTTGTTTCCCGCGAAGGGCGCAAAGGTTCCGCCAAGGGTCGCAAAGGCGGGCGTCTCGCTTTGCGGGTTTTATGATGTTTTACGAAACCAATACGTTGTTTCCCGCAAAGGGCGCAAAGGTTCCGCCAAGGGTCGCAAAGGCGGGCGTCTGGCTTTGCGGCCTTCGCGTGTCCTCCGCGCCCTTTGCGGGAAAGGGAGGCACCAAGCAAAGGCGGGCGTCTGGCTTTGCGGGTTTTATGATGTTTTACGAAACCAATACGTTGTTTCCCGCGAAGGGCGCAAAGGTTCCGCCAAGGGTCGCAAAGGCGGGCGTCTGGCTTTGCCGGAAAGGCGCTAAAACAGCACCGGATTCAAAGCCGTATCAATCACCTCCCCGATCTCCGCACCAGGGCACCAAACCTCCCAATCCAATTTTTGGTTGTCGTTTTCCGGCGCTTTCAACACCATGTTTTTATCCATATAAATCACGGTCATTACTTTGCGCATCTGGTCAGAGCTATTGGCACCGGCTCGGTGAAATACCCAACCGGAGTGGAAGCTGACTTCGCCCAAATCAAACGGTTCGATGATGTGTTGGAAGTCCGTAATCCGTAGTTTTTCCCCAATAAAAGCTTCGCTTTCGTCGCCGATTTTCCGGTCGCGGCCCTCCACGACTTGGTGGCTGCCTGCACCGAATTCTAATGGCCCCATCTCCAGCGGGGTGGCTTGCAGCGGAATCCAGGCCGTGACGGTTTTATCGGTCTCCAGGGGCCAGTAATATTGGTCGGCATGCCAGGGAGTGAAGCCCCCGCCAGCTTCTTTGAACAGGGCCTGATCGTGGTAGAGGCGCACTCCTTCCACCTGCATCAGGTCGGCGGCAATTTTGGCCAAACGCCGGCTGAATACGAATTTTTTGATGGCCTCGTCCTCCCGCCACAGGTTGAACAATTGCAAAAAAGCTTTGCCATAAGTGTCGCGTTGTTCGAGGGGAACGGCTATTTTGTTCAGTTTGTTGACTTTCCGGCCAATGACCTCGTTGAAATAAGCGAGGACTTCCGGCGAAAAAACCTGTTTGATTTTGATGAACCGGTTTTTATGGTAGAAGTCTACCTGAGCTGAAGTCAACTCGAGCGGTTCGGATAATTGTTGTTCCCACATAACGCGTTATTTAATCAGGCATTCAGCACGCCTTGCACGGGCAGGGCGAATTGGATCATGCTGGTGATTTTTTTACAAAAATAAAACAAAAAGTTTTTAAAATAAAAATATTTCGCATAAACCCCTACTTTTGGGAGACACCTGAATGATGCCTTGAACCATGCAACGCCACCTTAATACAGCGCGACTCAACCTGAATCCCATTACGTCTGTTGGAAAAACTGGGGTTGCACTATGAGCGCGTGATTCGGTGGAGGAGGAGGATTTGCATTTATACACTGTGAAAACCTTGTAAATCATGCTGAAAGAACGCAAACCAAACCGCATGGCGGGATTTGATTATGGCCGGGATGCCTTGTATTTTGTGACCTCGTGCGTCCAAGATCGTGTATGTTGTTTTGGAGCCGTTTCGGCAGGAAAAATGATGCGCAACCGATACGGCGACATCGCCCATGAACAATGGGAATGGTTGCAAACGCAATATCCATACATTGTATCACATGAATTTATCGTGATGCCGAATCATATACATGGGGTGCTGGAAATTAATCGGGATCATGTTGGGACAGGTCGCGACCTGTCCGTACCGGAAATTAATCGGGATCATGTTGGGACAGGTCGCGACCTGTCCGTACCGGAAATTAAAATCAAATCATTGTCCGAATTGATGGGGGCATACAAAACCACGACGTCCAAAAAAATACACCTGTCGGGATACCCTGAATTTCAATGGCAACGATCATTTCACGATCACATCATACGTGATGAAAAATCGTACCACAACATTGTTCATTATATAAGGGAGAATGCTTCCAAGTGGAAGGGAGACAAATTTTACTCAATTGTTTTATAAATAGTGTTTGTCTTTATAGTCCGATAGCGGCGTTATGCGAAGGCCCAAAATTGGTCATTTACACGAGTAAACTCCCGTTTTTGGGCCTTCACATGCCTTGCTCTCGGACTATAAAGAGCAGACACTCGACTAAATGGACGGACACTAAATAGACTTGTTGCGACGGGGCAACAAGTCAAATACTATTTTCAACATGGCCATCATGGGGCAATACGACCTGGAAGGTGTTCTGGCGGTCGCCATTGACGAAGATTGGAGTACCCTGCGGTTCAGGAAGGTGGAATACATTCTAAAAATGACGCGGAAATTTGGGGCGCTGCCGGGGAAGGAGAGGGAGAAGAGGGGGCAGGGGTAATGAATGTTCCTTATGAGCACTTAGAACACTGAAAATTAAATTTCCGAACAAGCACTTAAAATCACAAATGTGCTGCTTGCTTATCAGACAGCACATATTCTATACTACAGCATGTGAACGCCGCAGAAAACAACAACAACCGGAGCGCAAACCCCGGCTGTTGTCCTGTTCCTGGCTGGTTTTAACACTATCTCAGGCCATGCACCACTACCCGTTTCGTTGCATCGGGCAGTAAGGGCAGAAATTTTTCTTCCCCTATTGCCTTCACCCGAATCAGGTAAAGCCCATTGTTCAATCCCGAAAGATCGAGTTGGGGCTTGGCCGTTTCCGCTGCATTTATTTCCACGATTTTCACTGCTTTGCCGTCCACGTCATACAATTCTACACGCACCGAGCGATCTCCATAGCCGCTCAAATCCAGATTCAATTCCCCGGTTGTTGGATTCGGATAGGCGCTGAAATCCGGCGCAGCAGGTCGGGTAATGCCGCTTTCAGGCCGAACGAGGGGCATCACATCCACGACTTCCACATTGGCAAAAGTAGCGGTGACAGTACTGTTTTGCCCATAATTGGTGACCACCAGCCCGATTTCAAGGCAGGCATTCATACTCACCGTGACGGACATCACCTGGAACCACTGCGTGCCATTTGCAGAGGTATAGCCGATGAACTGGTTGCCCTGCCGAACAAGGCGCAGCCAGTAGCGGTTCAGGCTGGGGAACTGCTGCGGGAATGCAGTTCCATTGGTCGTATAGCGCACTTCCCGGCGGCAAAGATTGCTCAGGTTAGTAAGCAGCTGCACTTTTTTCGAGCCGCTGGCATTGCTTTCGCGCATGGTCAGCCCGGCCCAGCCCAGCGTACTGCCGCTGATGCTTGTGACTTGCGCGACCAAACTGCCATCGCCGCAAAGGTCGTGTTGCGCAAAAGCCATTTCGTCGCTGTTGTAAGGGCTGGCGAAATAGCAATCAGTACTAACCGCTGTAAAAACTTCGGTCGGCACATCGTAGCTGATCTCGTTGCCGTTCACGCAATTGATGCCGTTGGGTTGCTGGCTCCAGCCGCAGGGCAGGCCTTCTACCGTGACCATGCTGACGCAGGTTGCGGTGTTGCCCGAAGCGTCTTCAATGGTGACCGTTACCGGAATGACGTTGCCCAATTCTTCGCAGGGAATGGCGGGCGGGTTGGCGCTCACAAAAAACACGGAGCCGCAATTGTCGCTGCTGGCTGCCTCGTTCCAAATGTCTGCGGCATTGAGCGCGATTTCTTCTTCACCGTTAAAAACAAGGGTGTGGTTTTTACAAACCGCCACCGGGGGAATATTGTCTTCCACCGTCACCGTCGCCTGGCAGGTATTGGTGTTGCCGTTGCCGTCGTTGACGGTCACTGTGACGATGACTGCGCCCACATCGCTGCAACTCACCGTGGTCGGCGAATAGCTTTGCAGGTTGATTTCTCCGCAATTGTCTGCAGAAGCGGCTTCGTTGTAGACGTCTTCGGGTTTGATGTTGTAAACGCCCATCGCATTCAATTCCACCGTTGGGTTGAAGCAGACCGGCATGGGCAGGGTATTGTCCGCGCCGGTGTTCACGGTGACCTCCACTTCGTCAAAGCAGGTTTCATTATAAATACCGTCAATCGCTCGCAGGGTATAGTCGCCGGGTGGCAGGTTACTGAAAAGTCCTGTTCCGTTCGACAAATTGACCGGCCCGGTGAGGGTGTAGGATACGGTAGCCATGTTGCCGGAAACCAACGCACTGATGGAACCATCATTGGCGTCGGGGCAGTTTTCATGCCCGATCACCGCGCCCACGTCAATATTGCAAAGCGTGCCGCAGGAACTTAGGCAAGCCCGGGAATCAATGTGATCCTGAATGCGGGTAATGTTGCCTGCCGACCAGGTGACAGCGCTGCAATTGATGGTAGGAAACATAATATTGGCAGCGCCTGCTTCGCCGTGTACGCCATCCCAAAGGTGACCAAGTTCGTGTGCGCTCAATACCCGCAGGCAGTTGCTGCTATTGGTATAATCTTCGCATACATTGTAGCGCTCGGTGCCGCAAATCCCCCCAATGACCTGGGCACAGCCAACCAGTCCGAAATTATCAGGATTGCCACCGCAGCCCTGAATGTTGCGGTCTGTCCAGATCTGGCCGACATCGTGGGTGAGGAAATTGCCCGGTGCCCAGGCGGAGAAGTCGTCTAAGATGTCGAATGCCTCGTCCGAAGTCGTCCAGGGATTGGCCATGGCTGAAGTGGGTACAAACTGGTCCACGAGGAGGTAGTCGAGGTTGAAATCATCGTACAGCGGTTCCATGTTGTTGGTGACCGTGATGATGAAATCGTTGACTGCCTGAACGCTTCCGTATTTGCTGAACATGGTAAAATCGCCAGCGGTGGCTAATTCCACCTCCCAGCAGGCCATTTTTTCTACGCCCGCTTCCGGGTTTTTCCGATGATGTTCTTCTTCGTGTTTTTGCTGCTCTTTCACAGCAGTAAACGTACACTCCACGGTCGGGTCGGCCAGCACATCCGCAGCCCGGTAAACGAAGTAATAATCAGTGCGTGTGCCCGACACAATCCGGTTCAACGGTTCCACAAACCAGGTGTCGCCGTCGTCTTCGATCATGCCCAGCACGTATTCCGGGGTGATGGTGAAACGCACTGTTTCCCGCTTAGATCCCTGAACACCCCGGAAGGTGATGTTGGGGCGCCGGGGCAGCACTTTCGGGCCCTGGTCGGTGAGCGCTACTTCGCGGTAATTTGGGCCGCGCAGGTCGTGGTAATCCAACTGCAAATCCCAGGAATGCTGCTCGTCAACGACCAGCGTGAAATGGAAGCGGTTTCCGGGTTTCGACAGCTCGTAAATTTGCCGGGCATCCATGCGGCAAACCTGATAGGCGCTGAAACTTTTGTCCAATTCGGCATCCCTGAAGTTGACGACTTCTGCTTCCACCCGAGTTTGGGCGGAAAGGAAGACGGGCAAGGCGGCCAGTAGCAGGCACGAAAAGAGGTTTCGAAAAGCGTTTCGATTCTTTTGAAGTGGATGGTAACTGTTCATAAAAATATCAGTGATTGGTGAAATAATCAAGCCATCACTGGCGCGAAGGGAACGCGCAGCGTCAACGGGATTTAGCGACTGTGGGTATAAATTGATGTTAGGAGGGAGGAAAACGTTACCAAATATAAAGGAAGTAGTTTAAAATCCAAAGAAACAGAAGATAAAAATTAAGATTTGTGTAAAAAGTGGCGAATTTCAACCAATTAGCGTGTGCAATAGTGCGGGGTGTGCTTTTCACAATACGATTCTTTCAAGCCTTTTGCTCCCGACTGTATTACCGACAGTTATTCTTTCAGCAACTCTAACTGTCAGGATTAAAAGCATATTAATGTTAAGAAAACTTTGAAAGATGTAATTTATTGAAGGATGACAGGCTCGAACTACAATAAAATCATAAAAATATAATGCTGATTACCAGGTTATTAATTCAACATTTCAACAATGTTTTAAAAAATAATACAAATGATTTCCAAAAGTCGTTTTTTTTTATATTTTTGTAAATATTACTGAGCATTTTTATTTTCAAGGCTTCATATTTTGCAGGTTTTAAAAACAGGTAAAGCCTTACACAACAGGGAGGCGTTTGGGAGCTCTCCGGAACGACTATAATTACTGGTGCAACTGCACAAGCCACGTGCTGTCCAAACCCATAAGTTATTAACCATTTGAAAAATACATTATGAAAAAGTTCCTTTTATTTGCATTAACGTCTGCTGTTATTTTTTCCGGGTGCTTACAACAACAAGAAGATTTGCCTTCCATTGAGGCGGCGGCGAAAGTCAGGTCAGGGTCTCCGGGAACAGAAAGCCTCGCGCCTGGGGTAGTTCCATCCGACATAGGTTTATCTGAAATTACATTGGATCCTGATCATCATACCTGGAAGGATTTAGATGATTTTTATAAAAACGTAGTTTTGAAAAAAACAGAAGAAAGCTATTTTTCTAATCTTCAAAAAACGACAATTTGGCACTTGGTTGAACAATTCGGAATTTTAGAAAAAGCAGATTTTCAAACCATCAGTTATTATTTAGAAGAACAAAGGAAAATAAATTTGGTAGACGGCGAAGTGTTTGCCAAATGCCTTGAAAAAATGAAAGGCCGCTGGATGAATGATGCCATCAAATTGGTAGGCATGCAGCAGTATGAAAAAAGCAAAGCTTACGCCGAAGCAAACTTTAGCCCGGAATTCTGGGAAAAGCACGGTATGAAGTTTGAAAAAATAAAAGAGGTAGCCCAATCTGTGCCCGATCGTTGGGGGCAATATTAATCAGGCTAAATACGCTTAAAATACACCTATTTTAAAAGTCCAACTGTCATCTCTACAGACAGTTGGACTTTTTTATCCTCAAATTTTCAAATCCTCCTTCTCCCGAAAACTCACCGCAAACAACAGCAAAATCACGCCTGCAATGCCCACGGTATCAACCAGATCGTTTTCCAGTCGTGGCCGCCGCCAACAGCATAAGCATCCACGATATAGCCCGAAATGTAAGAGCCGATGAACATCCCCGCGCCCATATCCCGTGCAGCACGATACCGAGGATCAGCATCCAGGTGCCGCCCATAACGCAGCTATCAGACTCTAAAGACAGACACTAATCAGGCTGCTTTGCGATTGCGCATATAAAAATACAACCCGCCAAACAAGACGATTAAAATCGCAGGAAAAATAGCCAGCGAGGCCAGCGTCATTTGCCCGGCAGCCAATTCTGCGGCTTCGCCCGAAAGCCCTTTTGCCACAGCTTGTGCACGGTTGGTATCAATCCAGCCCCCGATGATGGGGTTCCAAATGGACATGGCGAACATGCCCGCACCGCCGACAAGGGACATGCCCAGCGCACCGGTTTTAGGCAGGTATTCGCTGGTGAAACCAATCATGGTAGGCCAGAAGTAACAAATGCCGATGGCAAACAGAACGGCGGCTACATACACCATAGGGCCGGTAACCTGGCTGAGCATAAAAATACCCAAAGCAGCAATGATGGCCGAAGCCCACAAAACCCCCGTAGGATTGAGGCGGTGTACCAAAGGCCCGGCAAAATAACGCCCGATGGCCATTAAACCCGTTACCAACGCCAGAATGATCAGCGGCTGTGCCCCTGCATTCCCCAAAATACGCCCTACCCATTGGGTGGTTCCAAATTCCGTGGAAGCCGTCAGCGTCATGCATGCTGCAATGAACAGGAATAATGGATTGGCTAACCCCTTGATGTTTTTAGCCGTAGAAGATTCGATGTGTTCGGTCTCGGGAAAGGGTTGTCCAAAAATCAGGTAAGCATAAGCCAAGGTTGGAATCACCATGATGCCAATCTGAGCTTGCCAACCCAGCCCCATGCTTCCTCCCATCACATGAGCAACTAAGCTTCCAATCACAATGCCACCCGGGAACCAGACGTGAAAGCGGTTGAGCATCGTGGTTTTATTATTATGATACATGTCTGCAATCAAAGGATTACAAGCCGCTTCTACGCAGCCGTTGGCAAACCCAATGAAAAAGGTCGAAATCAGCAACCCCCAAAAACCACCTGCCGTAATGGTCAGCAGCAGTCCCAGTAAATGGCTGATAAAAGCAGCCCAAACCATCTTTTTAGCGCCAATTTCGTTATACAACAAGCCGCCAATCATCATAGCTACCGGAAAACCCAGGAATGCCATGGAATTGACCCATCCTAACTGCATGTCCGTCAGCTTGAATTGGGCACCCAATTCGGTTAGAATGCCTGCCCGAATGGCAAAGGTCATCGCTGTGACAACCAAGGCCACGCAACTGGCCAAAAACAAACGATCGCGATTGATGATCTCTTTCATCTTTTGGTTATGTTTTTCGTTTTGTAAAATATTTTGTTCCGCGCTTGAGACACGTTTACTAAACTTTCAAAGTTTAGTAAACGTAGCCGCACCGGATCAAAAAGTCCGTATCTTAATATTCCGGTACCATACCGGATCGCCATGATCCTGGAGCGAAATACGGCCTTTGCGCGCTTTGCCGAAGTCCGGCATATCCTTGAATTTGCTGCCAGCGATCATCTGCGTCCACTCGCTGGTAAACATTTCGGTTTCCACCACTTTTTTGCCATTGAGCCAGTGTTCTAATTTGCCGTTTTTGATCACGAGGCGCGCTTTATTCCATTGGCCTGCGGGTTTCACGGTCACGTATTTGCAGGCGATGAGGTCGTACAAATCGCCAGCACGGTGTTTTTCAATCAGCGCGTCGGGATGGCAGGTGTTGTCGAGTACCTGCATTTCCGGACCGGTTTGCCACACGTAATCGTATTTATCCGATTCCACTACGTTGTAAATGACGCCGCTGTTGCCGCAAGGCGCGATTTTCCACTCCAAGCGCAATTCGTAGTTTTCGTACTCGCCATCCGTGACGATGTCGCCGCCATCCACGGCCTGCCAGCCGCCGTCGGGTTTTTTCTGTGCGTCGAGCATGATGGCACCATCCGCCACTTTCCAGGCGGAACCAATGGTTTGCTTTTTGAAATTGCGCCAGCCCTTGGTCGTTTTGCCATCGAACAGCAGTTTCCAGCCTCCTTTTTGCTCTTCAGCCGTCAGCGTGTTGGGTGCTGTTGGTGCCAGCGCTGGTTTGCGGAAGCCCGGTTGCCCTTGCGGTATGCGGTTCAGCGTGTACCAGGCTTCGGTAGACCACAATTCGAGGTCGTTGGCGCTGGTCCATTCGTAGGGCAAATGCACATAAACGACGTGATTCTCTTTCATGCCCGCCAGTTCGAGGAAGACTTTTTTGCGGTCGTCGGATAGATTGACCGACAACACCTTCAAGTTCGACTGGTCGAGTTTGGGGCCGCCATAATCGCGGGTAGGCACGTACATCCACTGCCTGATTTCATAATCAGCCGGATTCCAACCTATGCCTTCTGCCAGCGGCTGCGTGAATTCAATTTCAATTCCATCCGATTTGGCGCGTACGGCCAACATCTCAAAAGCAGGTTTTTCGTTGTATTTCAGGCGTTGCAGGCCGTACCAGAGTTTGCCGGTATGTCCCCAGTTGCCAGTGGATCCGATGCCGCCGATGTAGAGCGCGCCATCAGGCCCCCAAGTCATGCGGTTCACCCCGGATTCGAGGCCCTGAATGAAGCGAAACACGCAACCCTGATATTCGCCGCCAACTTTTTCCACAAACACGCGCTTGACGCCACCGTGGGTCACTTCGCCGTGGATCATCTGGCCTTTGTAAGGGCCGTCGTTGAGGGCAAGCGGAGTGCAGGGCGAGTTGCCGATTTCGTCCTGTGGCAGCCACACGACAGGGAGTTTGACGGGGAGTTGCGCCACGCGAGCCGAATCCACCGCACGGGAGCCGAAAAAGGCACCTTTGCTGACGTGCAGGATTTTGGACGACGGCAACCAGTCGCCTTGGTTATCGGCGATGAAAATTTCGTTATCCACCCCGATGCCGACGCCGTTGGGGGTGCGCAGCCCTTCTGCAACAATTTCCATCACGCCGGTTTCTTTGGAAATGCGGATGGCTTTGCCGCGGTCGGAAATTTGCGGGTTGGCGCTCGCGCCGCCGGGTAGGATGGCGATGGCTAATGCCGCATAGAAATAACCTTCTTTATACGCCAGTCCGAAGCCAAACTCGTGAAAATTGGAAGACACGCGCCAACTGTTGCACACCGTTCGGTATTCATCAATGATGTCGTCGCCGTCTTCGTCAATGAGCTGGGTGAGTTCCTGTTTTTGCATGACGTAAATATCGCCATCCACGACTTTTACACCCAGCGGTTCAGCCAACCCTTTGGCAATTTTTTTATAGGTAATTTTGGAAGCATCGCCGCTCTGAACATTATCCAAAATGTAGACGCCGCCTTCGGCATCCCAGGTGCTGATGACCATTCTGCCATCGGGCAGGAAATCCATGCCGCCCACTTTGGGTGCAAAATCGTCGGGGCGTGCCTGGCTCAGATCGTAGCTTGGGTGTACGGCGTCTAAGGAAAACCCATCCCCCGGAATCTTGCGGGTTAAGGTCATCGCAGGTGCCACATCGGTCGCTTTGGGCTGGTCTTTGCGGTGGTGTTTGAGTGCGGAAGTCGGGATTACCTCGAACGCTTCGTCGTTGAACGAACGCCATTCCAAGGAAAGGAATTTACCACCTTTCGACTGAAAAAACTCAACGCGATAAGGGTGGTAGCCTGCGCTGAGGGCAATTTCGCCGTCTTTTGCATCTGTGCCGTGTTCGCCGTCGTTGTTCACGATAATTTTATTGTCTATAATAAGGCGCGAACCATCGTCGCTGGACAGGCGGAAAACGTAGTTGTTGTCTTTCGGTATTTCAAGATACCCACTGGCTTCTATGGCAAAATCATCTTCTAATTTCAGGAAGTCGGTGCTTTCCGCATAAATAACCGGCATGATGCCTTTAAAAGTGGGGGGCGCTTTGAAATTCACGTCCGCCAATTTGCGGATAGAGCTTTTGCTGACAAAAATCTTGAAAACAGAGCCAGAGGACAAGTCGGCCGCCGTCAGTCCCTGCTCGCCGTCCGTGAATTTCAGGTTGGCCGGCATTGCTTTTGCAGGGCCTGCTGCTTTCAGGGCCAAGGCTTCTTCGTCGGCATCCAGCGTCATGATGTATTCGACCATCGCTTTGATGTCGGCCTCCTCCACTTCGGGGTGAGCGGTCATGGCCGCTTCGCCCCAAACGCCGGCACCGCCATTGACTACTTTGCCGATCAGCATTGCCACATTGGCAGTGGTGTTGTCGTATTTTTTTGCCACTTCCACATAGGATGGACCAATCGTTTTGACGTACGTATTGTGGCAGGTTTTACAATCGTTGCGGGCGATGAGGCGATAACCGCGCGGCAGATTTTCGGTTTCTTCCTCGCCAACGATCTTGTTTTCGTTTTCGATGAGCGGCTTTTTGGTGAAATAGGTCGTGAAGGTCGTTTTGCCGTTCGCTTTCACTTCCAATTCCACATCGGCGTCAATCCCTGCCAGGCCATACGCCTCGCGGGATTTGCTGTTGGAAACCGTGAAAGGCGCTTTGGTTTGCACGTTGCCTTCCATTGCAATTGAGCTCAGGTTGGTTTTGAAGCGCAATTTAGCGCCGGCGGGTACGTCGCTGGTCACGAAGGTGCGCTCCAGGCCGGTTTGGCGGTTTGCATTAGAGACGTACTCCGGCTTTTCATTGATGCGGATGGCTTTCCCGCCGTCCAATACGAGGTCGTAATTGACGTAGACCTGTCCTTTTTCAAAACGATGCCCCCGGTAAGCGACCTGGTAAGGCGCAGCTTTTCCATTCATTTCCACCGTCCAGGGCGCGTCGTAGTGGTTTTCAAACCAGGTGTTGCCAAGCGTACTGGGTTGAGGCCCGTGTACGGTGGTATAAACGGCACCGTCAAAGTTGACGCCGCCTTTCCAGGCTTTGTAGAGGGCACCGGTTTGCGCGCTGTAAGCTACCCAAAGGTTGTCGTTCAGCGCTACGGTGAGGATGCGGGGAATGCTGTCGAGTACCGAGCGAAAAACCCAGGGATCATGGGCGCGTTCGTAAGCGCCGGCATCATCCGAACCCGGACGGTTGCAACCTGCCCCGATAAATGCGACCAAAATTGCTGCAAAAAGTATCTGTTGTTTCATTGCCAATTTTTTAAGACGTTAGATGTTAGACACCAGATTTTAGATATTGGATGCTGTTCTGAACACTTTAGAAGATACACTCAACAGGTAGCTTCCATTGTCTGCAATCTAATATCTTATATCTAAAACCTAACATCTTAGAAATCTAACATCTGTTTGGAAGCCACTAAGGTATAAAAAATGATATGATTGCAGGTAGTGTAAAAAACACAATAAGATTCTGTTGGAGAGCAGGCAAAGGAATTGACGTATTTATGTCGGTTACTGCTTACAAGTTAGCCACCTTTCCATAAATGTATTAATATTGCATGATTATATCGTATCCCTCAGGGGTTGTGTAAAGAGGCAAATGGCAAGGAGCACTAGGCGATTTTGTTTTGCAATGCTTCATATTTACGGAAACAAACAGAACGACCTCGCAAAATTATTTAATTTCGCGAAATTATTGCCTCTTGCCTTCCCGCTAAGCGGGACAAGTCTTGCACCTTGCACCTTATTACACAACCTCCATCAAAACCAGAATCTGTCATGCGTTTGATTACAGCTTTGATCTTACTTACCGGGCTTGCCTCCTGTTCGGTGCATCCGAAAGGCGCTTTCGATGATCAAAAAGCCCCAATGCCGCCGGACTATGCGAATCCTGATCACTGGGCAGCGCTGCCTTCTAAAAAAGACAATGCCGACCGCCGACCATTAGATTCTTTGCCTGATAACCAGGCGATTGCCGAAGTGGATGTGTTTTTTTTGCACCCGACCACCTACACCGGAGACCGGGGGCAGAAGTTGTGGAATGCGCCCGTCAACGACGCGGCCTTGAATGCAAAAACCGATGGCGGAGCCATTTTATACCAGGCAAGCGCTTTTAACGGTGCCGGACGCGTGTATGCACCCCGCTACCGACAGACCCATATCTATGCATATTTTGCGAAACCTGAAAACAAGGAAGCATCCCGGCAAGCTTTTGAACTCGCTTATGAAGACGTCAAAGCAGCGTTCCAATACTACCTCGACCATTACAACCAGGGGCGCCCGATCATCATTGCAACGCATAGCCAGGGCGCCACGCACGGGATGCGCTTAGTGAAAGAATTTTTTGATGGCAAACCCCTGAAAGATCAATTAGTCGTTGCTTACTTAGTGGGAATGCCTGTACCCATCCAGTATTTCAGCACGCTGAAGCCTTGTGAGCGCCCCGATGAAACGGGCTGTTTTTGTACGTGGCGAAGCTACCGGCGCGACCATTATCCTGAAGGGAAGACCTATGCCGCATTCATTTCGGGCATTACAGGCGGTGTGGGCGGAAGCGCCATTGCCGTGACGAATCCGCTGTTGTGGCAAAATAATGGTGACTATGCACCGCCCACCCTGAACAAAGGCGGGGTGCTGCGCAATTTCAACCAGGTCATGCCCCAATTGGCCGACGCGCAAATCCACAAAGACATCCTCTGGGTGACGAAGCCCAAGTTTCCCGGCAGCTTTCTTTTTAACACAAAAAACTACCACATCGGCGATTACAACCTGTTTTATTTGAATATTCGGGAAAACGCAATGCTGCGGGCGAAAGCGGCGGGGAAGAAGTAAAAGAAAGCGGTTGGATAAGTAGAAAGTAGAAAGTAGGAAGTAGGGATTTCGTTTCACTTCAAATTACGTGTCCTCCTTTACCCTTTGTTGTTCAATATCAAACCCCGCTTCCTCCACGGCGGCAATCACTGCATCGGCGGGCACTGCGCCTTCCACAGTCAGGATTTTATCCGGATCGTTGGTGTCAACCTCCCAGTGGACAATGCCGTCCACTTCCTTCAGAAAGCCTGAAACCGAGCGAATGCAATTACTACAATTGATATTAGTCTTGAATTGAAGTGTGTTTTCCATGATAGATTTACTTGAATCAAATGCTTATGCAAGTGTAAAACCGTTCCTGATCCATTCGGGTTGTGCAAAATAAAGAGAATTTTGATCCGTGCATATCTGCAAACTTGCCCTTTCTCCTTTAACCTTGATTTGCCGTCAGCAACGCCGCCCCATACACCCCGGCACTATCGCCCAGCTCTGGTTTTAGAAAAATCGTATCTAACCGGTTGTTGAATACGTAAGGCAAAACAGCCGCTACGCCCTCCGTGTAGAGGAGTTCGATATTGCCTACACCACCGCCCAGCACAATAACATCCGGATCCAGAATATTGATGACCTGGGCAATGCCTTTGCCAAAAAAATGGATCAGCCTGGCAATGGTTTCCGCTGCGAAGGGGTCTTCTTCCCGGCGCGCCAGAATTTCTTTCATGGATCGTTTTTCTCCAGTGTGCTGTGCATAATACGCTTCTAAAGAAGGCCCTGAAATTACTTTTTCCACACAGCCGACCTTGCCGCAATAACAAGGGCCGCCGGAATCGTTGAGGGGATTGTGACCCCATTCGCCGCCGATGCCCTGCCTGCCACCGATGATCCTTCCATCCACCACCACACCGCCGCCAACGCCCGTGCCCAGAATGACGCCAAATACCACCCGTGCCTCCGGGAAATGGGTTTGAACGGCACCCATACGGGCTTCTGCCATGGCAAAGCAGTTGGCGTCATTGGCCATTTCCAGTGGAACTCCGAGGATGGCTTCTAAGTCTTTTTTCAACGGTTGGTTGTTGAGACAGAGCGTGTTGCTGTTTTTCAGGAGCTGAGTTTGCGGATCCAGGGTGCCCGGCGTCCCAATACCGATGCGCGTTGGAGACAGGTAGGTAACCGCCGAGAGCTGGTCCACCAATTTTTTGATCTGTTGAAGGATGTGATCGTAACCCTGCGCTTGTTCAGTCGGAACACGTAACCGCGCAATCGGCGTGAGATCGTTGATGCTTTTGAAAACAACACCTTCAATTTTGGTGCCGCCTAAATCTAATCCCCAAAGTGCTTGCATAAGCGTTCGTTTTTTGTGAAAGTTAGTTCGTTTTTTTTTCACAGCGATATTAAGACATAAAGTTGGGAAACCTTTCTATTTTTGTACACTGGCAATCGCGCAAACCGCGCTATTTTTGAGGTTGCCTACATCTGTTCAAGGTAGTTTTATGGCAGCATCTGTTGTGCCTGACAGCAAAATCATTGTGGAATTGCGCACGCCTGACGCGCGCGATTTGCCCGTGTTCCTGACTGGAAACTTTAACGAGTGGCAGGTCGGCGACAGTCAATTCCGTTTGGAAAAAGTAAAAAAGGGCTTGTATCGCTTCGAATTTCCGAACAAGCAGGCGCTTCCGGAAGTCATAGAGTACAAATACGTGCGCGGGAGCTGGGATCAGGTAGAGTTGGATAGCGCCGGTAATGAAATTTTCAATCGGTTTTTTCATACTTCGGGTAGACTCATCGCTGATGTTGTACCGCGCTGGCGGCGGAGTAACTTAACCTACAACCCGTTGTTTTTACCGGATATTCGGGTCATTTCTCAAACATTCAAGATCCCTCAATTGATAAAAACCAGGCGGATTGCAGCCCTTCTTCCGCATGATTACAGCCGCACCGATCGCCGTTACCCTGTGTTATACCTTCAGGATGGCCAAAATCTTTTTGACGATCACGCGCCTTTCGGCAGTTGGAGCGTGGATAAAAAACTGGCAGAATTAGCCGAAAAAGGGTTCGGCGATGTCATTGTCATTGCAATTGACCACGCCGCCGAGGCGCGCATCGCCGAGTTCACCCCTTCTTATCCAACCCGTTTGGGAACGGGAGAAGGAAAAAAATACGCGCGGTTTATGAAAGAAACGCTTAAACCTTATGTGGATACCCACTTCCGCACCCTGCCAGACCGCCAGAATACGGGCATTGGAGGGAGTTCGATGGGCGGATTGATCAGTTTCTACGCGGGATTAATGTTCCCGGAAGTATACAGCAAATTGATGATTTTTTCGCCATCTCTATGGGTTGCGCCCAATATTCACCATCAATCGAACGATTTGAGGAAGGCTTATGATACCAAAATCTATCTTTACGGCGGCGGCGCAGAAAGTGCCGGCATGGCTCCAAGCCTTATACGGATCAAAGAAACGTTGGAGCGGCAGGGTCAAGGCTCAAAAATGGACATTCTCTTAGCCATTGACCCCCGCGGAAAGCACAATGAAGCGCGATGGGGAAAGGAATTTCCCCGTGCGATTAAATGGCTTTTTTATAAAAAATAAGCGTTTGTATTTCACGCTTGTTGATGCCCCGACCCCCTGAAAACAAGCACAATACAATACCTGAAAATTCTTTGCTTCATCCCAAAAGAAGCCTTGCGCATGAAGATTTTGCAGGCGGCAAACCAGGCCGCATCTTATCCACAAACGCTGATTATCCCGGTTGCCGCCCCAACAACGGACGGTGCCGCTGCAGCGTCTTTGTTCGACACGCTGAGTGCCACTTTTGGCATTCCGGCGCTTACGGACGGCGATTTTAAAGCAGACAGTGGAGACACTTTGTTCTTTTTTACGCCGCAAACGCGGGTCATTTTGCTCGGCTTGGGCAAAAATCCTGCTTTTGCGGAGGTGTTGAAATGTTTCCGGTCGCTGTCGTACAAGTATAAACAGAAGTTGTCCAAAGATATGGGCATCAGCCTGCTGCAACAACTCCTTCCCGAAAACCCGGCATTCTGGGTAGAGGCTGCGGTGAATGGCTTAGCCTTGGGTGCCTACCAAATCGGAAAGCATAAAACGGGGAACAGCGATGCGCACCCGCTGAGCGATCCTGATGCAAGTCTCTTATTGTTTTTGCCCGAAAATCTTCAGGAGGCCGGAATGGCAGCAGCCCGGAAAGGTCTCGAACTCGCAGGAATCCAACAGCGGATTTTTGATATGGTGAATGCGCCTGCGAACAAAAAAACGCCTGCCGACTTAGCTGCCTGGGCCCAAGCCTCCGCAAAACGGCACGGGTTCACCACAACCGTTTACGATCGGAAACAATCGGAGGCGCTTGGCCTGCACGCCTTGCTGGCCGTTGGCCGGGGCAGCGAACATCCGCCCTTTTTTATTGTCATGGAATACGCGCCGGCCAATGCCGTCAAAAAGGTGGCGCTGGTTGGCAAAGGCATCACGTTCGACACCGGCGGCCTTTCCATCAAGCCCTCTTCCAACCTGCACTACATGAAAAGCGACATGGGTGGCGCTGCTGCGGTGCTCGGCGCTTTTGAAGCTGCCGTCGAACTGCGACTTCCAATCCACCTGACCGGCGTGATCCTCGCCGCAGAAAACAGTGTGGATGCCAACTCGCTGCGCCCAAGCGATGTCATCGGTTCTTACAGCGGGAAAACCATCGAAATTATAGATACGGATGCAGAAGGAAGGTTGGTGCTTGCCGACGGCCTGACGTATGTCGTACGCAACCATCAGCCTGATGTGGTCATTGACCTGGCTACCCTGACGGGCAGTGTTGTGCGCGCGCTGGGCTCCCACGCGGCGGGGATTTTTTCCAACAATGAAGTGCTGAGCAGGCAACTTTGCGAGGCCGGCGACTTAGTGGGAGAACGCTTGTGGCCATTGCCACTCTGGGATATTTACAAAGAAGACATCAAATCGGATATTGCCGATCTGCGCAATTTCAGCGGCAAACAGGTTGCTGGCGCAATTTCTGCCGCAAAATTCTTAGAAGTGTTTGTGGAAGAACATCCGGCTTGGGCACATTTGGACATTGCGGGCGTCGCGTTCAGCGATTCTGAATTCGCATCTCAAAAATCGGCAACAGCCTACGGTGTACGCCTGCTATTGGCGTATCTCGAAGGACTCTCAAAGCCTTAGCTTGTTCGGATTTCCGTCAATCGGCTATCCCGACATTGCGATGTCGGGAGCGAATTTTGTTTTATACTTCGTTGGATTTTTTCGTCATAGCTGCCGGCTATGCCTGCAAAATCCGCCTCGTCTAAAATAAAATTTCCTCGTCCTCGCTCGATCACGAAAACTCGAACAAGATCTTAGCACATAAGACAACATTTTAAACCAACTTTACTTTTGCACAAAAGTCTCAACACCATGCAGCAACCAACTACCCGCAACCCGAACTACCTCTACCAAATCAGCATCATCGGCCTCCTGTTCTTCATTTTTGGCTTCGTTACGTGGTTGAACGGCACCTTGATTCCGTTCCTGAAATTGGCCTGCGAATTGAATACGGTTCAGGCGCTTTTCGTGACTTTCGCGTTTTACATCAGCTACTTTTTTTTGGCCATTCCTTCTTCGCAAATTCTGAAAAAAACGGGTTTTAAAAACGGCATGGCGCTGGGGCTGCTGGTGATGGCCATTGGTTGCCTCATTTTTATTCCCGCTGCCAATATGCGGGCCTACCCGTTGTTCCTGGCCGGACTTTTTGTGCAGGGCATGGGGCTTTCGCTGCTGCAAACGGCCTCGAACCCTTACATCAGCATCATCGGACCCAATGAAAGCGCCGCGCAGCGGATCAGCATCATGGGGATTTGCAATAAAGTTGCGGGGATACTCAGCCCCTTGATCCTGAGCAGTATTGTACTGAAAAACGCAACGGCGATCGAATCGCAGATTATGCAAGCGACCGATGCTGTGCTAAAAGTGAGTTTACTGGATGAATTAGCCGCACGGGTCGTCATGCCCTACATCGTGATGGCAGTTGTGCTGGGCGCCCTGGCGCTGATGATTCGCCGGTCTGCGCTACCGGAGATTGATGTGGCGGCTGAGGAATCTTCGGATACGCTTGGCCTGAATCTGGCTGCGGGCAGAACCAGCATCTGGCAGTTTCCGCACCTGCTTCTTGGAGCGCTGGCGCTGTTCTTTTATGTAGGCGCAGAAGTGATGGCAGGGGATGTGATTGGCATTTATGGCAAATCGCTGGGTTTCAACCTGGATCAGACCAAATATTTCACTATCTTCACCCTAATCGCCATGTTGCTGGGCTATGTGTTGAGCATCGCAACGATTCCCAAATACATCTCACAGCAAAACTTCCTGAAATATTCCGCCATCCTTGGCGTGGTGCTGACCATTCTGGTTTATTTTACAACCGGCTCTACGGCGGTGACCTTCATTGCACTCTTAGGCTTGGCCAATGCTGTCATGTGGCCCGCTATTTTCCCGCTGGCCATCAATGGTTTGGGGAAATTCACGCAGATTGGTTCGGCGATCCTCATTATGGGCATTGCGGGCGGGGCTGTGTTGCCGCAGGTTTATGGTCTGATCGAAGCATCGTTGGGGTATCAGCCTGCGTTCCTGATTTCGATGCTGCCGTGTTATTTGTTTATTTTTTATTATGCGGTGAAGGGGTATAAACCGAGGTAGATATCGGGCAGGAGCCCGATAAATAGTAGACACGAGGCTGGAGCCTGGCACCAGCGGGGTATAAGCCGAGGTAGAGCCCTTCAACGAACCATTTTCAGCCGAATCGCCAAAAATCCATTTTCTGAAATCCATTTACCATCGCCATCATTTGGCTGGCCATCCTCGAACGAATAAATGTCGAGCTGGTTGCTGTCTGCTTTTATGAACGTGAAAAACTGCTTCAGGTAGGCAATCCGGCCTTCGGTGAGGCGGCGGGGTTTGTCTTTTACAGCGATTTCCAACCGGTATTCCGGCAACCAACGAATGGATTTGCCGATCAGCGACAAAAAGGATTCCGACATGGTGCCAGGTTCGAATAGTGTGCCGTCTTTGTCGGTAAACAAGTGAACCCGATCGCGCTCAAAGCGAATGGTTTTGCCATAGAGGAGGATGAAGTTTTCCAGGTCGCGTTTGGATTGGGGCTTGATTTCGATCTGATCGGCATCCGGCGATTGAACCGGGTAGGCATCGCAGGGGACAACCTCAATTGGCGAGACAAAATCCATCAGCAAATGGCCGTTATAGGCCACCATCGGATTGAGGTAATAGGCCTGAAACGCAAGGTGCGTAATTTCCACTTTGGGTGTAAACACCAGTTCGTAGCGCTGCCAGTCTTTGTTTTTGACTAGATCCGTCAGGGCGAGCAATTGCCCGGCCTGGCAAAATTTTTTTCCGCCCCACAACAGCAGGCGAATTGGATTTTTAAAGCGCACCCTTGTACCAAACACCGGACTGACCGATGTGTAATACGCCGACTGAGCCAAATGGATCGTCAGGCGGTAACATCGGCCTGGTTTTAAAGGCCCCCTGAGCCGTTGCCCCACCGCATCCCAAGTGAAATTATCCCGCACGGCAAGGCTGAAATAAGTCTTGCCTTCAAACGCAGGTTTGTCCACCTCATAAGCGCCGGGTTGAAATTCTATCGGCGCTTCCGACAGAAAGCCACAATCCACCCAATCGGCGGTATCATTTATAATATAGGTCAACACCGATTCAAAAGAAGGGTTAAAAACCGGCACGGAAAGGTCTTCTTGTCCCAAAAGTGCAAGGGGCGTAAAACACCATAAGCTTAGGATGAAACAGGATGTGTAGCGCATGGATTGTTTTGTTTAAGTTCAATATTAATACACCGATTTTGAACTCCGGGAAAATAAAAGATGAACTTGAGGCGTTATGTCGCCATCTTCAATACTTGTTCGACCTATTCTTTATACACGCTGGGTGTCCATTCAAACCGCATCAAGAGCTCGTTCGTAAAACACCGAACAAGCACTAAAGTTACCTTTTGTAGATTGTACGTCTAAAAGTTGAAAATTTGGCAGCAAAAGGTGTATCGTTTCCAAATTTATGGCATTTTAATAACTACTCAACCAAATTGTTGCTACCATGAATCAGTTGCTATTGGTCTTTGCGTTTTTTTCGCTTACGAATGACGCAGACTTGAACCTATCAGAAATTTCCAAAGCCATCGGCGAAGGGAATGCCGATGCATTGGGGCAGTTTTTTGATCAAAGCGTCGAGGTGGCCGTTCCGGGCACCGAAGACGTGTACGATAAAGCGAAGGCGGTAGGCGTGGTGAAGGACTTCTTTGCCAAAAACAAGCCAAAAAGCTTCAGCCAGGTACACCAGGGCAGTTCTTCCGGCAGCGCGTCGCAGTACTGTATCGGTAATTTAGTCACCGCAGGAGGTACCTTCCGGGTCTACATTTACATGAAAGTCAGCGGCGGTAAGCAATTGATCCAGGAACTGCGCTTTGACAAGGAATAAGTTCCAAAAGTCATCCTTTTAAACAGACAAGAGACACCCCGAAATTTTGGAGTGTCTCTTGGCATTTCAAGCCTGAGCTATTCAGCTATGTTTACAACTTGATCAGTTTTTGGTTGAAGAAGCCACGGTTGGTTTTTAGTTCTACAACATAAGCGCCCGAAGGCAATGCCTCTATGTTTAGGGGCACTCGCTGGCTATTTGTGATGTGAACCTGATTGTACAACTTTCCGGCCACATCGAAAATGCGGATATCACTGGTAGTAGTACTTTCAGGCAGTTCTATCCAAACCTCATCAGTAGCGGGGTTGGGGAATATTTTTAGAAAGTTTTGTTCCAAATTTTCTTCCTCCACAGGCACCAAACAAGCAGGAATGATGTCCTCCCACATGCCGTTGCAGCCGTCCATATTGTTGAAAAAAGTGGGTGTGCCTGGCGAAGGGCCGGGCAGCACATACTGGCAGATGCCTTGCACGGAACACCAACTCAGCATAGGATTGTTGGTGATGGTAACTTCGCCGGTGATGTAAACATCGTGGTCGAGGCTTAAAATATCTGACAGAATTGCATTGTTGTCAAGGAAAAGATCGGTTAGGCGTTCTAAACTGCCCAGCCCCTCTAAACTTTGTAAAGAAGGGTTGGAGTGAACGCGGAGTCCGCCTGCGAAATTCAATGACCCCAATCCCGAAAGATTAGGCAGCACAGCGTTGTTGTAAATGTTGATGTTGTGAGCAGTGTCTAAAGAGGTCAATCCGAGGTAAGTCAGCGATAGATTATCATAGATTTCTAAGCCAAAAGTGGAATTCAGCCCGCTCATTCCGGCCATATTGACTAATGCCGGGCTTTCACGGACTTCAATACTTCCAGTGTAGGATAGCGAGGGCAAACCGCTAAAACTTTCTAATAAGGGATTAGCCCTTACATCAAATCCAGCGCTAATCGTATTCAGCGCCTCCAATCCAGCAAAATCCCTTAATATCGGATTTTCCTATACCCGAAGAAATCCGCCAACGTAGGATAATGAGGTCAACCCCGAAAAATCTTTCAACGACGGATTGTTAAGAACGACGAAATCACTGGTTGTGCCTTGCAGGACGCCCAAACCAGTCATGTTCTCTAATGATTCATTGTTGTAAATAAATACGCCTGCAGTGTAGTTTCCTGACAATCCGTCCAAGCCCGACAGATTCTTCAGGGAAGGGTTATCATAGATGGTTATCCACTCTGCTAAGGTTGTCAGTGCTTCTAATCCCGACAGATTTTTCAGCGAAGCATTTCCAACAATCGAAATGCCGTTGGTGAGCGAAGGAAATGGCTCCAACCCTTCCAGATTCATCAAAGACTCATTGTAATCAATAAAAAGGCCACCGCCTATGGCTGTTAAAGCCCCCAGTCCTTCCAGATTCACCAACAAGGGCTGGTCAGAAATAGTCATGTCTTCCCCTACGGAAACCAAATTGTCCAACCCGCTCAAAGAAGCAAGTGCCGGATTGCCTGAAATGAACAGGTAGTCCTCCACAATACCCAGATTACCCAACCCCTCAAGGCTTTCTAAGGCTTCATTGTATTCGATAGCGCAATCGCCATCAATATAAGCCAGCGCATTCAGCCCGTTTAGGTTGACCAGGCTGTTGTTTTCGCCAATTCCCAGCCCTGAGCCGAGGCTGTCAATATTGGCAAGCGCTTCAATGCTCACCAACGAATTATTGTTATAGAGCCTTAATCCCCCGCCAATAGCAACCAATTCTTCCATACCTGACAAGTTGGTAAGACTGTGGCAAGTGCTTAAATTAAAATCGCCGCCGATATGCGTAAGCTCGCTCAGGCCCTCCAAAGATTCAAGGATGGGATTGTTCCACAATTCGAGTTTCCCATCAATAACAGCGATGACATTCAGCCCGCTTAAATTGTTGATGTCCGTACTTAAGTTAAAATTCCCTATAATAACTGATCCCAGAATATGTGTACAGCCAGGGTAGTTAGCCGGAAAATTATCCACCTGTTGTTGGGAGGTCAGTGTGATGCCCTGCGGCAGGCAGCTCGTCTGGGCTTTTATGGAAAACAAGCCAACGCTTAAAAGCAGTATGGTCAAGGATTTTTTCATTAGGTTGATGTTTTATTGTTTCACAATTTTCCCGGCATTCACGGCCTTTCCACCCTGCACAATCGCATAAACATACAAGCCAGCAGGCAAACGACCGAGGTCAAAAGCATTGTTTCCTTTGCGCAGGGTTCCCTGCATCACGAGCCGACCCAAAGCGTCGGACAGGGTGAACCGGGCCGTTTCGCCACCCCATTCTAAAACCATGCGATCCTGCACCGGGTTAGGGAATACCCGAACTGCCAGTGCTTGTCCTGGCTCATCCGTCGCTACTGTGCCAATCAGCACCGGACGGCATAGCGTATGTTCCCCATTCGCATTGCTCACCGTGAGGCAGACCTCATACACCCCGTCCTGTACATAAGTATGCGTTGGGTGGCGCTCCGTACTGCCATTGCCATCGCCAAAATCCCAGAGCCATTCCTCCGGTTCGTAGTACGACAAGTCGTGAAAAACCACCGCGCGGTAGTCCATCGTATCTGCTGCGTAGCGGAACAGCGCTACCGGCACGTTGTTGATACCCAGTGTATCGCAGGGGCTGCCGTCTATGGGGCCGAGGCGGTAGTTGGGGAAGTTGGGAATGGAAGAGGCATTGTATGTAGGCAATTGATACCCATGTTGTTCTACCTGACAGGCCAGGCCGGGGAGGTCAGGTTGATGGATAATATGCAGGTATTTTGAGCCATTGGCCGCGCAAACGTACATTTTACCGTCCGGTGCCAACTGGATTTGATAAAAGATGGTTGCAAAAGGATCACCGAAACCGTCATATTCAGCCACCGTTTGTCGGCTGGCTAAGATATCCGGCGCATACAGGTCGTACTGATCTATTTGAGGTGTCGTTGTAATGTATAAATACCTTGAATTAGGAGAAATAGCCGCACCCCCGGCAAGCGCAGGAATATCAAGATGTTGTGCTATAGGGTTACTCAGCAACCCTGTGCAGCGGTCAAACTCATAAATATCAAGGTAACAGCCCAGCGTAGGACTTATGGTATTGAACCGCACATGCCAACGCCCATCCGGGGAAAAAACAGCCTGGCCTAAACCTGTCTGAACGTTTTCACCAATGACCTGATCTTCGATACGTCGCACCCCGGAAGGATCAAGCAAGTAGCGGTAATACAGATTTGAATCCTGGGTATTAACCAGCAACCACCAGTCGCGCCCGTTGGCATGTTTTGTAGCGGTCAACTGTCCAAAAGTCAAAGGTTCATACAATAAAAAGCGCCGCCGCTGCACCACTTCGCCCAGGCCGTCATTCCCATTCATGTCAATCACGGAATACCGCAATTCATAAGCCCCCCAACCAAACCAGGAAATGCCAAGGGTATTGTGGAACATCACGTAGTGATCGGGATGCTCCGGCCAGGGTAAAACGATTGCTCCTTGAGGCAGGTCGTATCCAATATTGGCAGGATCGTCATTAATGTTGCTGCCATTGAGCATTTCAGCAAAAGAAACATCTTCAATATCTTGCCCGTTGAAATAAAATAAAACATTGCCATCTTCATCACAAATGCCCGCGTTGGTGTCAGTAAAATCTAATTTTGAAAAAGGAAGGGATGTTGTAGTTGGATGATCAATATTGCTAAAATCCAAAGCAGTAGTTCCATATTCACTTTCATCGGGATCGTCTAACAAGTCATAGCCAAGATACCAGATGTAGTCATGTTTTTGGGCAAAAGTGGTAGTTGTGATTAAGGATAGACCTATATAAATATAAATGCATAGCCGCTTTTTCATGACAATGATGTATTGAAAAAAATGAAGGTTTGCCCCGACGCCATCAAGCGCCGGAGCAAACCCAAATAAAACCCATCTTATTTAATCAGAATAATTTTGTGCGTACCAATCACTTGCTCGTCAACCCGAACGGTTAAGGTATAAACCCCGGCAGCCAGCGCGCTGATGTCAAGCGTGTGCAAGGTTTCGGCGCTTTCGCGATCAAAATACAGTGCTGCTTGTCCGGTGAGCGTATTCAGGCGCAGGCTTATTGTATTTCCAATCAAATTGCCGAGAATGCGCACAGTTAAGTCCTTATTCGTGGGGTTGGGGAAAACCTGAATCTGATTTTCCACTTCCGCTTCTTCCGTGTTTACCACCCCGATCTGCACCTCGCGGCATTCCGTATGTTCCCCATTCACATTGCTCACCGTGAGGCAGACCTCATACAACCCATCCTGTGTATAAGTATGCGTTGGGTGGCGCTCCGTGCTGCCGTTGCCATCGCCAAAATCCCAGAGCCAGGTTTCTGGCTCGCGGAAAGACAGGTCGTGGAAAACGATGCTGCGGTAGTCCATGCTGTCGGCTTCGTAGCGGAAGCGCGCCACGGGCACGTTGTTGAGGCCCAGCGTATCACAGGGGCTGCCGTCTATGGAGCCGAGGCGGTAGTTGGGGAAGTTGGGCAAGGAAAACAGGTTGTACGTCGGCAACCAAAAGCTATGCTGCCTGACCCCACAAGCTTCGCCTGGTTCGTCCGGGTTTTCGATGACGTGGAGCGAGCGCACCCCGTTGGTGTTATTGATGTAAATGCGGCCGTCGGGAGCTAATTGACCGAGGTAAAAAAAAGTACCAAAATATAAATTGTCAAATCCAATAATAGGCTCTTCATAACCATCATATAGGGCGACGGTTACTTCAGAAGCTAAGACATCTTCTGCCCAAAGGTCATATTGATATATGCGGAAATTAGCAATGTAGTACAAGTATTGGGAATTGGGAGATACAGCAACTCCACCTGCGGCATCTATATTGGGGAATTGTTTTTTACGGTGATTTCTTATGGTACCTGTACACCGGTCAAAATCGAAAATATTGAGGTAGTTTTCACCAAAATCGAAGAGGTTTAAATAAACAAAAAAGCGCCCGTCGGGTGAAAATACAGTTTGGCCTACCCCGTGTTTGAGAGGGCCTTCTTCGAGGAGGATTGGCGCCAATACCTTGAAACCAGAGGGGTCTAACAAGATGGGAAACAGGCGGGGCGAGTCAAACTCGGCGACCAATATCCACCAGTCGCGGCCATTGGCGTGCCGCACAGCGGTGAGTTTGCCTACATCTAAGGTATCTTCCAGAATCAGGGTGTTTTTTTCAACCACCTCGCCCTTCCCATCCTCAAGAGCCATATCAACCAAGGTGTTATAAACGTTAAAGCCACCGATGGTCGTGGGACTGCCGGGCAGCGTGAGTACTCTGCGTCCGGTGGTGACAATGCAGTATTTTCCCAGGACACCAGGCATGGGCAGGATCATGACGCCTTGTTCTATGGTAGAACCTGGATTCCCGGAACAACAAAACGGGGTGAGTAGATTGCCGTTGGCCATCGTGTCATGTTCAGCAGTAGCTACTGTTTTGCCGTTGGTATAAAAGAGCAGATTGCCCTGGTCGTCGCAAATGCTGGCATTGCCTTTTTCCATGTCAAGAGTACCAGATAATTGGATGACACTTGGGGCGTAATCGGAAAAATCAATGATGGATGCGCCAAAAATATCAAAAGGATCTTCTTGAGGAGTAGCTTCGTTAGAATAGCCAAAAACCCAAAAAAAATCACCTTTATCCTGAGCATAAGGTTTACCTAAAAAGCATACGGTAGTAGCAAATAAGCAAAAAAGCAAGTATAATCGAGCCATGAGTGTTTGTTTTAAAAGACAAGTAGGCCGTAGCGAATAAGCTCGCTGCAGCCTGCCGAATAGTGCCTTTGATTATCGTATGATGGATAATTTGCCATTGGATATAGTTTGCCCGGCATTGACAACCCGGTAGCCGTACAAACCTGCGGGGAGTCCCGTAATGTCAATACGGGAATAACTGTTGCTCATTCCAACACGTTTTACCAACGTACCACTTAAGTTGTAAAGTAAGATTTGAGCGCCCGGAGTTATTTCCGGAAGATAAACCCAAAATTCATTGGTAGTCGGATTAGGATAAACGCTTACCTTTTTGTTATCCGCTGTGGTAACCGTTTGTGCCTCTGGTTGCGCCAAAGATGAATTGTTACAATCGTCCAAAACTTCCAGATTCAATAAAGCTCGCGCTAAGCTTACGGCTTCGCCTTCATCAAACAAGCACTGTTGAGCTATAAGCTCCAAGTCTTGCCGCTGGTTTGCAGTAAAGTCGGGTATTCCTGCCATCAGGTTTTCCAATCGAATGTTGTTGACGGCCTGCAAATATTTTTCAGGATATGAGCCGGTTGTTATGTTTCCATTTTGCACCAATACCTGCCCTAGTGCCGTCGTGCGCTGTTGCAGAAAAGCGGCTTGCAGTGTTGTCATATCTTCTATAATATCTTCAATTTCCGGATTCAGCACAGCAAGTTGATCCAAAAGATTTTGCGGCTCATTCGGCCAGGCAGCTTCCAAATCAGTAGTGACCAAAGCGTGGTCGGCTACTTTTTCTGCCAAAAGTTCTCCTTTGTCTACTAATTCCTGTTTGGTCGTTTCCGGCATTTTCATAGCAGCTAACCAGGCCTCATCTACTAACTGGAAGGCACCGACCGTGCCGGTGGCATGTGCATTGAAAAAAGCATTTAGCGAGGATGTATTGTTGAAAGCCGGGTTGTTTTTTAGCTTCCGGTACAAGCTCCGGTCAAAAATCCATTGCAAACCATCGCCTTCCGAAGATGGCTCGTCGCCAGTGACGTAGTCATAATAATCCCCGAAGTCAAAACCAGTTGGAGGGTCGTTGAGCATGTCGGGACAGGTGTAAAAAGAGCCGGATTCAATGCCAAACCATTGCCCCGGCACACCGCCCTCTACCTGAATTTTGCCCGGATAATAGGGCGCGTTGCTGGTATGGATGATGAATTTTGAAAGCCCTACAATATTAATATCACCCCAATAATAAGCATCCTGCACAGCAGTAGAAGGATCAGAAGGCGATACCCCATACCATTCATTTCCGGTGCGGGTTTGCGGGGAGATCATGGTATACTGGACTTGCAATCCTTCATAATTTGGGGTTGCCGGGTTGGTTAAATGAATGTCATTGCCTTTTACTTCCGTGCAAGTTGCGGGGTCGTTTTCGTCTATGCAGGAGCAGTCTCCTGTTGCAAAAAGAATGCCTGTCGCGCGTGCAAGGTAAATATGGTTGCAGCTTACCTTAGTGTTGACATTATCATTTGTAATGCGAATGCCATGTAAAGAAGCATTTGCCAGGGTACCCGAAATTGTATTTTCTTTGATCAGTATATTAGGCGCATGACTTGCAAGGATGCCAAACCCGCTGCCTCCTATATCTGCCTTATTGTCCGTAATCTGCATACCATTAACACCATGTACCCCAATGCCACTATAAATGCCCGGCGTCAATGTGCCACAGATAATCTGATTTTTTGAAATGGACTGATTGTTATTACCCGCATCAAAACTATAAGGAGTAAGATTGATGAGGCTTATACCGACCGACACATTGCCATCCCAAAAACCATCAATCCCGCTTGTATAGGCGTAGTAGGCAGGATATTCCATTTTCAGGAGATTATTGGAAATATCAATCGGGCTATCGAAAGAAGAAGGGTAAATCATTATACCGTATGCTTTCGTTTTAATCTCCGGATTATTGATGATTTTTATGGGTTGGTTCGCCAGGATGTCGTACAAAAATATACCAGCTTCCGTATCGAACCTATTGTTGCTAAAGTCCGTTGCAGGCGTCCGTGTGCCATATATGCCATGTTGAAGCCCTGTAAAAGTACTGTAGAGTACATGCAATGCAGTAAGATCAGTTGTGCGTATTCCGAAATTATTTGCGGCAGTAAAATAGAAGGGACCGAATATCGAACTCAGAGGCACATTTAACTTAAAATCTGAGTCTGTAACCACCAATCTTCCTCCGGATAAGAAAATACCGCAATTGGGGATATCCGTGAAAGTAGAAAAAACAACTTTTATCTCGGTTCCCGATGCCACGACACCGTTATAAGTCATATTTTGCATGTCCACTCTAAGCAGCTCAATTGCCCCCCCCTTTGCGACTATTCCCGTTCGTAAATTTGCAAATTCGACGCGGGCGGTTCCTCCTCCGGCATTATAGGGTTCCGGAATGTTGAAGTTGAAATTTTGAGTAGTAATACCAACCAGAGACCTTGTTTCCCATTCCGGTAATGCCGGGTCAAAAGGAGGCAACAAATTGCTGCTGCAATCAAAACGGATACCCCAGATTCTTAATGAGGGCCAGCTTGCATTACCGGATAACGTCATCCCATTAGGGACGCTAACACCAATATGATTGCGGTCGAGCAGTGCATTATTCCTGATTGTGATAATTGATTGAATTGGACTAGCAGGTCTTACATCCAACGCAATTTGTGCATCTTGCACCGTGCTGTTGTCAATGGTCACTTTGTTTGAAGAACCCAATACGGTTATGCCAATCCACATCTGCCCGCAGCCATGCATGCCTCCGTTCTGATTGACATTGTTTAATGTAAGCGTCCTGCTGGCGCCATTTAGTATAATCTCCGCGCCCGGCTGCATCCGGATTTCTCCGCCGTTAATCGTTCGGGTTACATTGATGATTAACTTGCCTTTGATCGCCATGCAACTGTTAAAAGTTGTCGTTTGGGTAAGGAACTGAGAAATATTCGTTCCTGCTCCGGCATCAATATTAATCGCCCCAGGCCCTTCGCAGGGGCACTCGAAGCCTTCCTGCGCCTTAACATTCATGGCAGTAAACAGCAATAACAGCATAATTGCAAATGGGGGGGCATTACACCCTGAACAAACAATCGTTTCATAAATTTATGGTTTTTAAAACGTTACAAAAACACACCCGTCGCTGCGCTGCCGGTTGTGTCCGGAGCGGCGTACTTTGTGTGTTTGTTCAGCAGTGTACAAGGAGTGAATATGAAGCGTAATATATATAAAAAAAAGGGAGTAAGCAAATTGTTTTTTTCATTTGTCGGGTCTCCGATAAATATGGCCGTCAAAGCAGCGCCCCGTTTGCTTTTTCCAGCACCCCGATCCCAAACAGCGCAAAATCGTATTTCACCGGGTCTTCCGGGTCGAAGCGGCGCAGATTTTCCGTCAGTTCCAGCGCAGCGAGCCAGTCGGTTTGAGGCCGGGTCAGTAAACCCATGCGCCGGGCGATGCGCTCCACATGCACATCCAGAGGAATGATCAACTGACGGGGCTGAATTTGTGACCACAACCCAAAATCCACGCCTTTGTCGTCGCTGCGCACCATCCAGCGCAGAAACATATTCAGACGCTTGCACGAAGAGCGGCGAGCTGGCGTGGCAATATGCTTCGTCGTCCGAGCCGGCGCATCAGGCAGCGAAAAAAATTGGTTGTGAAAACCGGTCAGCGCGTTTTCCACGGTAGCATCTCCAAAGGCGAGGTGTTCGGCGAAAGCCGTTTCGAGGGAGTCGTGTCGGCGGTAGTAGTCCTGCAAAAACTCCAGAAAGTAGAGCGTGTCGGTAGCCTGAAACGTGCGGTGTTTAAAATCCAGCAGCCGCTTCCGGTCTTCGGGGCTGTGGTGGAGGATGAAGTCGTGCGGTGCCCCGTCCATCCGCTGCACTAATTCCTGTGCTTTGCTAATGATGGTTTTGCGTTGCCCCCACGCCAGTACGGCCGTCCAAAGCCCCGTAATTTCGATGTCCTGGCGTTTTGAGAACCCGTGTGGAATGGAAATCGGATCCGATTCGATGAACCCTGGCGCGTTGTATTTGGCCGCGTAAAAATCGAGTGTCGCTTTTATGTCGGATAACATTCAAATTCTTTTGCCGGCTAATATAACAGAAAGGCATTAGTGTGTCGTTAAATGGTAGTCTTGTTTGAAACTCTTTGCTAATTTTACTCACATGTTTATGACAGCTACCTTAACTTACACGCTTATATTGGCAGCAATTTACCTCGGCAGAAAAGCAATTACCCTGATAGAAGAGGAAAAAGTATAAGCTGCCGCGAATAACCAACCCGGATATGCCTGCACTCATTTTGTCTATTCCTTTTTTGCTGATGGCCGCTGTATTGTTTTTCCTAACCCTCTGGTTCGGTGACAGTTACGCGCCCTACTTAGTGATTCCGGTTGTTAGCCTTGCGGTCATCTACGTATTCAGTCCGCAGGTTAGCTGGTGGTGGTTCAAGCGCCATCCGCCCGATGTGCCTGACCCGCTGAAGCCGTTCATAGGCTACAGCCCTTATTACAACCGCCTGCCGGAAAAGTTGCAACTGCGCTTTCGCCAAAAAGTGGCCATGTTTATGCTGGGCGTTGATTTTAAAACACCCGACGATGAAGGTGCCGTACCTGGCGATATCAAAGCAGCCCTTGCGGCAAGCGTTGTGCCCATGATTTTGGCAACGGAAACCCTGCTATTTGAACCTTTCGAGCAGGTGGTGGTGTACGCGACGCCTTTTCCCTCACCGCAATACCCGACTCGCCTGCACCTCTCCGAAATTTACGAGGAGGACGGCGTGGCGCTGTTTTCCGCCGAACACCTGCTCAAGGGGTTTGTTAAACCCGAGCAATACTTCCCAATCGGATTGTACGAATACGCGCGGATTTTTTTGCGCTTGCGCGAAAAACAAAACATACCTTCCCCCGGGCCGAAGGAAAGCGACTGGCCATCCATCGAACAGATCGCCGGCTACTCCCGCGCCCGCATCGCGCAATGGATCAACTTAGGAGATGCCGATATAGAACTGCCCGCTGTTGCCATTGTCCACTTTTTTCTGTTCCCGGAGCGCTTTCGGGCGTTGTTGCCTGAGCTGCACAGGGCTTACTGCGGGTTATTTCAGCAGGATCCTTTAGATCTGGCGGCGTTGGAGCGGTCGTTGAGCGAAGTCGAAACGAACGCAGCTATCGGACTCTAGCGCCACTTAACGGCAGTATTTCTTCGGTGACAAAGTTTTCTACCCGCAAAGTCGAGTGGATGGGGTGAGGTGTCGGACACTTTTAAAAGTGTCCGACACCTCACCCCATCCATCCTGCCTTGCGAATTTTCGCAAAAAAAACCCCCCTCCCTCTTTACAAACACCAAAAATCCCTTTAGCTTTGTAGCGAATTTTCGCTAATAATCATTTTGTAGTCTTAAACCTGCCGTACCATGTCCGCAACTTTAGTCCATACCAACGTCCTGAAAGGAGGAGAATTCCTCGTCAAAGCTTCCAAACCGGAAGATGTGTTCATCCCCGAGGAGATGAACGAAGAACAACTCATGATTCGCGACATGGTGCGCGATTTCCTGCAAAACGAGATCGTGCCGAACGCCCTTAGGATTGAAAAACAGGAGCCGGGACTTTCGGTGGCGTTGCTTGAAAAAGCGGCCAGCCTGGGGCTATTGGGCACCCACATGCCACATACCTACGGTGGGATGGAATTGGATACGAATACCAATACCCTGATCTGCGATACGTTGGGGCCGGCGAGTGCATTTACGGTATCTTTTGCCGCACACATCGGCATCGGCATGTTACCCATCCTGTATTTCGGAACGGAAGAACAAAAGCAAAAATACCTGCCCCGCCTCATCGCCGGCGAATTGAAAGCATGCTATTGCCTCACGGAACCGGGTTCCGGCTCCGATGCCTTAGCGGCCAAATCGCGCGCCGAACTTTCCGCCGACGGCACGCACTACTTGCTCAACGGCCAGAAGATGTGGATTTCCAATGCAGGTTTTGCAGATGTTTTCATCGTATTTGCCCAGGTAGGCGGCTCGAACCTTCCCGACGGCAAATCGGGATTCACCGGGTTCATCGTGGAACGGAATATGGAGGGTCTGACCTTAGGCGCCGAAGAGCAAAAATTGGGCATCAAAGGCTCCTCTACGCGCCAGGTGTTTTTTGAAAACGTCAAAGTGCCGGCAGAAAACGTGCTGGGTCAGGTTGGCAAAGGTCACCTCATCGCTTTCAATGCATTGAACGACGGCCGGTTCAAGCTTTGCGCCCTGAGCCTCGGCGGCTCAAAAGGCAGCGTTACTGTCGCCACGCGCTATGCCAATGAGCGCATCCAATTCGACGTACCCATCGCCAGTTTTGGCGCTATCCAGTATAAATTAGCCGAGCAGGCGATCCGGATTTTTGCCGCAGAAAGCGCGCTGTACCGCGTTTCCAACCTCATGCAGGACAAAGCGGGTGCTTTGCAGGAAGCGGGCGCTACGTTTGCGGAAGCCAAATTGCAGGCCGCAGAAGAATACGCCATCGAGTGTTCCATCCTGAAAGTGGCCGGCTCGGAAGTGCTGAACTATGTGGTGGACGAAACCCTCCAGGTACACGGCGGTATGGGCTATTCAGAAGAAGGCACGGCTGCCCGCGCTTACCGCGACGCCCGCATCAACCGCATCTACGAGGGCACGAACGAAATCAACCGCCTGCTCACGGTGGACATGCTGTTCAAACGCGCGCTGAAAGGTACGCTCGACATCGTTAGTCCGGCTTGGGAAGTGCAGAAAGAGCTTAGCTCCATGCCTTCAATGGAAAAACCTTCCGGAACCTACGGCGAAGAAGAAAGCGCGCTGCGGGATTTCAAAAAAATCATCCTGATGACTGCCGGTGCTGCCGCAAAAATGCAGATGGACGGCAAACTGAATCTGAAAGAAGATCAGGAGATCGTGATGAATGTAGCGGACATGATGATTGATGCCTTCCAGGCAGAATCGCTGCTGCTGCGCGTGCAGAAGCTGTCGGGTATGGAAACCAAAAACGAGCAGGCGGTTTACGACGCCATCCTGCGCGTATTTTTCTCCGACGCTGCGGCTCGCATCCAAAAAAATGCGACAGATGCCCTTGCTTCTTTTGCAGAAGGCGATTTATTGCGTACCTTTGTAATGGGGTTAAAACGCTTCAGCAAATACCCACCGGCAAATGTGATGGCCGAACGCCGTAAAATTGCCGCAACGCTGATTGCTGCGAATGAATACTGCTTCTGATCATAATATAAGGAAACCAATACAAGACCGGGCCTCTGCACTTCATTGGGCGGGGGCTTTCGTTTTTTGCAAACTTTCGGTGAATTTCACTACCTTTATTTCCAAAATTGACATTCCGATGAGATTACTTTTCAATGTTTTGGTGCTCATCAGCATCGCTTTCCTGAGCGCTTGCGGCGGCGGCGGCACAACCAATAGCAATACCAATCCTCAGACCGGCAGCGATACTACCGGTACGCCTGACGAAATGGAGGCCAACCAGCCGGTGCCACGAGCCAGCCACGATTGTACGATTCCGGGCAAGGTGCTGGAGGGCAACCAGTTTTGGATCAAAGAACAGGAAGTGCTGGTCGGTATTGTCGCAGACTCCACCACGCTTGACAGAGACCTTGGCGACAGCCACCGCATCCTGGAAGCCTACGATACCAAAACCTGCGCGCGGATTTTTCGACAGGCGCTCCCTGTAAATGTTAGCGCCGATTTTCCTTATTATCTGGCTGAAATCACGTACAACAACGTCAACAAGATGGTGGCCATTCGCGGCTTCAATACGATTTATTGTTTCGACGTGGCTACCAAAAAACTGTCTTCGGCCATGAAGCCGGCTTTCAAAAAAGGACGCCTCTCGGAAGACGCACAAACCGGGATGATCAAGCGCCTCGAAGTCTGGGAAAGTTATTTAGTCGGCTTTTCCGAGGATCAGGGTACCTTTGTTTTTGATATTGCCAATCACCTGCAACCCAAGGCGATACTGCCTTTTGCAGAATACAAAGCCGGGGAAAACGACTTTGCTTCCCTGTTTTTGCTGACTTCCGGCACCGATGGCCAGCAGGCGATCGTACCGACTTATGACGCTGAAAAAGAACAGTTTTCAGTCAATGCCCTGTTGGATAAACCAGCCAAACTGAACACCAATATGACGGAAAGCGCAAAGAACAACCGCCATTTAGTTTTGCGGCCTATGGATACAGCCGCTCCGGCCACTGCGGTGGATATGCTCAAACGCAAGCGGATGGCATTGCCGGCTGACAAAGCAACTGCGAAAACGCAGGAGATTTTGGAGTGGATGCGGGCGCAGCAGTGATTTGGGTTTGATTGTTTTTTTGTGCCATCCCCAAAAACCGCCATAGACTTTGGATTATTCATCCTAAACCCTGATCTTTACGAATGGTTAATTCATGACACGTTGCCAAATAGAACGGAATTACAACAAATCTCGAGAACAAGGCTAAGAGAAGTCGAAGTACTTTATCAAAATCGGCTTTATGATGGTGCAAAATATCTGTCAGGTTATGTTATAGAAACCGCATTGAAAGCAAGGGTTTGTAGGGTACTGGATTCAGAATATCCAGAGACAGGTGAAATCGCGAAGTCCTTTTTAACTCATAAATTTGACACTTTAGTAAGGCTTGGGGGATTGCAACGAACGCTTGATAATGAACTAAACACCAATGTGAACTTCAAAACAAACTGGGCTTTGGTGACAAGTTGGACTGAAACATTCAGATACAAACCGATTGGCTCAAGTTCACAAACGGATGTCCAAGACATTATCAATGCTTTACAAGACAAAACCTATGGAGTATTAACCTGGATAAAGAAAAGATGGTAGAGACGAACTTAACGCATAAGGTTCTCAAAGAGCTTGAGAAGTTCTTAATCAGGGCAAATGCTTATCTCCTGGCAGGAGAAAGCTATGACCTTATTTTGCTTGTACCATCTGATAAGTATTTATCTGATGCCAAGTACTCCCTAATTATCAGTGCCAGAAAGCTCAACGCTTTGCGTCAAAGGGATGTAATAAAAGAAATGCTCTCAGCATTTAAGGAAGCCTTAGAGTTTGATGAATACAATTCCATTTCGAGAATTAATATCGTTCATACGGATGATCCATTTGTTAAAAATTTAAAACATCTGATCGCAACTTCTCAAGAAGAAATAATGGAGTTAGTTGATGTCAACGTCGGAGGCGTAACCATTGATTTCGCTTATCTTGTGAAATCAATGGTGCTTGAGCGGCTTGCATTTAACAGAGCTGTAACCCTTGATGTGATAGATGATAATGGGTTGATAAATAGAAAATTAGCAGGGGTAATAAGGATTGATAAAAATTTTGATGTCGTTCATTATACAGGTAAAGGGCTTGGCGAAATCTGGAAACCTGAGATGACTGCAGAAGAAAAAGCGCATGCTGAAAACATAAAAAAACAAACAGAAGATTATTTAATTTCAAATCAGTTTATAGAAAAAACAAGATTTGACGACATCATTCGAGTCATTTAGTGGGCTATCAACATGATAAGAAAGCAATTCTATTATTTATGAGTTTGAACTACCGTCATTTACCTTCATGGCTGGAAAACAACACCATTTTTCGCACACTCTTCTTATTCAGGAAGCTGTTCCTGCTTAAAAAAAGCTTCCGGCACTACGCCCAGTTTGCGGAAGACATCTCTATTGGCCTGCATTTTCCCAAACGTTCGAAAGGCTTTTTTGTGGATGTGGGCTGTTTCCATCCGGTCAAGTACAACAATACCTACCGGCTATACCGCAAAGGCTGGCGCGGCGTGAATATTGACATTGACGCCATTAAAATTCAGGGATTCAAAGTTTTGCGTCCCGGCGACGCGAATATTGCCTGCGCCGTAAGCGACAAGCCCGGCGAAGTGAGCTATTGGTCGAACGGCTTTTATTCGCTGACCATCACCTTAGATGAGGAATTTGCAGCGGGCAAACCCGGTTACCTTAAAAAAACCGTGAAAGCCGACACGCTGAACAATATCTTAGACGGTACCAGATACAAAGACCGCCCGATTGATTTTTTGACCGTGGATGCCGAAGGCCACGATTACCAGATTTTAAGCGCTTTGGATTTCAAGCGCTACCAGCCCAGGCTCATCGCGGTGGAAACCCACAAAACCACGCTGGACGAGGTGATGAAAGAGGATTTATACCTTTATCTTACGAGCCTCGGCTATGTCATGGTGAACTGGGTGGGCTTGACGTTGCTGTTCCGAAGGAAAGAAAATCAGCCTCCTCTTCCATAAAACTGCGGATGCTCAATACCGTAAACACGATGTAAATGGCTGTGCCAACCTGTGTTTCTATGAGTTGTTCAAAAGCAAAAGCTGAAAACGCCAACACATGAAAGGCAGTGAACAAGGGCCGGTGCCAGTTGCGGCGATACCACAGCGGGAATGCCGTTGCCAGCGCAAAAAAGAGCAGTCCGAATATCCCGCATGCCGCATAGGTAAGCACATACTGGCTTTGGGGCATGTAGCCCGGACCGGCCAATTCGGGGTAATGTTCCCGCAAATAAGCTTCCGTTTCGTCGCGGATATCGCCGATGCCTACGCCCGTCCAGGGATGCGCATTGCCGATAGCAATGCCAGCCTCTATATTGGCAACCCGATAGGAATCCGACAATTCCTTCAAATTGGTTTTACTGCGGATCATGTGCAGGTTGTAAAGCGTATAATCTACCTTGTTGCGCAGGGTGGGCACGTATTGATAGGCTAAGGCAATCCCGCCGGCCATCAGCAGCACGACAGCTAAGCCGGTTAAGTAGCGTCGCCCGGTGATGACGTAATGCGCCAGCAGGTATACGAGGATCAGGTACAAAACGATCAGGCCGCTGCGCACCGCAAGCACGTGCAGGAAAACCGTCAAAAAAAGCAGCAATCCGGCCTGTATCCCCCGTTCCAAACGGGCATAATGCCAGTGGAATCCCTGGCGGATTAATTCCCACGCAATGGCCACCGAAAAAGCCGTCATCAGGCTGAAATGGATGTGCATGCCGGGGGTTGGCAACACTTGCCCGAGGCGATAAGCCGCCGTCAATTCCCCGAAATGGAAAAAATACCACCCCATCAAGCTCAGGCAGGTGCCAGAGATGAGCAGCAGAAAAAAATAGAGCAACCCTAAGTATTCCCGCCGGGTAAAGCGCGGAATGGCGACCACCGCAAAAGGCAGGAGGAGGAAGGGAACCTTCATGCGCAGGCGGTCTACGAGCCAGTCGGTATTGGTGGAATTCAGGCCGCTGATCAGAAAAATGAAAAAGATAAGGGTAAGCCCCAAAAGCGCCGCATTCCCGAGGAAGCGCCGGAAATGTTCGCCAATGCGCCGGTCAAACACCGCATTCATCACCAAGCCAATCATGCCCATACTCAGCAGGACTTTGGAAAAAATCAGGCCAACCAGCATGACGATACAAGCTAACAGGCAGTAGTACTGGCGTATGGTGACTTCGTTCTGGTGCTTCATATAAGTAAACCGCATCGGGGCAGTTGCGCTAAGGTATGCGTTTCGGTTTAGGAAACGTTGGGATAGGGCAAGCTATATTGGCGTTCGATAAATTAACAACCTCATGATCGGGCACCGTACCGCCGAACTCCGATTCGGCGGATTTCTAGTTATCGCTGAATCACCGCTTTCGATCCGTTGTGCGAACCCTGATGGCGTGCAGCTAAGGAGCGTGTCGTAAATAAGTTGCGCGAATTGGGCGAGGGGATTTTTTGGCTACGCCGAACTTACGTTTCATCAGGCAAGGCGCGAGAAGGGGGCATAGCCTAAGCTACGCGACCGACGAGGCAATTGCGCCGACTGAAAGCAATTGCGGGCAGCTTGATGGAAAAAGCCACCGCGCAAACCGGTAAGTTATTTACGACACGCTCCTAAAGGCACACTTCGTTCAGCGAACCGAAAATAAAGAATATTTGTTGTGGAAATGGTGGGAGATTTTGTTTAGAAGGGCAGGCTAAGAACTTGTTCGGGAATTCGTCAATTGGCTACGGTCGGCAAATTTTATTTTATACTGCGTTAATTTTTTTCAACATAGCTGCTGGCTATTTCTGCAAAATTCGCCTTGTCTAAAACAAAATTTCCTTGACCTTGCTCAAATCGAAGATTCGACGTAGTCAATCACGAAATCCCGAACAAGCTCTAAGTGCAGCAAATAAGAAAAGCAGATCAGACTTCCTCTTGAAGAATTTTAAGGAATTGCTCCATATTGACAACGGTAAGCTGTGGAAAAGCAATTGTTTTTAAGCGGTTAAAATCGCGGTCATTCGTGACGAGGTAATGAACATTCGAAGCAATGGCACAGTCTGCGAATTTATTATCATCCATATCCGGATAGATCAACTGCCATTTAAAGAAGACTTCTGCAAATTGAACATTTGTTTTTAGAAGCATACCTCCTACAGCCAAATCTGCTACATTGCGATTGAACTTTTCGCTTAATTTTTCTTCATATTCCAGCAAAATATCGGTGGTCAGGCAAAGAATGAAAGCTCCTTGCTCAAATCTATCTATAACTAATCGAAATGGAGAATGCGGAGAAATGGAGGCAAGAATGATGTTGGTATCCAAAACAACGCGCAGCATCTTACTCGCCTTTTATCCAAGCATGAGCCGTCGCAGTATCATACCCTTTTTCTTCCCAAACTTTACCTGCTTCTTCCCTCGCTTTTTCCAACAGAAAGCGGGCGATCATTTCTTTGATTTCCGGCAGGTATTCGTCTGGTACACCGGCGGCATATAGCTTGAGCAGCTCCATTTGGATATTAGACAGCGGCGGACGTGCGGCAAGTGTGGACATGATGAATTATTTTGTTTTTCAAAAGTACAAAATAAATCGGAATTATCAAAGCTTTCGCTGGCGTAGGGTGGCTTCCGGCTAATTTAGTGTCCGTCCCATTTAGTCCCCTGTCTGTTCTTTAAAGTTCGAGAGCAAGGCATGCGAAAGCCTAATGTTTCGACTTCGGTCAACGACCACCCGTTGACCGAAGTCGAAATGAACGCAGCTATCGGACTTTAAAGAACCGCACACTATCCAAACAACAACTTCATATCCGTCCGCTTGCGCACAATGCCCTCAATTTCACTGATGGGAATGCGCTCCTGCGTCATCGAGTCGCGCTCGCGCAGGGTGACGGTGTTGTTCTCGATCGTTTCAAAATCTACGGTCACGCAAAATGGCGTGCCGATGGCATCCTGGCGGCGGTAGCGGCGGCCAATGGCGTCTTTGTCGTCGTATTGGCAGAGGAAAGACTGCTTTAGGTCGTTGAAGATTTCACGGGCTTTTTCCGGCAGCTCTTCTTTGTTGCGGATCAGGGGCAGCACGGCGCATTTCACCGGTGCGAGGGCGGGGTGCAACCGCAGCACCGTGCGCGTAGCGTCTTCCCCTTTTGCATCGGGCACGGCTTCCTCCTGCAGGGCGTAGCTCATGAGGGCTAAGAACATGCGGTCGCAACCGACGGAGGTTTCCACCACGTAAGGCACGTAGTTTTCGTTCAGTTCTGTATCGAAATACTGCAATTTTTTGCCAGACAACTCCTGGTGGCTTTTCAGGTCAAAATCGGTGCGCGAATGGATGCCTTCTAATTCTTTGAACCCAAAAGGAAACTCAAATTGGATGTCCACAGCCGCGTTGGCGTAGTGCGCTAAGTTGTCGTGGTCTTTGAACCGCAACATTTCCGGCGGCGTGCCGAGGGCAGTGTGCCACTTCATGCGGGCGGCTTTCCAATATTCGTACCATTTCATTTCTTCGCCCGGGCGGATGAAAAACTGCATCTCCATCTGCTCGAATTCGCGCATGCGGAAAATGAATTGCCGCGCCACGATCTCATTTCGGAAAGCTTTTCCGATTTGCGCAATGCCGAACGGCACCTTCAGTCGCGTGCTTTTTTGCACGTTCAGGAAGTTGACAAAAATGCCTTGGGCGGTTTCGGGGCGCAGGTAGAGTTTGCCCTCTTCGCCGGCGATGTTGCCCAATTGGGTGGAGAACATGAGGTTGAACTGGCGCACTTCCGTCCAGTTGCGCGAGCCGCTTTCCGGGTCGGCGATTTCAAGCTCTTCGATCAGCGCTTTCAGGCCGGCCATGTCGCCGTCTTTCATCAATTGCGCCAAGCGTTTTTCAATGTCCAATGCCTGTTTCAGGTATTCCGAAACGCGTGGGTTGGTTTCGCGGTACAGGGCTTCGTCGAAGCTATCGCCAAAGCGCTTGCGGGCTTTTTCGACTTCCTTTTCCGCTTTTTCGTTGATTTTATCAATCACGCCTTCGATGAGCTGATCGGCCCGGTAGCGTTTTTTGCTGTCTTTGTTGTCTACCAGCGGATCGTTGAACGCATCCACGTGCCCGGAAGCTTTCCAGGTTTTGGGGTGCATAAAAATAGAGGCGTCAATGCCCGTGATGTTTTCGTGCATTTGCACCATCGCGCGCCACCAGTAGTTTTTGATGTTGTTTTTCAGCTCCGAGCCATAGGGGCCGTAGTCATACACGGCGCTGAGGCCATCATAGATTTCGCTGGATTGAAAAATGAAACCGTATTCTTTGCAGTGTGCAACTAACTTCTTGAATTGGTCAACCTGTTGTGACATGGTATTTGGTATCGCTGATGTGATGATTCAATGCTTCTGAAAGGGCGCAAAGTTCGCAAAGATTTTTGCTTCCGAATGAAATTTTCATGGATTCTTCTGTTGCGCATAGGGGGGGAGCGCCGATTTATGCATCTCCCTTCTAAGAAATCACCCGAACCATTTTTACATGTCTAAAAAACTCAACGATTATGAAGTCAATGACCTTGCTTGCTGCAACCCTGTTGTTCCTCGCGCCGCTTTATGCACAGGATGTGCGCAAATTGCAACCTTTTGATGAAATTATGGTCAGCGGCAACATCACGGTGTTGTTGCAAAAAGGAGAAGAAGAAACCGCCGTCTTGGAAGTAAACGGCATTTCGGAAGACAAAATATCGGTGTACGTAAAAAATGGCAAACTGAAGCTGCAACTCTTAGACGGCTTTTTTTACAAAAATGTAAACGTCAACATCGTCGTGACTTACCGTAGCCTGCGCCTCGTGAACGGGAGCGCCGGTTCCAGAATCAAAAGCGCCGCCGTCATTGAAGCGGATTTATTTTCCGCGAAAGCGGGAAGCGGCGCACAAGTGGAGTTGGAAATCAAAGTCAATTCCCTGAGTGCGATGGCTTCTGAAGGCGGCGAACTGGAGCTGAGTGGAACAACTGCCTCACAAAACGCGTCGGCAGCAACGGGCGGGCAATACCGCGCCTTAAACCTGCAATGCGACCGAACCGAAGTGCGCGCCAGCACCGGCGGAAAAGCCGTGGTTGTCGCCCTGAAAAGCCTCGATGCATCGGTGAACACCGGCGGCGAAGTGGCGTATTCCGGCGATCCCGAAGAGCGCAACACGCGGAATATGCTGGCGGGGGAGATTCGGAAGATATGAAGTAGAGAAACGGAACATTCCCCCGAAAATTCCGTATACCCATCACGCCTCAGCCCTGCGATGGCGAAAAAAGCTTGAAACAATTCGGCAAATACCTTAAAATTTGGAGTCCCGTTCTGCTACTGACAACAGGTCTGTTGGTGGTGTTGCCCTGGGATTTTTTTAACACCCACAACTCAACACAGCAGCCAGACCGGGCGGCGTTCATTTTATTGGCGAAAGCCATTGTGCTAATTGGCCTCGTGGTTTTTACCTTTCGGATGCCGATCCTCTTCACACAGAAGCGGGGTGTGCTGGCGGCAGCGTTTGCCAATTTGTCAATGCTGGCGGGTTTGGCTGGGATTGCATTGCAAATGCGTTGGGCTGTTTTGGAGCGGCATATTCCACTCGATTTTGACCATTTTTTTCAGCTCGAACCCGCTGGCGGTCTGGCGCTTACCGCAACGCTGGTGTTGGCTATTGCCCTGTTTTTGTTGTCGCACCGCCTGCTGTGGAGCGTGATCCAGGCGGGCATACCGCGGCGGCAGCGATCCTGGGGCATGTGGATTGCCCTCACGATTTTTGGATTTGGCGTCCTGTTTTTACCCGACCCGCTGACGCCCGTTCAACTCTTGTTGTCGGGCATTGCTTACGTGGCGTTGTTCGACTTCTACATGGAGCGTCGGGTGTCTAACCTTACCGGGTTGTTGTTTTGGGCGGTGATGATTTCGGTCTGGCTGGCACTGCTGTTGTTTCAGTTCAATTTGCAGGAAGACCGCGAGGCCAGACTCAACTTAGCCCGCGAACTTGCCGCGGCGCAGCCGATAAATCCGAACCGGTTGACCAAATATGACTATGCTGTTTTCCTACCGGACGGGCAAGTGAGGGAATCGGGGGGCAAACCGTCGGATAACCTGCCCGAAGAAGCGCGGTTGTTTAAAGAAGCGCAATGGAAGGAATACTTTTCAGCGGTGCGGGCTGATCTGGTTTTTCGCGGCAAAAATGGCGTTACAGTGGCCATTGGCAAAGCAACCGGCGGCTACCTCAAACCAATGTCGCTTTTTTCCAGCATGTTTTCGGTGCTGTTTCTAATGGTGTTGCTGCTGGCCGGCATCAACTACATCACCCGCTTCGTCAATCCAGAATTTGAATTGCCTCTGTGCGGGCGACCTTCCCTCCGCAACCGCATCCAGCTTTCCATGATCGCCTCCATTCTGGGGTCTTTTATAACTTTTGGGTTGCTCGCTGCCGCTTATTTTCGGCGCACGTCTTCGCTCGAATTGCAGGGGGAAATCCAGGTTTTTATCAGTGCCCTGCTGAATTTGTATGCGTTTCTCCTCTTAGTTGCGACCTCGGCTGCCATTTGGGTGGCCAATTCGATTACTCGGCCTTTGGCAGAAATTGGTCAGAAATTATCCAACATCAAACTTGGGAAAAACGAGCGGATCGTCTGGCAAGACCAGAACGAACTGGGCGAACTGATCGGGGCATACAACCGCATGATTGAAAAGTTAGCGGACAGCACCGAACGCCTGAAACAATCCGAGCGCGAAGGCGCCTGGCGCGAAATGGCCCGGCAGGTAGCCCACGAAATTAAAAACCCGCTCACGCCCATGAAACTGAGCGTTCAACACCTGTTGCGGGCCTATCAGACCCAGCCGGATCAGGCGCAGGCCTTAGTGCAGCGGGTCAGTCAAACCTTGATCGAACAAATAGATGTGCTGTCGGACATTGCTTCCGAGTTTTCCAATTTTGCAAAAATGCCCGAACTCCGGTGCGAGCAGCTCGACCTCAACCAGTTGGTCACTAAAGTTTATGGGCTTTTTGAGCCACAGCAGGAAACACCCCTGCGCGTGGCGTGCCAGTTGCCCGAACAGACCGTATTCGTTTTTGCTGACCGCAGCCAGTTGACCCGCATCCTTGTCAACCTGATTAAAAATGCCATTCAATCTATTCCCGATGACCGGGAGGGGCATGTTCGCATTGTGCTGAGTACTTCGGAAAGCCAGGCCCTGATTTGTATCAGTGACAATGGCACAGGCATTCCGGACGCGGTGCAGGAACAGGTGTTTTCGCCTTATTTTACAACTAAATCATCGGGCACGGGCTTGGGCTTGGCCTTATGCAAAAGCATGGTGGAAGCGATGAACGGCCGAATCTGGTTTGAGACGAAGGTGGGGGAGGGGACGCGGTTTTTTGTCGAGGTTGAAATTTTTAACCCCGACGAATCTTCACCGAATACGTTTTTCCCGCCTTATTCGTCAGCTTCGAGCTAATCAACCACGGATTGTACACCTTCAGCATGCGGTAAGTCGTGCCATGTTCGACGGCAAAATCGCCCCAGCTTTCCACCGGGCCATTCACTTCCACCAGATCATATTCGCTCATTGGCGGGTAGGCCTGATCTTCGTCTAAATAAAAACCGAATGCCCGCGGGTTCTTCAGGATTTCTTTGATGGCGATGACGCGGAAAACGTAGCGGGAAGTTTCCGAATTGAGGCTCAGGTCGTAATAATTGTTGGCGCGCTGGGTCTGGATGTCTTTGGCTAAGCGAGTTCCCCCCATGTTGTAGGCGGCGGCAGACAGCGTCCAGTCGCCGAAACGCTTTTTGTACCCTTTCAGGTAATCGCAGGCCGCTTTAGTCGCTTTTTCCAAGTGGTAGCGCTCGTCCACCTCACTGGAGATTTCCAGGCCGTAATATTCGCCGGTATTTCCCATGAATTGCCAGATTCCTTTGGCGCCTTTGGGCGAAATTTCATTGCGCAGGCTGCTTTCCGCAACGGCTAAATATTTGAAATCGTCCGGCACCCCGTTTTCGGTGAGGATTTTTTCAATGACCGGAAAATATTTATACATGCTTTTGATGTGCAACATGGTGGTAGCGTGCCAATAGGTATTGATCAGCAGCTCGCGGTCAAGGCGCTCCCGCACGTCAAAGTTGTCCATTGGAACCGGTTCGCCGGCAAAATCAAAAGGTTTGTTCAGGTCTACCGGCTTCACAATTTGCGGAAGGATACTGTCAGTGGCTGCTTCGTATTTGGCGGAATAGGACGCAAAAACGGCAACAGTCAGGAAAGCAGCCAGCACCAGCGTGTAAGCGGTCAGTTTCTTTTGCATGAGATATTGATTTGTGTTCGGGTAAAGATAAACAAGTTTGCCAAAGCCAATGTATTTTACTATCATGCGCTTTCAAGGAAACTTTGCGCGGCCAATGCCTGCGGGTCTGACTATAGGATGATTTGCCGCACTTATTAAGACGTCTGATAACGAACTGTATACCAAAAAGATAATCTATGACGGGACTGTTGCTGAGTGTTGATTTTTCATTGCCGCTGAAGAATCCGGTGTTGGTTTTTTCCATCCTCCTGTTCATTATTCTGTTCAGTCCCATTCTATTGCGCAAATTTCGGTTGCCCGGCATCATCGGGCTGATCCTTTCGGGTATCTTAGTCGGACCCTACGGATTCAATCTCATCGAACGCAACGAGGCCATCGTGTTGTTCAGCACCATCGGTTTGTTGTACATCATGTTTCTCGCAGGATTGGAATTAGACATGAACGAGTTTAAAAAGAATCGCTACAAAAGCATTCTTTTCGGCTTTTTTACGTTTGCCATCCCTATCTCAATCGGGTATCCGGTCTGCCATTACCTTTTAGGCTACGATGTGTTGGCGTCCGTGATGATTGCCAGCATGTTTGCCACCCACACCTTAGTAGCCTACCCCATTGCCAGCAGGCTTGGGATTGTGAAAGACGAAGCGGTTGCCATCACCGTTGGCGGCACCATCATCACCGACACGGCGGTTCTGCTCATGCTGGCGGTGATTACCGGCTCGAAGCAGGGTGGCCTTGACCAGGCTTTCTGGATCCGGTTGTTCATTTCGCTGACGATTTTCAGCGTCATTGTTTTTTATCTGCTGCCCCCTGTGGCGCGCTGGTTTTTTCGAAATATTGAAGGTGAAAAAACCTCCCAGTACATTTTTGTGCTGGCCTTAGTTTTTTTGTCGGCTTTTTTGGCCGAAGTGGCTGGCGTAGAGCCAATCATCGGGGCGTTCATGTCGGGACTGGCGCTCAACAGCCTGATTCCGCATACTTCGCCCCTGATGAACCGCATTGAATTTGTTGGGAATGCCCTGTTTATCCCTTTTTTCCTGATCAGTGTTGGGATGCTGGTGGATATAAAAGTACTGTCGAATGGCCCCTGGGCGCTCATCGTGGCGGCAACGTTGTCGGTTGTGGCGATTACCGGAAAGTGGGCGGCGGCCTGGATCACACAGCGCGTTTTTCGCTATTCCCGCTACCAGCGCAATGTAATCTGGGGCCTGAGCAATGCGCACGCTGCGGCTACATTGGCCGTTATTTTGGTGGGATACAACATCGGAATTATAGATGAAAATGTGCTGAACGGTACGATCATCCTTATCCTGATCACCTGCCTCGTGGCTTCTTTTGTAACGGAACGCGCAGGGCGTAATTTAGCCATCGCAGAGCTCGAAAAACTGCCGGAAATTAAAGACTTAGACGAAAAAATCCTGGTACCTATTTCTAATCCGGCCACCATCGAACCGCTCATGGATCTGGCCATTCTGCTCAAAGACCGCCGTTCAAGCCAGCCCATTACAGCGCTTTCAGTGGTTCAGGACGACGACGAAGCCCGGGAACGGGTGATTCAAAACAAACAAATGCTGGAAAAAGCCATCATCCATGCCGCAGCAACCGATACCAAAGTCACCATAGATACCCGCGTTGCACTCAATGTAGGCAACGGCATTTCGCAATACGTCAAAGAAAAAATGATTTCAATGGTGCTGATTGGCTGGACGGGCAAAGCGGCAAAAGTGGAAGGCAAAATTTTTGGTACGGCGCTCGACCAGCTCATTCAAAGCAATTCACAAATGGTGATGGTGACGCAGTTGCGGCAGCCGATCAACATCACCCGCCGCATCGTAGCAGCCATCCCGGCCAATGCGCAGTACGAAGTCGGGTTTGCCGGGTGGCTTCAAAAACTGCACCTGCTGGCCAAAGAAACCAGCTCGGAAATACACCTGCATACCACCCCCAAAACCTTTGAAGCCATTCGCAGGTATTTTGCACAGAATCGCATTCTCGTTAGCAAAAAATTCTACGACTTTGAGGATTGGGAAGACTTTCTGATTCTCGCCAAATCAGTGTCCCGCGACGATCTATTGGTGGTTGTTTGCGCCCGGAAAGGTTCCATTTCCTACAACAGCTATTTAGACGAAATTCCCGGCAAGCTGCCCAAATATTTCAAGGAAAACAACTTCATGGTCATCTTTCCCGAACAACCCGGTGGGGATATGCTCGACAGCGTCATCACGGAAGAAGACATCAGCTTGTCGCCGATTCAGGACAATATCCAGCGGTTAAGCCGCTATGGGAAAGTGTTGCGGCGGTTGTTTGGGAAGAAGAGTTAGGCGAAGCGATTTTTTTTAGGAGACTTGTTGCGATGGGGCAGCGTGGTGGGAAAAATGAGCTGCTACACACTGCTGGCGCATTCCTTCACTTGAATGCCCACTGGGCATTCCCCCTTCGGGATCGCTCAGTCATCCAATCAAAGGCTTTTTGAGGGAACATAGCCCAGCTACGTGACCGAAAAAAGGTGAAGAGTGGGTGAAAAAGAGCCATTTTGCACCCACGATGATCCCATCGCAACAAGTCTAGGTTGGAATGACCTTTCCGCGCGCTTCCCCAAAGCCAATCCGCACCCCATTGTTTGCTCCCCAGCCACGCATCACAACGGTATCGCCGTCTTCGATGAAGCGGCGTTCCGAACCGTCAGGCATGGCTACCGGGCGGGTGCCTTTCCAGGAAATTTCCAGCATGGAACCCAAGGTGTCCGGTGTGGGGCCGCTGATGGTGCCAGAAGCGCAGAGGTCGCCAATCCGGATATTGCAGCCGTTGCTGGTGTGGTGGGCCAATTGCTGGCACATGTTCCAGTAGAGGTATTTACAATTTGAGTGGCAAACCTGTTTGGCTGCGCCGGTTTCTGGCGCGATGTGTACTTCTAATTGAATATCAAAACCATGCGCTCCGGTACATTGCAGATAAGGGAGCACTTCCGGCTCCTGTTTCGGACCCTCCACCCGGAACGGTTCCAGAGCATCCAGTGTCACTACCCAGGGCGATACGGTAGAAGCAAAATTTTTGCCAAGGAACGGCCCGAGCGGCACGTATTCCCAGCGTTGGATGTCGCGCGCCGACCAGTCGTTGAACAGCAGCATGCCAAAAATATAGTCCTCCGCTTCTGACGTGGAGAGTGTTTGGCCCAATTCGGTATCCTTGCCAATGACAAAAGCCATTTCCAGCTCAAAATCGAGTTGGCGGGTAGATTCAAAAACCGGTTTTTCGGCACCATCGGCCATCAATTGTCCTTTGGGCCGTCGCACCGGCGTACCAGATACGACAATGGACGAAGCGCGCCCGTGATACCCCACCGGCAGGTGCAGCCAGTTGGGAAGCAGTGCGTTTTCGGCGCTGCGAAACATCGCCCCGACGTTACTCGCGTGCTCACGGCTGGAGTAAAAATCAGTGTAATCGCCGATGTGCAACGGCAGCAACAGCTCCGCATTGGCTTGTGGGATCAGGAAAAACGATGCCAGCTCGCTGGCATCCCAGGTTTCCAAATCGTCGTCGAGTATTTCCGAAAGGCGATTGCGCACCGCACGGGTTTTATCTTTGCCCAAAGCGATGAAATCGTTGAGCACCGATTGCCGGAAAATGCCGCGTTCGATCTCTAAATCGTCAAAAAAGCCATGCTCGGAAAGCACGAACAAGTCGGCCACATGTTCCCCGATCGCCACGCAGAGGTGTGGTTCGCCGCCTTCCGCCCAGTATACGCCGAACGGGAGGTTTTGGATTGGAAAATCGCTGCCTGCGGGCACGTTCACCCAAGATTTTAGCGTAGGATTATTGGCTCGGAACATGGTTGAATAGGTTGTGACTAGATCAATACGCTTTCGCAAACAGCACCCTTTTCGAAGACGGATTCCCCGTCAAAATGCAGGTACCCTGCTCTTCCGGTGCGTCGAGCGGAATGCAGCGGATCGTGGCTTTGGTCAATTCTTTGATTTTGAGTTCCGTTTCGGTCGTGCCGTCCCAGTGTGCGGAGACAAAACCGCCTTTGTTTTCGAGTACAGACACGAAATCATCCCAGGTATCCACGGGGGTGGTGTATTCCGTTCGGTAAGCTTTCGCGCGGTTGAACAGGTTGTCCTGAATGTCCCGCAGAAGCTGATCCACATATTCTGCAATGCCGTCGAGCGGCACGCTGGTTTTTTCTTTGGTGTCGCGGCGCGCTACTTCTACCTGTCCGGAATCCAGGTCGCGCTGACCAAGGCCAATGCGCACGGGTACGCCGATCATTTCGTATTCAGCGAACTTAAAGCCCGGCCGGTTTTGATCGTCCGTATCTACCTTAACGGAAATGCCTTTGGCACGCAATTGCACCACGATCTTGTCCGCCGCTTCCAGCAGTTCGGGGAACGGCTTTGGAATCGGAACAATCACCACCTGAACCGGGGCGAGTTTCGGCGGCAGCACCAAGCCATCGTCGTCGGAATGCGTCATGATCAGGCCGCCCACCAAGCGGGTGGAAACGCCCCAGGAGGATGCCCACACGTGTTCCTGCTGGTTTTCTTTGTTCAGGAAGAGCACATCGAACGCTTTGGCAAAATTTTGACCCAAAAAGTGGGACGTACCCGCCTGTAAGGCCTTGCCGTCCTGCATTAAAGCCTCAATACAAAAAGTTTCGTCGGCGCCAGCAAAACGTTCGTTGGCGGTTTTTATCCCCTTGATTACCGGCATGGCCATGTATTCTTCTGCGAACCGGGCATAGATATCAAGGATCAACCGGGTTTCAGCCATCGCCTCTTCGGAGCTGGCGTGCGCGGTATGGCCTTCCTGCCACAGAAATTCGGTGGTGCGCAGGAAGGGGCGCGTCCGCATTTCCCAGCGTACCACATTGGCCCACTGGTTGATCAGGATGGGCAGATCGCGGTAGCTTTTGATCCAATCTTTATAAGTATGCCAGATGATGGTTTCGGAAGTTGGGCGTACGATGAGTTCTTCTTCTAATTTTGCTTCCGGATCCACGATCACGCCGCCGCCATTCGGGTCGTTTTTGAGCCGATAATGCGTCACAACGGCGCACTCTTTGGCAAAACCTTCCACGTGGCTGGCTTCCCTACTCAGGAAACTTTTGGGGATGAACAAAGGGAAATAGGCATTGACGTGCCCCGTTTCTTTGAACATCGCGTCCAATGCGTCGCGCATTTTTTCCCAGATCGCATAACCATGGGGCTTGATCACCATGCAACCGCGAACGGGCGAGTTGTCAGCAAGGCGCCCTTTGCGCACAATATCGAGGTACCATTGTGAATAATCGTCGGCCCTGCTCGTAATTTCCTTAGCCATGAATTTTATTACTTTTTGTTGTAAATAGCTCGTTATCAGGCGTGGATTAGTTTTAACCAAACCATCTTAACATTTGTTAAAATAGAAGATTAATAACTTTAACTGCCTAAGCGCCTGATTTAAAACGACCTTAACTAAAAAATAGGCTCAAAAGTAATAATTTCGGGTTTGTAAACAGAGAACAGTTCATTCTAAATGCGCTTTTAAAAATCCGCTTATGAAAAAGATAAAATTATTGGCATTCACCTTCATGGTCCTGGCTTTAGGCTTGAGCAACGTTGCATTGGGTCAGTACGATGACCTGTACTACGATCCAGACCGGGATGCGGGTACTTACAATACTGGCATTGACAGAACCCGGCCCGCCGACAATGCAGGTAACACTGGCATTGACAGAACCCGGCCCGCCGACAATGCAGTCGCTTCGCGTTACAATGACAACGAAGAGGGCTATGACAACAACCCGGCAAGCTACGGGAACTCCGATGACGACGAATACGAATACTACGAGGATTATGATTACTACTATACCTCTCGTGTCCGTCGCTTTCACCGGCCTTACTACGGCTTCAGTTATTTTGACCCCGTCTACGCCGACCTTTATTATTACGATCCTTTCATCAACCCCGGTGTAACCGTGCTGATCTACGACGGCTACAGCTCCTGGAACGGTTGGAACAGCTGGAGGCGCTTTAACCGATGGAACAGTTGGGGTTCCTTCAACCGCGGTTGGGGCGGTGGCTGGGGCAACAGTTGGAACAGCTGGAATGACCCTTGGTTCGGTGGCGGCTGGAATCGCTGGAATGATCCCTGGAACGGCAACAACTTCTATGGTAACAACTTCTACGGTAATGGTGGCGGCTGGAACAACTGGGGTGGCAACGGCTATTTTTGCCCGCCATCTTGGGGTAACGGCAACAACTACAACACCATCAATACCAACAATAATACGCATTACGGCCCGCGGACTACTGGTTCAACCCTTGTGCCGCGTAAAAATGACCGCTCCCCGGGTATACAAAAACCGGTAACGGGGCCTTTAGTTCCCAAAGAGGAGCGCCAAACGACCCAGCCTGGTTCAGGTTCCGGTTTGGGGACTCAACCTGGAAATGCGCGCGATACCCGTCGTCCGGCTTCTGAAGATGGCAAAACGCCTGTAGGCGTTGACGGCGCAGGTACCCGGGAAACGCCGTCGCGCACGGTTCGGCCTGAGAATCCAGTCAATGATCGTCCGAAATTTGAGGAGCCACGCGCGCCGCGCCGGGAAACAACGACGCCAAGCCGCGATGAAAATAGCCCTTCCCGTCCGGCCATAGACAACACGCGGACGCCAAGCCGGGAAGAAGCGAGTCCGTCGCGTCGACGTCAGGAAGAAGCAAGTCCGTCGCGTTCACGCCGTAAAGATGTTTCTCCTTCTACGCCGACGCGCAAAGATGATGCGCCGGCAAGGGAATACCGCGAGCGCAGCGAAACGCCGAGAAGCACTTCGCCATCGCGCAGCAATGATAGCGGTGGTAGCCGGCAGTCTTCCCCGTCGCGCAGCAACGACAATGGTGGTAAAAGCCGTTCGGGCGGACGTAACGGAGGTTAGTGTCTGTCTTTATGGTTCGATAACTGCGTTATGGCAGGCAAACCTATAAGGTTTAAACCGCCGGGCGGGGCTCCCACTTTTAGGGTCAAACATGCCTTGTTTTCGAACTCTAAAGAGCAGACACCGAGTCCGAAGCGGCGTTATGTTTCGTCCCAAAAAAAAACAATAGAATAGGCGGGTCATTCACTCGCCTTTTCTATGCTAAAAAATCAAAATACCATGCGAATTATCCTAAGCTTTGGTTTACTTCTGATCTTTACATTATCCCATAGCCAAACCGCCAGCGATGCTTTGCGTTTTTCCTATCAGGACGGCAGCGGCATCAGCACCGCCCGGAGCCTGGGGGTGGGCGGCGCGATGAGCGCGTTGGGCAGCGATTTTTCAGTTATCAGTACCAACCCCGCAGGCTTGGGCTGGTATCGGCGTTCCGAATTTGTGATTACCCCTTCGCTGGCTGCGATCAGTACAGAATCCAAATTGCTGGAAAGCGACGATGCACTGATTAATAAGGAGGGGTTGAGCAAGCTGGGCCTAAGCAATTTAGGCTTCGTGGTGGCCTCCCGTCCGACTGCTTCGCAATGGACGGCCTTCAATTTTGGCATCGGCCTCAACCAATTGGCCAATTTTAACCAGCGCTTTTATTACGACGGGCAGTCGGTTGGGTCTATCATCAACCGATTCCAGGAATTGGCCAATGGCGATGATGCGTTGGATGATTTTGAATCGGGACTGGCTTACGACGCCGAGGCGCTTTACGATTTTGACGACGACGGTTTCTACGACTCTGATGTGGAATTGCGCCCCAATGCACTGATTTACAAAGAACAAACGGTGACGACCTCCGGCTCGATCAACGAACTCACTTTTGCTTTTGCCGGTAGTTACAATGATAAATTATTGATGGGCGTAACCATCGGGGTGCCTTTTATGAATTACAATGTGGATAAGCTATACAAGGAGTCGGATCAAGGAGAAGACCCCGGTGGCAATGTTCCGTTTTTTGATGACCTGGAATTTACGGAAAGCCTTAATACGACAGGGATCGGCATCAACCTGAAAGCCGGATTGATCTACCGCCCTATCCAGGCTGTGCGCCTTGGCATTGCGGTTCACACGCCAACCGCTTATGGGTTGAACGATACTTACCGCAACACCATGACCTATTTTTACACAGACAACGCCGGCAGTAAAAGCGGGGACGCTGAATCGCCTGACGGCTTATTCGATTATAAATTCCGCGCTCCCTGGCGAATCATTGGCGGATTGGGTGTCATCATCGGAAAAGCAGGATTTCTGAGTGGCGAGGTGGAATGGGCTGATTACACCGGTGCACAATTTAACTACTCCGGGTTTCAGGATGCCGAACGCGAAGTCAACAATGACATTGTCAACCAGTTGCAAGCTGCTGCGAACATCCGCCTTGGCGGGGAACTCGCTTTCGAGATCTTCCGCCTGCGGGCAGGTTTTGGCTTGCATCAGTCGCCTGTTCAGGGAGACGATACGGTCAACGAAAGCATCAGTGCGGGATTTGGCATCCGGGAAAAATCGTTTTTTTTAGATTTGGGCTACCGGCATTACTTAGTTGAGGATACTTATACCCCTTACCTGACTTCCGAAGCGCCTATGCAGTTTGTCAATAACGACGTGGCTAATGGGCGCTTTTTATTGTCAGTCGGCTTCCGGTTTTGATTAGTGTCTGTCTTTATGATCCGATAGCTGCGTTATGTCCAACTTACAGATGACGCGGAGTTTCACGGAGTAAAAAGAGTCTCGCGAAGTAAAGCCCTCTGTGAGACTCTTTTTACTCTGTAGTCTGAATACGCAGGAATGACTACCTTTGCGGCAATAAAAATGCATTCGACGATGTGGTTATTCCTGTTCAAAGCATTACATATAGTAGGATTTACTGCCTGGTTTGGCGGACTTTTTTACCTCGGACGCCTGTTTGTCTACCACGTGGAAGCAAACGACCAACCGCAGCCCGAGCAGGACATCCTGAAGCGCCAATACCAATTAATGGAGGGGCGGGTGTACAAAATTATCATCGTGCCTGCCATGAACCTGACCTGGATATGCGGGATTGTGATACTCTTTTTGTACGGTCTGGATTGGCTTGCCGCCAACCCCTGGATGCACGTGAAATTGCTCTTGCTGGTCTTGTTGACCGGCTTTCAACTCTGGTCTAAAACCATCATTAAAAAATTGGAAAAAGGGGAAGTGTTGCCCAATGCTTTCCGCTTTCGGTTGTTAAACGAAGCGCCTACCGTGTTCCTATTGGCGATTGTCCTGCTGGCGGTTTACCGGAATGGCATCAACTATTTGTATTTTGTGCTGGGAGTTGGAGGATTTGTAGGGTTGATTTATTGGGGAGCAGTGGCATATAGGCGGAAACGAGCAAAGGAATAGATCAGATCATTTCAAGGTTTTGAACTAATCTCCTGTTAAGGCGTTTTCCATTCACTTTCTATTCCAAATCTTAAGAAAGTGTGAAAATGGCACAGGAACTACATCTGCCATGCCGAAAAAGCTACTTTTGCTTTGAAATGTATCAATTCTTAAATCAAATTCAAGGTTATATGAAAAAACAACTTTTATACCTAACCGCTGTATTGGCGCTGGTTTTTGCTGTCACAACGACTACAACGGCTCAAATCCGCACACCAGCGCCCAGCCCGGGTGCAAAACTGACCCAAACCGTTGGGCTTACTGAAGTCACCGTAGAATATTCCCGTCCGAGCCTGAAAGGCCGCACTGCTTTTGGAGATACCGGCGTTGTGCCTTATGGCTCTGCCTGGCGCACCGGCGCGAATTCCGCTACGAAAATCACGTTCAGCGACGACGTGAAAGTTGGCGGACAAGCGCTGGCAAAAGGTGCTTACGCTATCCTTTCCCTTCCCGGCGAAACCGATTGGGTGGTCATGTTTCATGCTTACGACAAGAGCGACTGGTCGAGCTACGAGAGCACAACCCCTGCTGCCAAAGTGGCTGTGAAAGCACAAAAAACCGGACACTCGGTAGAAACGTTTACCATTGACATCAACAACCTGCTCAGCACCGGCGGTAGCCTCGATATCTATTGGGGCAGCACCATGCTGAGCCTGCCGATTGAAGTAGAAGTGGACAAAAAAGTGATGGCTGACATTGAGCGCGTTATGGCTGGTCCATCAGGCAGCGATTACGCATCGGCTGCCGGGTACTACCACGATAGCGGCAAAGACCTGAAAAAAGCGCTGGAATACATCCGGAAAGCAACTGCGGGCGACGATCCGAAATTCTGGCAGGTGCGCCGCGAGGCCATGATCCTCGGCGATCTGGGCATGTATGCAGAGGCGGTTGCCGCTGCAGAAAAGTCTTCCATGCTGGCTGAAAAAGCGGGCAATGCGGAATACGTAAAAATGAACCAAACTTCCATCGCAGAGTGGAAGCCGAAAGTGAAGAAAAGCGGCAAATAGGAAAAGCAAAAGGCAAATTTGCAAAAGCAAGGGGTGAGGACATTGCGTTCTTGCCCCTTGCTATTTCGCCGACGCGCAGACGTGCTCGCCAACTCGCGAGTTGGCGCTACTTCATTACCTCCGAAGCCTTCGACACCCCATTTTCATTAATCGCCTCGATGCGAAAAAAATAGGTTTTGCGGTTGTCTAACCCTTTGAACCAATATTCATTCCCGTCGTGTACCCTAAGGCAGTTGTACAATTTATCCGGCGCAGTTCCGTAGTGGATGTTGTAGGCTCAGGCATTGCTGACGGGGCTCCACTTGATCCAGGCTGAACGTTTGTCTTTTTCGGTGCGCAAGACCATGAACGTTTTAACGGGGTCGGGAACTGCCCCTGCGCCTTTTCCGAAAATTCGCAGCCCGGGAATGGCAAATTTACCCGTCGTTACATGGATGTTGTCCAATTTGATAAACCGCAGTTTTCACTGCTTTGGGCAACTCCACATAGTCGTGCGGCACATCCGTTTTGTTCTGGCTTTTATCTACCAAAACTTTCCATTTTTTGCCGTCGCGGGAATGCAGCAGGCGGTATTGATGAAAAATGTCTGTGCGTTTTCCGAAGAATTCCGCATCCTGATCGGCGTAGTTGATCTGGATGACCCTGACCGTGCAAAGCCCGCCGAGGTCGCTTTGGATCCACTCGCCGGGTTGCCCGTTGCGGCACACCAGTAGTGCCAGTCGGACAAATCGTTGCTCCACCAACAGCCACATTGGTTGGTAGAAAAGAGGTAATAATCCCCTTTATACGTCACGATAACCGGGTCTGCCGGGGCGCGGTGGCGGCCTCAATCGCTGAAATTGGGAATAGGCGTGAATCCGTAATCTAAGTCTACCGGATTACAATACGTCTTTTGAGCAGGCGCATTTGCGACCCACAAAAAGAAAACAAACAGGGCAACGACGATCTTTTTCACAGCAATCGGATTTGGTATATCGCTAAATTACAACTCCTTTGGCAAATCTCCATTCAGAATTATTCGGAAGCCTCATCCAACGCCAGTTTGGCAACACCACAATTTTCCCGTATTTTCGCATGAAGAGAGCGACTTCTACATATCTGCAATCATCTCAATATGCGAAAATTGATTAACCAATGCTTTCGGTGGTATTACCGGGAGCGGTACTTGAAGATAAAACGTATCGTTGAACGACCGCACGAAACGCAACGTGCGCTGTTGCTACAATTGCTTCGGGCTGCTGAACAAACGGAATGGGGACTCCAGTTTGGCTATCGGCAACTCAAAACGCCGGAAGCTTTTGCCCGGGCTATGCCCGTTCAGGATTACGAAAGCCTGAAACCCTATATCCAGCGCATGATGTACGGTGAAAAAGACATCCTCTGGAGCGACCAGGTGCGCTGGTTTTCCAAATCTTCCGGCACCACGGAAGACAAAAGCAAATTCATCCCCGTTTCCCGCCAAAACCTCCGCCAATGCCATATTCGGGGCACCTGGGACACGATGGCCTGTTTCTATGCCAACCGGCCCGATGCCCGGCAATTCGAGTGCAAAAGCATGGTTATGGGCGGTAGCCTGAAGCCATTTGCGCCTTACCCGCGCACCATGACGGGAGACGTTTCTGCGGTCATGATTTCACACATGCCCTGGGTGGGCAGGCCGTTTTTTATCCCCGATCTTGAAACCGCTTTGTTAGACGATTGGGAAGAAAAAGTGGAACGCTTAGCGCTTGCCGGAATCCGGGAGCCCAACGTGATCATGATCGGCGGCGTTCCAACCTGGACGTTAGTGCTTTTCCGGAGGATTCTCGAAATCACAGGCAAAAGTAATATGGAAGAAGTATGGCCCCATTTTCAGGGCTATATCCACGGCGGGGTCAGCTTTGTGCCTTACCGGAAACAGTTTGAGACCTATTTCCCTTCCGGCAAAATAAGTTATCAGGAGATATACAATGCCTCGGAGGGGTATTTTGCCATTCAGAATGACTTTAGTTCCGATGACATGCTCCTGTTGTTAGACAACGGGGTCTACTACGAATTTCTGCCCGCCGAAGAATGGGGCAGCAACAACCCCAGGGCCATCCCCCTGAGCGAAGTGGAGGTGGGAAAAAACTATGCTTTAGTCATCAGTACGAATGCCGGACTTTGGCGCTACATGCTGGGCGATACGGTGATGTTCACTTCGGTAGCGCCTTACAAAATAAAGATTACCGGCAGGACGAAACAATTTGTCAATGCATTCGGTGAAGAAGTGATGGTGGAAAACACCGATAAAGCCTTAGCGGAGACCTGTCGCCAGTTGGATGCGATCGTCTCTGAATACACAGTAGCACCGATTTATTTTGGCGCAATGAGTAAAGGCGGGCACGAATGGCTGATAGAATTTGAGCGGGCACCTGAAAATTTGAAAGTTTTTGCCCAACTGCTCGACCAGAATTTACAAAAAAATAATTCTGACTACGAAGCCAAGCGATTCAAAAGCATTGCCCTTGCGCCGCTGAAAACAAAAGCCCTGCCCAAAGGCACGTTCCACAACTGGCTGAAATCGAAAGGCAAGCTGGGAGGCCAGTATAAAGTGCCCCGATTGGCCAATCACCGGCGTTATATTGACGAAATTCTTGATTTTTTGCAAGGTAGCCAAAGCACAGTTTAAACTTTTTAGGAGAAAACTTATTAATAAAGGTACTTTTGCACATTCCTAAAATCACAAGAATTTTGATGAATTTCGCGGAATACAGTGATAAAGGTAAAGAAGCGCAAATGGTCCGGCTCCTGATTTCAAGGGACGGCCAGTCACTTGCTTTGCTCTACGAGCGCTATTCTGCGGCGTTGTTCGGCATCATCCGAGGAATGATTTCCGACGAAGAGCTTGGGAAAGAAGTGCTTCAGGATGCGTTTGTCAAAATCTGGCAAAATGCCGACAAATACGATGCTACCAAAGGGCGGTTGTTTACATGGATGGTGCAGGTCACCCGCCGTTTGGCGATTGATTCGATCCGTTCAAAACAATTTAAGACGGATAGGAAAACCGATATGCTGCCAGATTCCGTATCTAATGCCAGTTCTCTTAGTGAAGAAACAAACCTGAAAGATATTGGATTGAGGCGTATTGTGAACCAGTTGGATGAGCAGCACAAATCTATTATCACCCTCTTATATTTTCAGGATTACACACAAAAAGAAGTCAGCCAGGAACTGGATATCCCGTTAGGCACGGTGAAGACTAGAACCCGGAAAGCAATGGAACGTTTGCGAGGCATCCTTCGCAACGAAGGCCTCGCAACGTCGTTTGCTATTTCGTTAACTGAATTTATAAAACATTACCTTGGACATTAAGGAATATATATTATCCGGAGTACTTGAACTGTACGTATTGGGCAAATTAGATGCTCAGGAAAATGCGGCAGTCGAACTCATGGCCGCTCAACACCCTGAAGTCAGGGTCGAGATTGACGCCATCGAGCAGGCTTTGGAAGTGTATGCCCAACTACATGCCCAAACGCCGCCCCAGGGTACTTTAGGGGAAATTCTGAATCGTGTGGATCAATTGCGGCCTGCAAATCCTGCGGCTTCTGCTGGTTCTACGCCCCAATCGCCCCGATTATTTATGGTTCTTGTCATTGCAGCGGCGTTGGTCAGCATCATGGCTGCGCTTTGGGCTTTCAATGGCAAACGGCAAACGGAAGCGCAAATTGCCGGGGTGCAGGCACGACTCGATTCCATCCGCCTTTCCTGCGACGCGATTGCCCGCGAAAATGTGGCTAACCTCGCTGAATTGGACTTTCTCAAAGACATTGCCACCCGTCCCATCATCATGCGTGGAACGCCGGGGAAAGCTCCTGCGGCCATTGCGGCGGTTTACGTCAACCCACAACAAGGCAAAGCTTACCTCAACGTCGTCAACCTTCCTGCGCCCACTCCCGGCAAGCAGTATCAACTTTGGGTGATTGTAGGCACTAATTTGCCTGCCGATATGGGCGTATTCGACCTGCCCCAAACCCCCGGCCTGCTAAAAGAAATTGCTTTCCGTTCCGAATTTGCAGGCAAAGTCACCTTTGCCGTAACGCTCGAAGATGCAGGCGGCAAACCTGCGCCTGACCTGACGCAGTTGTACCTGATTTCGGAGGCGGGGTAACCCATAAAATTTGCCTGCCAAAGTCTTGCAAAGTTGGATTGTAGGTATTACCTTGTCACGCAAATATATCCTATAATGGCCATAATGAAAAAATGACCGCACAACGCCTCTGCTTTCAGGACTATCTGGAAGCAGAGGCGTTGTAGCTTAAGGAGAGGTATGCGCAATAGTGGGTATTGAAATGCGCAATGCGTGTTTCAATACCCGCTATTGCGGGAATACTGTTGTTTGGTGGCAATAAAAAAACAAAAAATTTATAAAAAATATGTACATTTTTGGCTGTTTAATAGACTCCAAGGTATGTCCTATTCTTTTGAACAAGTCACTTTAAAACACCTATTACGCATTTATCTGTCATTTTAAAAATATATAAAGGTCTGATATCCAAAATAAATCAGAAGGAAATTCCAATTAATTTGAAAATAAAATCAGTCGTTGGAACTGTACAAGATGACCCTTTTGATAACTGGATTGAGGTTCAAATTAGAGAAGCACTGCCTAATACTTTTGAAGTTTTCCACTCTGGGGCGTTGACGACCCCCGATTTAATAATCCGAGATAAAAAATCGGGTATCATAGTTGGGTTAGAAATAAAAAAACTAATTTAAAAAAGTAATGGAGATGATTCAAGAGGGATCACGATAGATTATAATAGCAGCCTTCCTTGTGGCTCGACACTAATCAAAGTTGGCAAAGAGACAATAGTTATTCCATGTTTCTACCTTTTTGCGCTATTGGATAATAATAGTGCAAATATTGTATCATTAATCATTATTGATGGAGACTTCTTAAATTATGATTTTGACTTACACAAAGAATCGAAATATTCAAACTATACCGAATATAATCATGGTTCATACGGGGAAGGCTCCATACGACATAGAAAAATGTATACCTATCCCAACCCGTTGAACTCAAAGATTAAGCAATTTCATTTAAGACAGATAATAATAGCAAAGAAAATAGATTTTGAGCGGATAAATGAAGAAAGTAATATTTTTGAACAAGTAATCCGCAGCGATAAATTTGGCAATGATTTTTATTATTACCTTAAAGATGAGACAAGCAACTCCAAGGTAAGTGAGAATAGCCTTGAGACCTTGGTTGGGATATTTGACGCATGTAAGCTAAGAACCGCCAAAGAACGCACGGCTGTAATTCCTTCTGTTCCACCCCTCAAACCAGAATGATTATGCAGGCATTAAATGATATTCAAGCATCTAAATACACATTTTCAGGACTTTTTAGCGGAGCTGGTGGATTAGATTTGGGCTTTGAAAAAGAAGGGTTCATTCATACAGAGTCTAACGAAATACTGGATTGTGCGGTCAATACACTTAGATTGAATCGTCCCGATTGGGATGTTTTTCATGGTGATGTTAGAGAATACACACCAAGGTTTAAAAAAGGTTTAGATGTACTATTGGCCGGATTTCCGTGTCAAGGATTTTCGCTGGGTGGCAATCGGGATGAAAATGATGAAAGGAATTCCCTGTACAGAGAGGTAATTCGAATCGCAAAAATGATGAAACCCAGAATGATTGTGATGGAAAACGTCCTGAACCTTAGAACAATGACACACCCTGAAACAAATAAACCATTTGCTCAACAGATTGCTGATGAATTATTAGCCATCGGATATAAAACCAATTTTGATTTTTTTAAAGTCTCGGGTTTTGGGGTGCCGCAAATCCGAAGGAGGTTCATCTTTGTCGCCTATCGAGATGATAATTTAAGTCATTTTAGGTTTCCTCAACCCAGCAGTGCAACAACTATTAAGAATTTTATTTTTGACCTTGGCCAAAGTACGGATATAGACCTGCCTAACCATGATCCGATTTGGGGCTTTAGGAGTTATGCGCACACTGAAACTAACGCTCCATATCAAGATTCAGAAACAGCAGTACCGGTACGTTTGAGTAGAACTGCATCAGAAGGAAATCCAATCAAAGATTTTGCGTCTCCTTTCCCTGCCATTGATACGGCAACAGTTTGGGGATGGGCAATTGGAAATGTTGTTGCTAATCGTATTGATAAAGATAGAAATAACGCCATGTTTGTAAGAAATCCAGAATCAACTGCAAAACTTTGGCGTATTAGTGCAAGTAAAATTCGAGCATTTACTGCAAGGGAGTATGCGCGAATTCAGACATTTCCAGATGACTGGATATTTTGGGGCAACAATAAGAGGGATTATCAATTACAGATTGGAAATGCCGTTCCAGTAATTTTTGCACAAAAAATTGCATGCAGAGTTAGACAAGCATTAGAGTCAGTCGACAAAAAGACCGAATATCAGATCGAATATGGGGAACAGATGAGTCTATTTTAAATAAAAAAACCACCATCAATCGCTTCCCAAAAATGCTTCCTAATCGTCGCAAATTCACCAAGCGTAACGTTGTCAGCAGTAATGAGAAACAACAAAAAAACAGAAAATAATCATAATCTTGAACTCAAAATGGATTACGATATAGAATTGCTGTACTCAATATGCTTTTCAGAACTGGTGTACTATCCCGATGGAGAGGTGGACTCTTTTATGGAACGGACGGAGTTTAGAAATATCCGTGATTTTCTATGAATCGAAATAGATGTTCCGAACTGGATAAACCAATGCCACAAAATTTTACAAGGTGAACGGAAATTGCAAAACATTACGCTGTTCTATTCAAAAACTGATCACTTACCCGCTAAGCATGCCTTATCTGGAAGAAGAATACCACCGGACGGATGCGGCTTTACTTCGGTCTTCCTACGAAAAAATGGCCAGGCATGCTACGCTCGATAAAAATTATATGTTAAGCATTTTACAAAGAATAAGGGATTACCCCATACAGATATGGGATACGTTTTTTTGCAATTGTAAAATATATAATCTAATGGCACCAACGGCAGGACAGGGCGAAGATTTGCTTTTTAAAAACGCCAACGTCTTTAGTTTTAACTGGATATTTATAAAAAAGACCATGCAGGATCACACTTTTTTTGAATCCTCAGCAACTTTTGTAGACGTAAAAAAATCAATTTTATTTTCGGCGGATAACGAACATGCGCTTTTATTTTATAACTTAATATTTGATTATGCAGAAATCATGCGCCGTCAAACCTTGCAAAAACTTGCGAAAGCAAACGGATCGGATCAGGAAAATGAACTGATTATTCAAAGGGCTTACCATAAGACCCGGGACGATATTCAACAATGGGCCTTTAATTCAAGATATGGAACGAAATTAAGCGCTTTGACGGTACTGAACGATCTCGTGAAAACAGAACTTAACAAGGATAATTTCGCCGCATATTATCGACTGCAGCCGGATCATGTTGCCATCTGATCTGGTAGAATCATGAAATCCTCAACAAGCTCTAAATTAATCTGGTTTAAAGATACGCTAAGTCAGTTCAAACAACTCAATCCCTGCGGTTAAATACCCGATCTGCGGCGGCTACGGTTACACTGCCGTAAATGATGTTGAAAGCAGTATTTGCAATCAATGCTCCTGCCAGTACATACGGATTCTTAACGAAGGCAATCACCGGCGACAACATCCCGCTGAAATCAAAAAAGAAACCGCCGGCAATGTTTTCCTTGAATGCTGGCGTGGTATTTTTGGGGGAACAAATTGAAGCCCCAACAGGAATTAACCACAACCCATTGATGACCAAATCCGCACAGGGAGAAATGTAGGTTCCCCAGGTTCTTTTAAGTTTATTGGCGTCGCTTTCAAGGAATTTAGTGTCTTTAAAAGCGCATTTGACATCAATCATCGCTTTTAAGATACCTGGAAAGACAAAAAAGGCATTCAATTTTTCCCACCACTCCATCTCACTTTTGTCACCGCCAAGTAAGGCAATAACATCGGGTAAGACGTAGGGCAGGTACAACACACCATTGAGGGCAGTTATCGGATCAGAGGGCAAGACGGCTTCTTCTTCCTCCGCCCAGGGCTTAGACAAGGCAGTCAACACGGAAATGCCCAGCCCGCCTACCAAAGCCATAATGCCGGAAGCCAAAACCCATTTTTCGTAAACGGTATGAACAATCGGCGCATTCGGATCTGTCGTGGCTGACCTTGCCGATATGTTTGCCGGTTTGGCAAAAGCCGCCTGGAAAACTGAGAAATCTTTCGCATTCAGGAATTTATCGGTCTCCGGGCCGGCAGCAAACATATTGGCACCCGTTGCAATTTTGAATACGACCGTAACCGGGACGGCAGCCACTAAGCAAGCCACATCCAGAATGCTCAGGTCGTCGCCTTTGGTGAGTTGAGTTTTGTAAATATAAGAAAGCACCGGAATTTCGATGGTGGAGGTCAGCACCTCTTTAATGCCTTCCAAAAAAGCATTAAACAACTTGAAGAGTTCGGTGAGTATTGTTTTGGCAATTTCCAGCAACTCGATGCCGACAAACCCCAGAATTTTAACAATAATTTCTTTGAAAGATAAGTTGGCAAATGTTTTATAAAATTCTGGATCCGAGCTGTTCATTAAATCGTCAAATTTTTCTTTCAAAAGCTCTGCAGCAGCCAGGATGGCTTTCATCTTGTCGCCCAAATCGCCGGAAATGACGGGAGCAAGGAGGTCTTTTGCAAAACCCGATCCGGCGGCATTGTTCTTCAAATGATAATGCACCATGTTGAAGGCCGGGGTATTTTGCCCCCGCACCGGATTGATCCCTGCGGTGATGTTTTTGGCGGAGTCATTGGCAAAACCATCCGGCAAACGATCACCGATGCCCGCCCAGTTTTTGATGTAATCTTCGGCACGACTCATAAGATCCAACAAGTCGTCTTCGTACGATTCGACGGCGTTGATGCCATAATCAATCAAGTTGCTGAAAAAATGCTTGAATACCCGATGCGTGAGCAATATATCGTCCCAATCAAACACATAACCCAGCCACTTGCGCAGCTTTTTGGTATCTACCCCTACCCAGTCGAGAAAGCTCATGAATGCCGACACGGCTGCTACTAAGCTGTCAATGAGGAAGACGAATATTTTTCCGGCGATTTTGAAAACAAAGCTGACGATGCCTTCGACGACTTCCACCACAAAATGCTCGATGGCGTCAAACAAGGACGATACTTCGTCTTTTACCCAGTTGAAAAAGCTCCAGATGTCGTCAATTATTTCTCTTGCCACAGATTCCGCATCCCGGGCTGTGGCTGTATTGCCAAAACTTGCAGAACGAAATTGGGCAACCGCCGCTGCGCCTTCGTAGTAGGTCATCCCGCCCTGCTCAAAATTGAGTCCCCAAAGTACCTGCCGATTGCTGTCGGCCACTGCGCTTCTCGTGCGGACACCTCCTCCGGTGCCTTTGTGCTTGCTGCCGTCAACCGGTACGTACTTCAGCGTATCGGTCAATTGCTGCATGACTTTGGCTAAAGCATCGGGCGTACCGCCTTTTGCTTTGTCGGGGTCAATCAATGGAATGACCTTATTTTGGTCGTCGGTGACGCGCACTTTCATCAAATCATCCCCGGTTTGGATGTTTTTTATGGTATCCAATACCCCTGCCATTGGGTTGACGAGCAGCGGGTCAATGCCTTCAATCACAAACTGGTAGCAGACCGCCGTTAAGCTCTCCGTTTCCTGAATGATAGTCAGGTTGCCGGTGGGGTCGGTGGTGAGGTTGAATGGGAGCGTCGGAGACAGGATGGTGTAAATATCATTGACGTACACCGAAACCGGGCTGGTTGCAGTGATCGCCACCTTAACGTCTGCCTTAGGCAGGCTGCTTCCATCGGTGACAACCACATGGCTGGTGTAGCTATGGAGTTCGATGACGTCGTCGTGCGTCACGGCAGGCAACACGATGCTTCGCTGCGACCAGACTGAGGTTTGGGTATCCTGAGCGAGTTGGAGGAGTTGGTTGCTGCTGTTGTATGCGAATAAAACATGGTTCTGATTAGCGGCATTGAGGTAGGTAGCCGCCATCAAAGCATTGGTCAGAATGACGGAGGGCGTAGACCATGCCTGTTTCTGCAATTCCTGCCCCAGTGCACACTGCGTAAAAAACAGCCGGCCCTGCTGGTTTAGGCCCCACACAAATACATGCCCGTCGCCGTTGTGTACACGCAGCTTGCTCACATTCATGAAGACGTTCGTAGGCGGAAGGTCCACCGCCTGCCCTGTGCTGCCGTTTTGTTGCTGATCGCTGGCAAAAAAGAACAGTTGTTTGTTGCCCGCCACAAACAAATTGGTTTCTCCGGTGCTTATGGGCGCCACGGCGATGGCATAACTGCTCAGAGCCACGCCTTCGGGTTGCGGCAACATAAGTTCTACCGCAGCACCAGGTTGATTGAGCGGGGTATAGACGAGTTTATACCGATCCACAACCGCCCCCAGCGTATAAATGCCTTCGTCTGTTTCGCCAGCCCTTTTCCCAATGGCGCTGTAAATGGCGCTGTCAAAATTGAGCGGTAAATCGTGCTCCTGCCAAATCTGGCCTGCTTGCTGGGTTAAGCCTAAAAAATAGCGCCGGTACGGACTTCCATTTTGAGAAAAAGGCAGGTCAATGTCCACTACAAGGAACTCGGAATGAGTGGATTCTAAGACGTGGACGTCTTTTATTTGAAGGATGCTGAATCCTTCAACAGGGGCGTCAAATTTCCGGTACTGCCAGGGTAGTTGTGCATTCCAGGTAGCATCGGCATTGGGTAAATTCCAGGCCGTATAAACGAAATCGCCCGCAGCTCCTCCGACAACGAGGGCAATATTGATGGCACCCGTTGTTGCATTTTGGGCAACCCTGAATTGCTGGGGTTGGTACAGTGCTTTATCAATGCCGCTTTGAAAAATGCTGCTGCTCAAATCTATCCGGTTCCATCCTGTTGCGTGCCCGGGGGTTTCAATGGTGACGTAAAAAACATTGTCTGTGCCAATCGAAAAAAACAGCGCGTGCCCTTCTGCGGTTTGCAGGGCTTGAAACGAATGCTGTTGGCCCATGACCTGCGCGTGTTTGTAGTTTAGCATCAAATCGGTCGTTACCGAAATGATGGGCGTTTCCGAAGCTGTCAGGTTGCCGTTGGGCAGTAGTTCTATAATTTTTGGAGCGCGGTAACTTTGGTTTAGGCTGTCTAACGGCACCAAACTCGCTTCACCCGGAGCAGCGGGTGTTCCATTTTGGAAGCTGTCTAATATTTGCGCAGCCGTGCGGGCAACGCTCCATAATTTTACCTGATTTAATGCCCCCTGAAATGCCTGATCGGCTGCTTGCGAATTCTTGGCACCGATCAGCAGCGGCTTAAAGGGTTTCTGATTGACGTTGTTGCTGGTGCCCGTGTATTTCAGCACCCCGTCGAGGTAAACGGAATCTTTGCCGGTATTGGACCACTCATCTGCGCCTGGCGTTACCTCCGTCACTACCGCAAGGTGGTGCCACTGCCCATCGGCTACATTAACGCCCGTTGACCGATCATTGACAGTCAGGCCGGCGGGATCGCTGATCATCCATACATCGCCTCCGTCATTTGGGTGATCCGAATTCGAGACATCGGCATAGCTCAACAGCGTTTTACCCCAGGAATCCATGCCACAGCGGATCCACGTTTCAAAAGTTCGGCTCAGCACAGGAAAACCAAAAGACCTGCCTGACGTATATTGATACGTGGATTCAAGCATAACATTATTTCGGGCATTGATTTTATTGGGCGAAAGGTCAAGGAAGGCTTCGGTTTCGTAATCGTAATGAGCGGTGTCTAATGGGAGCGATAAGCAAAGCACTTCTTCCCGGATTGGGATGGACGTTTTGACATCCCGAACCAACTCTTCCGCCGTTAGCAAAGCTTTCCATAGATTGAATTCGGTTATCGTACCCGAAAACAGGTCGCTCTCCACAATCCGGTCTTCCTGATTTTGGCCGCGCGGCGGAGCCGTAGCCAAGTAGAGTTCACCGCCGATTGTCATGGGCTTTTTATCCATAGCGCTAATCAGGGTGAACGTTTTGTAGGTCATTTTTCCATCAATAAAAATACCGAGGAGGGTTTCTCCGGTACCCATATTTTCCTTGAATGTCAGCCCGATGTAGTGCACCTGATCTGCAGCCGTGGAAGCGAAAGGGATAAAAACCTCGCCCCCATCGGCTACATTGCCGAGCCTTAGCCGGACGCCCCCTTCCATAAAGATGGAAATGGAAGTATCCTGATAAGAATTAAAGGAAGGGTAGCCATAAAAAAAAGCAGTACCCGATCCTCCGCGCACCCGAAAGGAAAGGGTAAAATTGTTGTTGGGCAACTTTGCGGTATCAACGGATAAATACCTTGCTCCGCCAAAGAGCATTGCAGTTTGGTCGAAACCAGGGGAGGATGGAGTGGGCATGATTGACTTGTTGATATGGAGGTAATTAATAGAGTCAAAGTTAGTTATTATTGGTAAAAGCATTGACAAAATCCCCAAAAAGTTCTAAATTTTAAAAGTTTAGTAAACTTCAAAAAACTGAATTAGAAAATCCCAACAAAGAATTACAGGACATCGCATTTTGCACTATTTTAAAAAACAGGGTTTTTCATGGAGGTATTCTTGCCAAAGGTTCAGGAATGATTAAAAATGGTGAGAACGGAAAGGATATTACGTCACGTTGGTATCCCCAAACTTTGCGTGACGGGATCCTTGCAATAGATTATGTAAAAGATAAAATTAAATTTATCGCAGGAGACGCGTTTGAAGTCTTAGAAGAAAATTTAAACGATAAAAACGCATACTTTTTTATTGACCCACCTTATACAATTGCGGGCAAACGGCTTTACACATATTTTGAGATAGACCATGAGCGACTGTTTGAATTGACTGCGCAAATAAAGGGAAAGTTCATGCTGACCTATGACGATACACCAGAAATAAGGCAACTTGCAGACAAATACAATTTGCCGTTTAGGACAATCCCAATGAAAACAACACTTCATTATGAGAAAAATGAAATCGTTATTTCGGACAACTTCTTGTGGTGGGCAGACAGCAACAGCCGCTAACTTCGTGCTTCCGGAAAATAGCCATTAAACGCGGCTACTTCAGCATCACAAGGGTTCTGCCTCATTGTAGGGCGACGGCGTAAATCAACCAAATCTGGACAAAAATAAGAAAGACGGCCAACGCTTCAGTAAAATAAAGAGAGGCAACGCTGACACATAAGCCAGCGCAATTTGTCTCACATTTTATTTTGCCCCCAACGCACCAAGACCATTCTCTGTAGTAAGATGACAAAAGTGGGAATGATGTAACTTTTTCTCAATATTGTGTAACGCTTTCCCCAATCAATTGACATAATTTTGTGGTATAATTTTTTAACTAATCAATTCAATTGTCAATAAATAAAAAATTAAAAATGGAAAATTCGGCAACAAAAGAGGACATGGTTACCAAAGCAATTGAAAAGCAAACAATCAAATTGCCATCCGATACATTTTTATTTGCAGCTATGGGTGCAGCAGCACTTTCACTGACACTAAGACTTATGGGCAACGATAAAAATTCATCGTTTGTAGGGCAATGGGTAGCCCCAATTTTAATCATGGGGGTTTACAACAAATTGGTAAAGCAAGAAGAAAGTAAATAAATTTTCTTGGTGAGAGTAGACAATATGTCAGATTGGCATAACGGGTATCATGAACATTGTTGTTTTCCAATCTTCAGGCAGTGACCAACGAAATGGTAGGCGAGTGTGTAACCGTTTATTGTTTACTTTCTCTAAGAAAATTTATTTCAAGTATAAACAAAAAATTAAAAATTAAAATAATGTAAAATGAATACATCAGCACCCGAACGAATTGACAGTAAAATAACTTCAGGACAAAATAAATCATTCTGGACAGCATCATCACAGCCAATCGTTTTTGAAAAACTAAAACAAAATATTGAAACCGATATTTTAATCGTCGGTGGCGGCATTGCAGGATTAACAACTGCATATTGTTTATTAAAAGCCGGGCGAAAAATAATTTTAGTAGAAGATGGATACATCGGCAGCGGAGAAACAGGTCGAACAACAGCGCACCTTACATGTGCTTTAGAGGCTCGTTATTTTGAGCTTGAAAAAATATTCGGAAAAGAAAAAGCAATGCTTGCCGCAAACAGTCACATGGAGGCAATTCAGTTTATTGCTAATACAGTTAAATATGAAAACATTGATTGCCATTTTAAAAGAGTTCCCGGGTATTTATTTTTAAGCGGAAGCGATACAAAAGAAACTTTAGAAAAAGAATATGAAGCAACAAAAAACGCAGGGTTGCTCACTGAAATGTTAGAACAAGTTCCAGCATTAGAATCTGAAGAAGGAAAATGGTGCATTAAATTTCCCGAACAAGGTCAGTTTCACATCATGGAATATCTGAAAGGCTTAACAGATGCAATTATTGGCATGGGAGGAAAAATTTATACCGAAACAAAAGCAGAAGAAATTTCAACAGAAGGAGCAAAAGCAAACGGTTTTGAAATCAAAGCCAAACATATCGTAGTTGCTACTAACACGCCAGTGAATGATTGGGTTGCTATGCACACCAAACAGTGGGCTTATCGCACTTATGTAATTGCAGCAAAAATTCTGAAAGGAAAATTGCCATATGCTTTATGGTGGGATACAGGAAATAAAAATTCAAGATGGATTGCCTCGCCTTATCATTATGTGCGTTTGCAAGAACTTGATAACACGTACGACCTTTTAATTTCAGGAGGCGAAGACCATAAAGTAGGGCAAGCCGATGATGAAAATATTCCTGAAGAAGAAAGATACAGCAAGCTCATTGATTGGACTGAAAAAAGATTTCCTGCAATGGAAAATATAGAATACAAATGGTCAGGACAAGTTATGGCGCCTATTGATTCCATGGCATTCATCGGAAAAAATCCTGGTGACGAAAACATCTACATCATCACAGGTGATTCAGGAAACGGCATTACACACGGAACTCTTGGCGGAATTATTTTAACCGACATAATCACCGGAAAAGAAAATCCGTGGATAGATTTATACAGCCCTTCACGAATTACTTTTAACACCGCAGGTGATTATTTACACGAAATCGGAAACATGGTATTGCAATATGCAGATTGGGTTACCAAGAGCGATGTAAAAGATGCGGATGAACTAAAACCTGGGCAGGGAGGCATAATTTCTTCAGGTATAAAAAAAATTGCCGCCTACCGCGATGAACAAAATAACCTGCATACCTGCTCCGCTGTATGCCCACATCTTGGCGCTATCTTGCAATGGAATGGAGAAGAAAAATCTTTTGATTGCCCCGCACATGGTTCACGCTTTACAACAGAAGGTAAAGTAATCAATGGCCCGGCAACTGCCGATTTAAAAAAATTAGAAGTCAAAGAAGAAAATAAAATGTAACAAGTATCCTTTGATACGCTCGCCCAATCATGAAATCTCCAACAAGTTCTTAGTTTTTCAAATCAAGTTTTGTGGTAAAAGTTCCGCCCTTCAGGTAGCTGCAAAACGCTACCTACAAGGCCATTCCGACCGTGCGAACTTGAAACTTTTGTGCAAGAAATAACCGTTGGATCGTCATTCATCATTTGACGGTCATTTTTCGACATCGGACAGCCACAATCGGTGGCGCGGCAGCCTGCTGCGAGACTGACGATCAGGAAAAGCAAAGCAAAGAAGTTGATTTTTTTCATGGAGGGGGACTACTAAGGTTTGACTGAAAGCATATTGAGTAATTCCTCTACGGGTTCTTCAATACCAATTCCGCTGACCATTTTTCGAAATGTCTCATACGGGATCGGTTTATAATTTTGTTCTACCAATAGTTCCTGAAATGAAACTGTTTTTCTTATGGGCTTTACCGCATCTCGAAAAGATGGCTTATTAACCGTTTTCGGATTAACCTGAGTAATTTGAGATTCAACAGCATTCAAGATTTGTTCATCTTCAATCCTCATTAACATTTCAATAAGCCTATATTTTTTCTCCTGTAACGTGATCATAAGCCAGATTTAAGATCATAAAGAACTTTACAAATCTAACACCTTAACCCCAATTTTGCAACAATGCACAGTAGCTGTCTTTTTTAGTGCGCTTACCCAACCATTCAATAAAATCCCCTATTTTTATCCCATCAAAAAAACAAACCATGAACGACGCTTTTCGCGCCCAATTTCCGGCTCTGAGCCGCCTGCACAACAACCGTCCGCTCGTTTTTCTCGACGGCCCGGCAGGCGTACAAGTCCCGGAGTCTGTCATCGAAGCCATTTCGGGGTATTACCGCACCTCCAACGCCAATACCCACGGCGCTTTCCTGACTACCCGCGAAACGGACGAAATGATGGAAGCCACCCGCGAAAAAATGGCGACTTTTTTGGGCGCTGAAAACGGCCACACCATCTCGTTGGGGCAAAACATGACCACGCTCAATTTTGCGCTCAGCCAGGCCATTGGTTGCGCGTTGCAACCCGGTGACGAAATCCTCATCACCCAACTCGACCACGAATCGAATCGGGCACCCTGGCTCGCTTTGCGCGAAAAAGGAGTCATCGTGCGCGAAATCCAACTCAAACCCGACGCCACGCTCGACTACGACGACCTGGCTGACAAAATCAACGAACGCACACGCCTCGTGGCGATGGGCTATGCCTCCAACCTGAGCGGCGCAGTGAACGATGTAGCCCTGGCCCGACAACTGACCTACCGCGTGGGTGCCTGGCTGCTGGTGGACGCCGTGCATTATGCGCCGCATTTCCCGATTGACGTCGCTGCGTTGGGTTGCGATTTTTTGCTGTGCTCGGCCTATAAATTCTACGGTCCCCACGTGGGCATCCTGTACGCCCGCCCCGGTTTGCTCGACCGCCTGCAACCGTACCGCCTGCGCACAGCCTCTCAACACGCCCCCTACTCCATCGAAACCGGTACCCTGAACCACGCCGCCATAGCCGGTGTGGGCGCTGCCGTGGACTTCATCGCATCCCTCGGAGAAGGTCCAACGCTGCGCGCTTGCTTGTTGGATGCGATGCAAACCATCGGGCTCCACGAACGGGAGATGGTCTTGAAACTGTTCAAGGGCTTGTCGCAAATGCCGGGCGTAACCATCGTGGGGCCGGGCATGGATGCGTCCCTGCGCGCACCTACCTTGTCAATGACGGTGGCCGGAAAACGCGCGGAAGCGGTCTGCCAACGATTAGCTGAACGCAATATTTTTGCCTGGGACGGCCACTTCTACGCCATCCGGGCCACCGAAGTGCTGGGCCTGCTGGAAAAAGGCGGCGTGACGCGCATGGGCATTTCGGCGTATACCAATGTAGAGGATGTAGATGCGGCCTTGTCGGCAATGCAGGAGATTTTTGGGTGAGGTTTTGGTAAAAAACGCCGATATTTGCCCTAATCACCAACCAGAGCAACAGCATCATGGATAAAAAAACGCTCTCCGCGCACATCCGCCGCAATGAATTAGCTGCATTTTTCAAAGCGGCCGCGCAGTTGAACACCGCAGTTGAAGCCTGGCAAAACGAGCTGGTTTTACTGGAGCGCCGCTTCGTAGAACTGGAAGACCAGGAATCTGATGGCGTTTTGTCGCCCGAAGAAGCTTCTCGACTGCGCAACGGCATCAGCCGGGATGGCATGAAACTGCTGGACGAACTCGACGCTTTCCAACCCCTTCATCCAGCCTTTCCAAACGTTCGCAAATCAAAAAAATCGACTTTGTGGCTATCGCTGGGCGCTGGCGTGCTGGCGGCTTTGTTGGTTTGGCAATTTGCACCACTCCGGGACAACAGGCCACTGGCACAAGATACCTCCCTCGTAAAGCCTTCTGAAGAGCCGGAAAAGTTAAAGCCCGAAGAGGTGCCGGCTAATGCCAACACAACGCCGACTTCTGAACAAAAAACGACGCCCAATATCCAAAAGGATTCGCAGACAAATCGGGAACAGACAAAAAAGCAGGGGGTGGCGCTGAAAATAACTGGCAACAACGACCGGGCTGAAAGCGAAATCGCCACTTTTCTAACCAAAGTTTTGCTCGAAAAAGGGATTCCCACTCACCTCGCTGCCAAAGGCGGATCTTATGCTTCCGCAATAGATTGCAGGTTTTCGATTGACAAAACCCGTACCAAAACAACAGATCGAGAAGACGCTTTTAAATTGGTGATCACCCTGACGCTGACCGCCCGCAATTCAGACAATGTGGTCTGTTACACCAAACGCTATATGGCTGAAGCGCAAATCCTGCGCCCGGAAGACGAAGAAAACGAGGCGGTAAAAAAGGGATTAAAAAGCTTGCGGGAAGCGATTACGTCTTCGGATATGAGGGCTTGTTTGGATTGATTTTTTCACAAAGTGTGGCATTCGAAACCGGCAGACGACGAACGAGTAGTTGCACCGCCTGCCTGCATTGTTTCATTTATTTTTTACTTTTCAACGCATTGTCCAAAGCATCTGCAAACAAGGCAAAAAGTTCATTTCCGCTGAGCGTGATTTCTTCGCTGAATCCATACAAGGAGGTCGCCTTTTTGACTTCATCCATCCGGGTTCTTTTTTTATAGCGGTCAATTTCCTCACCATTTTTGCCAAACACGGTGATTTCCACGATCATGTCTACTTTCTGTTTCCGCTTGGAAAAAGGACCGGAGGAAGTCGTACTGGAGCCACCGGAAAGCGACATCACCTCTACTTGCACCAGCTTGTCGTATTTACCTGCGGCAACAGCGTCTTTTATTTTTTCGTTGGGAAAACCGGTGATCTTCCCCATCGCGGTCATTTTTATTTTGTCGGCTACACTTTTCTTCTCCAGATCAAGGTTCAATGCTTGCGCGATTTCCTGCTGAGCATAACTGAACAAGGTATCCACCGTTCGGATGGAGACCAGTTCTTTGGCAGCGTTTTCGTATTGGAACACATCGGTGCCATCGCCCCAAAATTCAAAATCGAGGCTAACCGGAAAATTCAGGCTAAAATTGACAATGGCGGCTTTTTGAGCAAAAGCGCAGAAGGAGAGCCATGCAAATCCTGTAACAGCAATGAATTTTTTCATATTGATTTTTTAGGTTAATCCAAAAAAAGGTTGATTCGTTACATCAACGCGCAAGAAAGGGGATAATATTGCGCCGGTACAGCAAATACAAAAAACCTGCACCCAGCAACAACCCTGCTGCAATTTTCCACCACAGAGCCGACGGCCCGAACAGCGGGTCGCACTGGCCGATCACGACAAGGTTGGCCCAATAGGCAGGTATGGCGCTTGCGGCGGTCGTTTCTTTCAGATATTGCCGGGTAGCCTGGTTGAGCGCTTCATCCACAGGAACACCGGTTTTCAGGACTTTGTAAAAATGGGCCATCAGCATCGCCGAAGCCTGATCGTTGGCGCTCCAGAGGTTGCTGACTAATGTTGGGCATCCGGCGTATGCGAATGCCCGGGCGATGCTCATGTTGCCTTCTCCCCCGGCAATTTTTCCGGATCCGGTATTACAGGCGCTTAGTACGACCAATGCTGCGTGCAGTTCCAGGGTGTACAACTCCGAAGCGAAAAGCCGGTTTTCGGCGGCTGCATTCGTTTTGTCAAACGCTAAGTACGACCGCATCGGATTGTCGTCATCGAGGATGCCGTGGGTAGCAATGTGGAGGATGCCACAATCGAGTGCATGCGCCAAAAAGTTGTCTTTTGTGGCCGCCGCGTTGAGCCAGTATTGGCCCCCCAGCAGCTCTCCGGCAGTTTTTACCTCCTCGGGGGCAAAACGCAGCGGCCCCAGTGCGCGGCGCATGGCAATTGGGGCAGTGAGGGTATCTTCTTGCTCGTACCGGGTTCCGAAACCGCCAAAATTATTGCGCATTTCGGCACCAGCCTCCCTGTGTGGGCGGATTGCCCCTGCCGACCAGGCGTAGCTGATCGAAAATTCGTGGAGCAAATAGGGTAGGTTTAGATCCGTCCAACTGCCTATGTGGGGCTTTGTAAGCAACGCATTGAAGGAGAGTAAACCCAGCGCCCCGTCCGGCACGATGATCAGGCGTGTTGCCTTGAATTCCGACAAGGGTTTGGCGAGCAGCCACTCGTAAAGCTTCGGGGCGGAAGCCAAAAAATCCTGCTCTGCCGCTGCGCCGTCGCTGAGGAGGTAATCCCAATCGCTGATTGAGCGGCGGAATTGACCCAGGGTGGTATCGAATACGGCCGTAGCCGGCGTGGCATAAGCTTTCAGCTCCGTTTTTGAGAGGGCGAATGTGTACAAAGTCGAGTCCCCTTTGAAGTACTCGACCAGCAAGTCGCCGTCGCCGAGGTTTTTCTGAATCTGGCGGATATCTGCGGTTTTTTCAAAAGCGTATTTGAGAGCGTAGTAGCGGGGGTTAGTTTTTCCCATCTGATCTTTTACCCGGGTCAGCTCCATGTAGGCATCTGTGAGCGCATCCCGGTGCGATGGGTTTTCCGGTTCTTCATAGGCCAGCATTTCCAGCGTCACGACCGAATCTTCCCAAAGGCGTTCCATTTCCAGCACGCTATCCTCGATGCCCGCGAGGTGTTTGATGGATTTGTCGTACAGCGCTTCCGCCATCACCGCTGCTTTGACGCGTTCGGCAAAAGCAAATGCTTTTTCGTGCCAGATGGGGTTTCCAGTTGCGGCAGCCATCGCCATGGCAGCCTCAATACCGCCAGACACGGCTGGGTTCAGGTATTCGTACAGGTCGGTTTTTGACGATTCGTGGCCGTAGGAGAGGCGCATATTTTCGCCGTAGGTGAGGGCGGAGTCAAAGGCGGCAAGGGCGTATTCGAGGTTTTTGGAGTCTTTGGTTTGTAGATATTTTTGATAAAAAGCTTCGCCTTTGCCGTCCAAACTGCTCAATACCCAGAAACTTCCGGGCGAAAGTTGGCCTAACTCCGGGTTTTTTGTAATGTCCAAATCCTCCGGAACGCCGTTGCTTTGGCGGAGGAGGTTTTGGTGGAACCAGGTTAGGGCGTCGTCGGGGTTCTTGGAGGCGAGGTAGATTTTGCCGGCGAGGGCGTTTATTCTGGCGAATTGAATGTCCGATTCCCCGTAGCCTTCCTGTCCATGATACAGGGCTTTTTCAATATATCTGTTTGCTTTTTCCAAATCGGGAACGTCTTTGTAAATTCTCGCGAATTGGTAAAAAGCATCGGCTTTTTCTTCATGGTCCTGCAATAAAGGAAGCACCTGGTTTAGTACGATTAAGGCGCTGTCTGGTTTACCAAATTCTTCATAAGCTTTGGAAAACTGGATCCATGCCTGAGGGTCAAGCCGGTTAAGGGCGATGGACTGGCGGAAGTAATCAAACGCAATGGGGTTGTCCATTGTGCGGTAGGAATCGCCGATGTAGTAAAGCAGCGTAGGAATATGTTCCACCCTACCCATTTGTTGAAAAAAGGCGAGCGCTTTCAACTGCAATACAAGCCCATCGTCGTGATTGCCGGTTTCCCAGTATAAGCGCCCCAAATTGTAATAATAGGTCGTTAACAAGCCAGTATCTCTTGCCGCTTCGGCGAAGGGGAGTCCCTGTGTGTAGATACCAATCGCCTTATTGTCTTTTCTAAGGTCGTTGTACGTATAACCGATGATGAAAAAGAACCGCGCTTTTAGTTGTGGCTCATTGTGGAAACTGGCAGCCGACTTTAATGCATTGGTAAAAAACGCAATACTCTCTTCGTACAACCCACTGGAATAAAAACAATCATCCAATTTGCGGCAAGCTGCTAAGTATCGCTCCCCGTCTTTCACTTTTTCAAAAACGGAGATGGCTTCTTTTAATACAGGTATTGCTGCTTCGTATTTCTCCTTTTCCATTAAAGCTGTGGCGTCTTTTATTTGAGATTCTGCCACAGCAAGCTCATTGACGGGCGGCGTCAAATGCTGAAAGCCGCTGACGCCAATGAACAGGGCGAGCAGCTTAAAGCGAAATGATCTTATGAAACGATGCGATTTAATCAAATTCAAGGTGGTTAGAATTTAGGTAACTATTTAGCACATAGCCGTGGGATAAGTAGGGATTTTCAGGAAGCGGACTAAAGCCCGCGAAACAAAGCAGCGCGCACCCTACGCTTGGTCTCATCACTTCGTTTCGCGGGCTTTAGTTCGCCTCAGCTCACTGCGAAAATAACCGGAATCTGCGAATAAGTGAACATTCAAACCCATCGTTATTTGCTTTACTGAAGTTATGGGTAAATAGTTACGAATTTAATTTTTATTTTTTCGTCTGAACCAATTGAATAGCCAGCAAGGTTTCTTTTTGGGGCAATTGGGGCATCGTGCATGGGGCTTACAAGGCTCACAATCCGAACGTTCCACAATCAGCGTTTCATCCAGATTGGTATAGATGGTATCTACGGCGCCGTAAAAGACAATTTTTGCTTTCGGCTGGATTTTAGTGCCAGCGGAAAGGCAGTCGTCTTTTCTTACTTTGATGTAGAAATAATCCTGACAAGCTTCAGCCGGAACTTTTGGATACGGCATTGAATTTTGCTTGAGCCCTGGCAGGCCATTGAGATACTTAATCATGAATTCATTTTTCTGCGGCAAAAAATTCAGGTTATAATTAATCGGTGCCTGCCAGCCGTCTGTATCGTTGTTGTGCTGGATGGTAGCGGTCTGTAAATGATTAAGATCCATTAAAATGATCAAAGCCGTGTCCACCGGCGATTCTCCATCGTTTTGATAATCAATTCGATAAGTCAGGTATTCGTCAAATCCGCATTCACAAAGTTCTTTTTTGTCAACCTTTAGGCTATTGGGATCATGAGGCTTGGGCTTTGTCTGAAAAACAAAGGTTGTGTCAATTTGCTGGATCTCATTAAGTGAGTCAACTGGATATGATACGCCAAAAGTTGCATCCAGCGGGTAGGCGTCAGGAACGTGAGCGAGGTTTTTCTTAAAAATAAGGTGAATGATAACTTGTTGGGAAACCGTCATTACATTGTTTTTGAGGCTAACGGATTGCGGGAAGCCTGGAATAACCGGATCAACAGATACCTCAATTTTAGTCCTTTTTAAGTTCCCATCGTGCATGTAATTCCCTGCAATGGCACCCCCAAACGATAAGAAATCCGGAAATGTTATCTTTATGGGGTTACCTATAACCCAATCCTTTTTTACCAAAGTCATAAATACCCAGGGTTCAGCCACTCCGGGTAAAAATTCAGAGGTACCTGATGGTTCTGTAAAATGCTCAGGTTTAGACGAATCAGGCGGGAATTGGTGAGCATAAATATTCCAGCTATTGAAAAGTTTTAAATGGGAACCACCGAAATTTATTTCTGGGAATTTATAACTACTACCACTAATGATGAAAGTGCCTGTAGTTCCGGATAATTTTATACTCCTGATCGGCTTGCTTTTCCTGCTTTGATAAGCAATGATGGTGTATGTTCCATCTGGTAATTTAAGTGTTTCGGTAATCTCCTCATTATTAACATTGTCGTTGATGATGCTTGACCAAAAATAAGATTTGCCAGTAGTCGTGTTTTCTAAGCGATAAAAAAAGCCGACCGAGGTTTCGTAATCCGGAGCAATGGTGGGGTCTATCGGATCATTTGGATGGAGCTTTGTTTCAATGTCAACTTCACCACTCGCGTTTCTGGTTATGGTTACTACTTGTGCAAAAGCTGTAACAGTATTTGTCAGCATTACCCCAAATAAAAAAAGCATCAAAAATATCGAAAAACGGTTTTTTATTATATTTTTCATGGCGTATAGGTTTTTTATTGAAGTTAAATGGCTGTCAGTGTAAAACCTACAGCTTTCAGCAAGCAAAGCAACATTAATTCCTTTTGTCTTTAATTCCGCCTGGTACCAGGATGCTGCAATTCTTGCAATTCTTACTTACAATCGGCGCACAGGGCATTGGCGCTCCATCGGTGGATTGACCAGCGGAGTATAGAATATGAGTTTCTCCAATATTGGTTTCTATATAACCTGGAACGCCTACAAAGATGACCCGCGCTTTGGGTCGAATAAACGTATTGTCTTTCAGGCAGGCGTTGGTTTTTACGCCAAACTCAATATAATCCCAAGTGCTGTCGGCGCTTACGGAAGGGTAGGGATTATTCGCCTGATTGGTTCCCGGCAGATTGATGTTATTGATTTTAAATTGATAAACCGGAGGGCGCATCATGCCTGGGGAATAACTTACCGCAACGCCTTTTTTATAAGTTTTGCTGTTTTTAAGCGTTAGCGTTCTCATGTCCAATCCCTTTGTATCCGTTAATATTATTGAAACATCCTTTACCGGTGCCGCTCCAATGTTTTGAAATTCAACGCGATAATTTAATTCAATCGCCGGAGCGCAGGGACAAATCGTTTTTTTATCTACCACTAACTTATTCGGATCGTGGGGTTTGGGTTTCACCGGGAGGGATAATACGACCGGGGTACCGTTCTCTAACATGGCGGTGAACTTGACGTATTCTGAAGAAAACTGGGCACCCGGTTTCAATTGAAAAATTAAATGAACATGCGTTTGGCCGGAAGCATTATCCGGCCCCGTGCCCGGCTTGATTAAAAGCTGCTCGGGAGTGGCCGTAGTCGTGATACTGGAAACCGGGAGTGAAGCTGAAAAATCATCTTTTTTATTTCCAAAAATTGCGCCATCATAAGTGAAAATTTTATCCTCATAAGTTAGTATGATGTCGCGCTGCCAGTTTTGTAAAGAAAGCGTTATGATCAACCACGGTTTGTTTGCGGGCTGGTTCGGCGAACTATTAAAGGTCTTGTGGTCAACCGGATTACTAACGCTTGCCGGATCAGTAAATACATTCCAGCTATTTTCAAGTTTGATATTTGAAACCACACCGCCCATGTTCATATCTACTGATTCAAAAGTAGTAGACGTCGCACCACCTACTGGCATCGGCACTTCAAATATGATGGGATCAACAAGCTTATCCTGAATGATGGACCGAATAGGTTTTGACTTTCTGGATTGGTAAGCCACCAGCGAATATTTACCGGGAGGCAGATCAATGGTTTTTGTGATGGAATTTTTTCCGGCCGGCAGGTCGTCTTTCCAATAATAAGAACCTTCATTTCCTGTAACAATATCAGCCTTATTTGTCGGGTCGCTGTCTATCCGGTAAAAAAAACCAAAAGCGTTTTCGCCGTTTTGGGGTTCCATTGGAAAAGGATCATTGTTTGCCGGGATTGGGTCATTAATGGTTAGAAATGTTTCGATTGTAGTCTTGGCACCGCTTTGATACACTTTTACCCTTTGAGCAAAAAGCACATTGGCAAAAAACAAAAAAACGAAGAATACTAAAAGTGGGGTGCGGCATGACAGATTAGAAGGATTCCTGAACTCATTTCTCATGGCAAGGATTATTTAACTGAAGTTTGAAGGTTAAACGAATGTAAAGAAAAATTTGAATTTATAAAACAAAGAGGCTGAAAACATGGGGAATATCGTTCGAACGGCGTGTTCCCCGGAGGTGACACCTTTCCAAAAGGTGTTACCTCTGACGAAACGAAACCTAATTCGGGAATGTGGGCGTTTCAACAGGGTTTTGGGTCTTCGAGAAAGGTAACCCCTTTTTAGAAAGGTGTCACCTTCGGGTTTTGGGTCTTCGAGAAAGGTA
>ENA-ORBV01000402-ORBV01000402.1-microbial-mat-metagenome-genome-assembly--contig:-NODE-402-length-100361-cov-15.362161_pt1 | contig 100361 bp, 101 predicted proteins | sample MGYA00237777_ERZ505514 | MGnify/ENA primary metagenome ERZ505514 (study PRJEB26160, sample SAMN06269048) | microbial mat metagenome | isolation source: Oligotrophic lake microbial mat | place...
TAGGTCAGCCTGACTTCGCCGTCGACCAGCGCCACCCTTTCGGGCCGGCGCTCGACGCTTTGCAGGAAGGTGCGTCCGAGATCGAGCATGGCCTGCCCTCCCCGCCTAGGTCCCGTTGTACTTGGGTTTCCTCTTCTCGAAGAAGGCCTCGGCGCCTTCCTTGTAGTCGTGCGAATCGCGCAGTTTTTCGTAGGCGTGCCCCTCGAGGTCGAAGCTCGCCTCGAGGCTGCAGTCCTCGCCCTGGTTGAGCACGCGCTTGAGCGTGGACAGCGCAAGCGGCGAGAGCGCATTGAGCTTGGCGCAATAGCTTTCGATGGCTTTGTCCAGCGCCGCGGCATCCTCGACCACCTCGGTGATGAGGCCCCACTGGTGCGCCTCGGTGGCCGGAAGGCGACGGCCCATGAGCACCATGTCCTTGGCGCGCGTCATGCCGACCATGCGCAGCACGCGCTGGCTGCCGCCTGAGCCGGGCATCTGGCCGATGGTGATCTCGGGCAGCGCCACGAGCGTCTCTTTGGTCGCGATGCGGAAGTCGCAGGCGAGCGCGAGTTCCCAGCCCACGCCGAATGCGTACCTCTCCATCGCGCAGATCACGGGCTTGGGGCAGCGCTCGGGCGCGCCGATGTTCCAGGCCAGGTGCGACATGCCGTCGCGCGGCACCTTGAAGAAGCCGCGCACGTCGCCGCCGGAGGTATAGACGCCGTTGGCGCCGCGCACCACGACGACGCCGATGTCCTTGTCGCGGCCGAACTCCTCGAAGAGGGCGCCGATCTGCGAGCGCGCCTTGTACGAGACGATGTTGAGCGGCGGACGATCGAGCGTGAGCGTGGCGACGCGCTTGGCGGCATCAATATCCACGCGCAGGCCGTCGAGCTCGGCCAGCAGTTCCCCGCGGTCCTGGGCGTACTTGGTCATGGTTTCTCCTTTTGAATCGGATTCACGGCACGGATCTCTTTGGCCGCGTCGAGGATGGCTGCAACAATCGGGTAGTACCCGGTGCAGCGGCAGAGGTGGCCCGAGAGCATGTCCTTCACCTGGTCTTCGCTCGGGGCGGGCGTGTCCTCGAGGAAATGGGTCGCCGACATCAGGATGCCGGCGGTGCAGAAGCCGCACTGCAGGGCGTGATGGCGGTGGAAGGCGCGCTGAAGCGCGTTCAGTTCCCCCAGCGGCGCGAGGCCCTCGACCGTGCTGACGTTGGCGCCTTCGCATTCGACCGCAAGCTGCATGCAACTGCGCACCGCGCGGCCATCGACCATCACCGTGCAGGCGCCACAGACGCCATGCTCGCAGCCGACGTGCGTGCCGTAGAGCTTGAGCTCGTGGCGCAGGAAATCGGTGAGCAAGGTGCGCGACTCGGCCTGTCCCGTGATGGCTTTCCCATTCACGTTGAGCGTGACCGTGTGTCGAGTGCCGGGCTTGAGGCGGATCATTTCAGCGCACCTTCGCCTGGCCGAACGCTTCGGCAAGGACTTGCCGGCCGAGCGTTTCGACGAGGGCACGGCGATAATCCGCTGTGGCCTTGAAGTCGCTCATCGGCGTGACGGCTGCGGCAGCTGCATCTGCAATCCCGGCTGCGAGGTCCGCGTCCGCGCGTTTGCCGAGGAACGCGGCGGTTTCGGTCACCAGCGGGCGGCTCTCGACCCCGCCCAGGCCAAAGGCAAGAGACGCGAGCGAGCCGTCGGCCTTCAGTACGGCTTCGGCAGCGCAAGCCACGATTGCGAAGTCGCCATGCCGCTGCGCGATTTCGGCGAACGCGTAGCCGGCGCCCGCCCTCGCCTTCGGCCAGACCAACGCGGTCACGAGTTCGTCCGGTTCGCGCACGGTGGTCAGGATGTCGAGGAAGAACTCGCGCGCCGGGACGCGGCGCGTGCCGCGCTTCGATTGCAGCTCCAGCGATCCGCCGGCGGTGACGAGCGCGAGCGGGATCTCGGAGCTCGGATCGGCGTGGGACACCGAGCCGCCGAGCGTGCCGCGGTTGCGCGTCTGGAAGTGGCCGACGTTCGGCAGCGCGAGCGCGAGCAAAGGCACCGCGCGCATGAGCGCTTCGTTCGAGAGCGCGGCCGCCTGGCGAAGCGTGGCGCCGGTGCGGATCTCGCCGTTGACCGTAAAACGGTCGAGCCCGCCGACGCGCTTGATGTCGATCAACGCGGTCGGGCGCACGAGCCGCATGTTGAGCATCGCGCCAAGCGACATGCCGCCTGCGAGCAGGGTTGCGTCCGGACCGAACTCCGCGAGCAGCTCGACGGCTTCGGCAATCGTGTCCGGGCGGCAGTATTCGAAGGCGACCGGTTTCATTTGCCCAGCCACCCGCTGAATTTTTTCCACAGGCCGGCCTTCGCGGCACCCTCGCTGCCATAGGCTTCGAAGGCCTTGAAGAACTGCGCGATCAGCACGCCGGTGACTGAGCCCAGCATGCGCGCGCCGACTGCGGCCACGGTGCCGCCAACGTCCGCGCCGTAGCGGTAGGACAGTTTGGTTCCGGTGCCTTCGGGCACGAGATCGACGAGCGCGCTGCCATGGCCATTGCCAAGGCGCCCGTTCGCGCGGAAATCCATGCGCATCGAGGACGGCGGATGCTGATCCGCGACGCGGATCCTGGCTGCATACACACCGCGGATTCCAGCCACGCCGACGCTCACCTCGGCTTCGAACGCATTGGGGCCGGTGCGCTGCATCTTGCTGCATCCGGGGATCACGGCGGCAAGGACCTCGGGGTCGAGCAGGCGCCGCCAGACTTCGGCCGGCGGTGCGGAAAGAATCGTGGAGCCTTCGCCCTGCAGCGAGCCGCCAAGCTCGGGGCCGCTGGACTTCGGCTTGGTGCCGCCATAGGTGCCGCCATAGGTACCACTACGGGTCACCGGCTTCGCATTGGCGAGTTCCCAGAGGCGATTGAGCGAAAGCGGCAATTCGATGTCTTCGCGCCCTAGCGCATCGGCGGCGGCATTGGCTAGCGCTGCCGGAGCAAGCATCGAACTGCCGTCGCCCATGCCCTTGGCGCCGGTCGCGTTCACGGGCGTGGGCGTCGACACATGGCCGATCTCGATGTGAGGCATCTCGGGCGCGGTGGGGCACAGGTATTCGGCAAAAGAGCCGGAGACGAAATTGCCGGCGCGGTCGTGCACCAGTTCTTCGTAGAGCGCCGCGCCCAGGCCATGCGCGAAGCCGCCGGTGATCTGGCCCTCGACGATCATGGGGTTCAGCATCGTGCCCACGTCATGCACGGAAACGTACTTGACGATCTCGATCTTGCCGGTGGCCTTGTCGATCTCGACCGCGGCAAGGTCGGCGACGAATCCGTACGTCATCGCAGAGGCAACGCGGTCGTCGCCGCCGGGACTGGTCAGGGTCGGGGCATCCAGCACGAAAGTCTCGGTCATGCCCGCGCTCACGCCGTCCGGCATGCCGGCGGGATTCCAGTGCGCGCGCGCCGCGAGCTTGCCCACGCCGATCGCGCGCTGCGGGTCGGCGATCACGCGGGCCGCGCCGCCACCGAGCTCGATCGCTTCGACCTCGACCTTGAAATCCTGGGCTGCAATGTACTTAAGCTTCAGCGCAAGCTTCTGCGCGCATCCGAGGATGGCACTGGTGACCGCGGAGGCAAAGCGGTTGGAATAGTTGCCCGAGGCGATGCTCCACGCGATGGTGCGCGTGTCGGCCTCGGTGAGCACGTCGATGTCGTCTGGCGAAACACCCAGGGTTTGCGCGACGATTTGCGCGGCGACCGTTGCGTGGCCCTGCCCATTGGGCGTGCTGTCGAGCTGCACCGTGATCGAGCCGCTCGGATCGATCGAGATCGTGACCGACGCATTGGCCCCCGATTTGGGCTCGGCCTTGCCGCGCTGCTCGGCGGTCTGCGCAAGGCCGACATACGCCATGTTCGAGCCGGAGGGCTCGACGCCAAGTGCAATGCCGATGCCGAAGAGCTTGCCCGCCTTCCTGGCAGCATCGCGTCGTTCGAGAAGCGCGGGGTATTCGGCCAGCCGCAGCATTTCGTCGATACATTTCTCGTAATCGCCCGAGTCGAGCTGCGAGCCCGCGGGCGAGTCGTACGGAAACTCATCCTTGCGCACGATGTTGCGGCGGCGGATCTCGGCGATATCGATGCCGAGGCCGCGCGCCGCGATTTCCATGATCCTTTCCAGCGCGAAATAGAACTGCGGCCCGCCGTAGCCGCGGTTGAGGCCGGCGGGCATGCGGTTGGTGACGACCAGCGTATTTTCGATCGCGAGGTTCCTGACCCGGTAGGCGCCGCTGGAGGTCGAGTGCATGCGGTACACCGACGCGGGCTCCGGCGCGCGGATGTACGCGCCGAGGTTGACGACATTCTTGTAGCGCACCGCGAGCAATTCGCCCTCTTTCGAGAAGGCGGCTTCGACCTCTCCCGTGCGGTCGGTCGCGCTGGAGGAGGCCATGAGGTGCTCGAGGCGGTCCTCGGTCCACTTGACCGGCGCGCCCACGAGACGCGACACCGCGGCCATGAGCACCATGTAGGCATAGACGGCCTGCTTGATGCCGAAGCTGCCGCCCGAATTGGGAGGCGTCACGATGCGCAGGCGATTGCCCGGCACATTGAGCGCGCCGGCCATCAAAGGCTGCAGCACGAACGGGCCCTGGAAATTCGACCAGATCGTGTAGCGGTCCGGGTGCGGCTCGAACTGCGCGATCACGCCGTAGGTTTCCATCGGCGTGGCGATCGAGCGCGGAAAACGGTAATCGAACCTGAAGGTGCGATCGGCGCGCGCAAACGCGCCATCGGGGTCGCCGTACTTGAAATCCCGCTCCTGCGCGATGTTGGTCCCCGCCTCCTCGAAGAGCAGCGGCGCCCCGGGGGCGATCGCATCGTCCAGGTGGGCGACACCGGGCAGAGGCTCGTAGTCGACTTCGATGAGCTCGAGCGCGTCTTCGGCCACATAGCGATCGACCGCGACCACAACCGCAACGGGTTCGCCGTGGTAGCGCGCCTTGGTCGTGGCGCAGACCTGGAAGCGCATCTTGGAGCGCACGACGCTCGGGATGATGCCGGCAACCTGCGCGATCTGCGCGCCGGTGACCACGCCGTACACGCCGGGCAGTTTTTCCGCGGCGCTCGTGTCGATCGAGCGGATGCGCGCATGCGGATGCGGCGAGCGCAGGATCGCCGCATGGCGCAGACCCGCCACCGGCTCGAGATCGTCGATGAAGCGGGCGCGGCCGGTAAGGAGCGCGCCGTCTTCCCGGCGAGGGACGGACTTGCCTACCCAGCCGGTTGCCGCGCCAGCGGTCACCGCGGCCACGCTCGCATCCCTGCGTGCATCACTGGGCGTCGGCGGACGGCCCGTTCAGTGCGCGGCGGAAACGTGCCTTGAGCAGCGCGCCTTCGCGCGGCGGCAGGACGAGCGGGATCTTCTCCGCGAGGACTTTGACTTGCGCGAAATTCGGCCCGGCCTCGCCGTGCACCATCTTGTGCAGGCCGGCCACGCCGTCGCGGTCGGTGACCTGGCGCGGATGCGCAAAGCCGCAGCCTTTTGCGATCTGCGCAAGATCGACGCCGCTGGCGGTGTGGGTCGCCTGCATGCCGGTCTCGCCGTAGCGCTCGTTGTCGATGACGACGACCGAGAGATTGGCCGGCTTCTGCACGCCGACCGTGGCTAGCGAGCCCATGCCCATGAGCATCTCGCCGTCGCCCGTAATGACCAGCACGCGGCTCCCGGGCTTCGCCAGCGCGATGCCCAGGCCGATCATCACGGAGCTGCCCATCGCGCCCCAGAGCGGGAAATTGAGGTCGTGGTCACCGGCCGCGGAAATGTCCCATGCGGTCGACCCCAGGCCGGCCACGACGAGCAGGTCGCCCCGGTCGGCAAGCAGCGCATTCACTACGTCACGGCGGTGCAGGGTGGCTTTCATGGCGTATTCATCGATCGCACGTTCATCGGTCGCGCATTCATCTATCGGCCTGGTCCTGGAAGCTCTTGATGCCGATGAGCCGCTGCGAGATCAGCACGGCCACTGCGGCATAACTGTTGTAGGCAAGCCGTGCGGCCGCGCTTGCGACCGGTCCCGCTTCCTCGGCGGTATGGATGCGCTTCACGACGACGCCCATGGCCTCGAGCACCGATTGGGTGGCCTGCCCCATCGGCACCTGCCAGGGATTGAACTCGCCCTCGTCGCCGCGCATGGTGACCAGCATCAGCAACGGGAAGCGGCATTCCTTGATCGTGCCGAGCGTATTGATGATGTTGCCCACCCCGCTCGACTGCATGAGCACTGCGCTCTTGTCGCCGCCGAGCCAGGCGCCCATGACGAGGCCGAGGCCTTCCTCTTCGGTGGTGCAGACCACTGCGCGCATGCTTTTATCGGCCTGGCAAAGCTCGATCAGCCGCTTGTGGCCCGCATCGGGCACGTACGCGACCTGGCGCACCTCGGTTTGCGCCAGCACCTCGTGAAGATCAAGGGGCCAGTCCACTGTCGTATTCGCTTTCATTCGTCTCTCGGATTGCGGTTCGCAAGGATTCTAGCCGACGCCTCCGGTGACGGTGACTTCGGTTCGCTGCAGGGCATTGTTGCCGAACCCGGTCACGTCAGGCACCGGCTCCTCCGGCTGCACGTTGCCGCCTGCATCGGTGGCGCGGCATGCGAGCACGTACTCGCCCGGTTGCGCGTGCCAATCGAAAGACCACCCGCGCCAGGCCCAGGGACCGGCTTTTGAATCCAGCGACGCATCGCGCCATTCACCGTTGACGGACACTTCGACGCGCTCGATGGGCACGCCGTTGCCCGACCACGCGCGACCGATGAGATGCACGGGGCCGGCCTTCACGATGCGCCTGCGCGTGAAGAAATCCGGGATGCCCGGCGGCGCCATGAGCGAGTTGACCCGGATATGCGTGCACGGCACGCCGGGATCGCCAGCCTGGGAGCGGAAGTGATAGCTGCCGACCTGCTGCACGCCCTCGAACGGCACGTCGATGGCCTCGATGTTCGCCAGCCACTTCACGCTGGCCATGCCGTACCAGCCCGGCACGATCAGGCGCAGCGGCGCGCCGTGTTGCGGCAGCAGCGGCTGGCCGTTCATCGAATGCACCAGCAGCACGTCGGGCCGCATCGACTCGGCCACGCTCAGGCTGCGCGCGAAGTCGTGGTCCACGCCGCGGTCGAGGCCCCGGTCGGTGCCGCGAAAAACGATTTCTTTGGCGGCAGCATCCACTCCGGCAGCTTCGAGCAGCGGAGCCAGCGGCGTGCCGGTCCACTCCGCGGTGGAGACGCCCTCCTCCAGCCACGGCATCGACGGGTAGCGCGGCGACATCTGCGCACGCCCGTTGCCTGCGCATTCGAGCGTGACGCGCAGCGTCTTCGAAGGCATCGAGCGGATTTCGTCCATCGAAAAGGCGCGAGGCCTGGACACCTTGCCGCCGATCGAAAGCGTCCAGCCGGGCTCGGCTGCGGGGATGTCGAAATGGATGAGCAGGTAGTGCAGGCCCGCGGGCGTGACGTCGTAGCGGAGCGCCTCGAGCGGCATGCCGCTGTTGCGCGAAGCGAGCGCGACTTCCTCGCGCAGGTAGCGGCCGACGATCGGCGGGCGGCGGGTGCGGCTCATGGCGTCCAGGATCCGGGGAAAGCCCGATTCTAGTGCAGGGGTTCCGCGCGTGGCCGCAGGTTCGAACCGAGCGGCTGTATCGCTCCCCTATAATCGCCGCAATGGGCCAGCTGGAACCGTCGCTGCGGAAATCCCTCGACCGATTCCTCGGTCACGTGTCGCGCGGCGACCTCTGGGTTTTCGGTTACGGCTCGCTCATGTGGTCGCCCGACTTCCGCTTCAGCCAGCGGCGCGAGGCCCAGCTCCACGGCTACCACCGGTCGCTCTGCATCTACTCGCATCGCTATCGCGGCACGCCCGAGCAGCCGGGTCTGGTGATGGGGCTGTGCCCCGGCGGATCGTGCTGGGGAGTTGCCTTTCGCGTCGACCGGCGCAACGTGCGCGGCACGCTCGAAGTGCTGTGGCAGCGCGAAATGCCCAACGGAGTCTACGAGGCTCGTTTTGTGCCGGTGAGGATCGGGCAGCGCAGCGTAAGCGCGGTGGCTTTCGTGGCCGACTCGAAGCACCGGCAGTTCGCTGGCCGGCTAAGCGTTTCGGACACCGCCCGCATGGTCGCGCAGGGCTGCGGGGTGCGCGGGCAGAACCTCGAATACCTCGCCAACACGGTCGCGCACATGGACGAGATCGGCGTGCCCGAAGGCCACTTGCACGAAGTGCTGGATGCTGCGCGCAAGCTGTGCGGGACGGAAGAGAAGAAGGGGCTCCGCCCCCTCCTCAAGACCTCCCCCGCCTCCTAGCGTTTGCCTGCGGCGGTCACCGCGTTTTCGAAGCGCTCCATCGCGCTGGCGAGCACTTTCCTTTGCGTGCCGAAATTGAGCCGCACGAACTGCGGGGCGCCGAAGTCGGCGCCGGGCGACAAGCCGAGGCCATGCTCGAGGAAGAGCGCATGCGGGTCGGCCACGCCGAGGCCCGAGCAGTCGATCCACGAGAGGTACGTCGCTTCGAGGTGCGCCGTTTGCACGCCCGGCAGGCGGTCCACTATAGCCTCGACGAGGCTGCGGTTGCCGCGCAGGTAGTCGAGCTGCGCCGAAAGCCAGGCATCGCCTTCGCGATACGCCGCCAGCGCGGCCTCATAACCGGCCAGCGAAGCGTCATGCACCGACTTCTTGAGGTCGAACGAGAACGCTTCGCGCAAGGCCCGGTCCTCGATGATGGCGTAAGCCAGCCCGATCCCGGCGATGTTGAAGGTCTTCGACGGGGCCATGAGCGTTACGGTGCGCTTCGAGACCTGCGGCGACAGGCTGGCGATCGGCACGTGCGCCTTGCCTTCGTCCAGCAGCAGGTCGCAGTGGATCTCGTCCGAGACGATGACGAGGTTGTGCTTTTGCGCAAAAGCCGCCAGCCGCTCGAGCTCGGCGCGCGTAAAGATCGTGCCGCCCGGGTTGTGCGGGTTGCAGAGCATCAGCATGCGGGTGCCGGCCCGCACCGCCGCGGCCAGTTCCGCCTCGTCCCAGACCCAGCGGCCGCCGTCGAGCACCATCGGCACGTTCGTCCAGTCGCGCGGGGCGTGCTGGGCGGCGCGGAACAGGTGGTAGTACACCGGCGCCGGCGACAGCAGGTGCTCGCCCGGCTTCGTCAGCCGGTTGGCGGCCATGTACAGGGCCGACACCACGCCGGGCACGTAGACGATCGATTCGGGCGCGATCTCCCACGCGTACAGGCGCGCCATGCGCGCGACGATCAGTTCGCGCAGCTCCGGCGGCGGGGCGGTGTAGCCGAAGATCCCGTGCTCGATGCGCTTGCGCAGGGCGTCGATCACCGCGGGCGGCGCCCGGAAGTCGGTGTCGGCCACCCACAGGGGGATCACGTCGCGGCCGGCGTACTTTTCCCAGCGCGAACTGTTGGTGCCGGCCCGGTCGACCGGGGTATCGAAATCGAATGCGCTCATGTAGGCCCCATTTTTGAAGCGCAAGTATCGCAGATGCGTCGAGCCCGAAAACAGTGCGGACCCGTTAAGGCTGCTGCAAGATTCAATCCCGATTGCCCGAACCTGCCCAATCGTAGAGAATCCGGGCGGGCAGCGGGAACGGTGCCTTAAAAGACAATGCCGGGCCCTCCGGGCCACCGGCACCAGGATCGTAGCAAAGGAGGAGACGGATGAAGGCTTTGCTTGCTTTATCTCGATCGATCGACGCGCTCAATGGGCGCATCGGTAAAGCCACCAGCTGGCTCATCCTCGTCGCCGTGCTCGTGAGCACTGGCAACGCGATCGTTCGCTATACGCTGGACACGAGCTCGAATGCGTGGCTGGAAATCCAGTGGTACCTGTTTTCGTTCGTGTTCCTTTTCTGCGCCGGCTATACGCTGTTGCACAACCAGCACGTGCGCATCGACATCATCACGTCGAACTTCTCCAAACGCGTGCAGACCTGGATCGAGATCTTCGGAACCGTGTTCTTCCTGATGCCCATGGCAATCGCGATCATGTGGCTGTCGTGGCCGGTGTTCGTCGACGCTTACCGGACCAGCGAAATGTCGTCGAACGCCGGCGGCCTGCCGGTATGGCCGGGGCGATTGATGCTGCCGGTCGGGTTCCTGCTGCTGAGCCTGCAGGGTCTTTCGGAACTGATCAAGCGCATCGCCTTCCTGCGGGGGATGATCCCGGACCCGAGCGAGAAGGACGACGGCCCGACGCCCGAACAATTGCTTGCCGCGGAACTTCGCCGCGAACGGGGAGAAGCGGCATGATCGAACTGCTCACGAACAACATGGCGCCGGTGATGTTCGGCGCACTGATCGTATTTCTGCTGATGGGCTACCCGGTCGCGTTTGCATTGGCGGCCAACGGGATCTTCTTCGGCCTGGTCGGGGTGGAGCTTGGCATGCTCAGCCCGTCGCTCTTCCAGGCGATGCCCCAGCGCTTGTGGGCCATCATGTCCAACGACACGCTGCTGGCGGTGCCGTTCTTCACGTTCATGGGACTGATCCTTGAACGAAGCGGCATGGCCGAGGACCTGCTCGACACCATCGGCCAGCTGTTCGGACCCATGCGCGGCGGCCTTGCGCTAGCGGTCGTTTTCGTCGGCGCATTGCTTGCGGCCACGACCGGCGTGGTTGCCGCCTCGGTCATATCGATGGGATTGATTTCGCTGCCGATCATGCTGCGCTATGGCTATGACCGGCGCGTCGCGACGGGGGTGATCGCTGCCTCCGGCACGCTGGCGCAGATCATCCCGCCCTCCCTGGTGTTGATCGTCATGGCCGACCAGTTGGGCAGGTCGGTGGGCGACATGTACGCTGGCGCCTTCATTCCCGGATTGGTGCTTGCCGGGATGTACGCCGTTTACGTGGTCGGCATCGCGATCTTCAAGCCTTCGTGGGCGCCTGCGCTGCCCGTAGAGGCACGCACGTTCCGCCAACCCGACGGGAGCAGTGGAACCATCTCGCTGGCGGTCATCGCAGGCGTCTCCCTGGCCGCCGCGATTGCCTTCGCCAAGTACAAGTACCCGCAACCCGACGCGCCGACGGATGAGATGCTGGTGGTCTGCACGTCGGTCGGGGTGGGCGTGGCTTTCGTCGCGGCCCTGGTCAACCGTGCTCTCAAGCTCGGCCTGCTCTCGCGCATGGCCGAGCGAGTGACCTTCGTCCTGATCCCGCCGCTGGCGCTGATCTTCCTCGTGCTCGGCACCATCTTCCTCGGGGTGGCAACGCCCACGGAAGGCGGCGCGATGGGCGCCACGGGCGCCCTCCTCATGGCAATGACACGTCGCCGCCTGTCGTTCCCCCTGTTGCGCCAGGCGATGGACACGACCGCCAAACTGACGTCGTTCGTGGTCTTCATCCTCGTCGGGGCACGCGTGTTCAGCCTCACGTTCTATGGCGTCGACGGTCATATCTGGGTGGAGCACCTGCTCACGGGATTGCCCGGCGGGCAAATGGGCTTCCTGATCGTGGTCAACGTCCTGATCTTCGTGCTGGCCTTTTTCCTCGACTTTTTCGAGCTGGCGTTCATCGTCGTTCCCCTGCTCGGCCCGGTGGCCGAGAAGCTCGGGATCGACCTTGTGTGGTTCGGCATCCTCCTCGCCGTGAACATGCAGACGTCGTTCATGCATCCGCCGTTCGGATTCGCGCTGTTCTACCTGCGCAGCGTGGCGCCGGGCAAGGATTACATCGACAAGGCCACCGGCAAGCTGACTCCAAGGATCACCACCGGACAGATCTACTGGGGCGCTGTGCCGTTCGTGGTCATCCAGTGCCTCATGGTGGCCCTGATCATCGCCTTTCCCAACATCGTGACCGGAGGGTTGGCGAAGAAGGAAGCCATCAACGTCGACAACATCCGCATCGAGATCCCGGACGAGGTGCCCTCTACCGACCCCAACGCGGCCCAACCGGATACGGATCCGCCGCCCGACGCCGAACAGCCGCCGGAGGACGATCCCGGAAAGGCGCTGGAGAAAGCGATGCGTGGCGAGGGGGGTGTGCCGAAGCCCGCTGGCAAGCAGTAGCGGTAGAAACCGGGCCAGAAACGAAAAACCCCGCCATGGCGGGGTTTTTCGTCCCAGGCGGCGCGCCTGGACTGCGCCGGTAGAGCCTACTTCTTCGCCGGTGCGCCTTTCGCGGGACCGGCTTGCGCTGTCCGCTGCGCTGCGATCATGAAGTTGTCGAAACGATTCTCCGCAATCGACAGCCACTGGGCCTGCTCGTCACGGAATTTCTTCCACGGCTCGTAGACCTTGGCGAACTTGGCGTTCTTGCCGGCGATTTCCGTGAAGACTTCCTCGGAAGCCTTGTAGCAGGCGGCCATGACGTCATTGGTGAAGGGACGAACCCGCACACCCTGGGAGATCAGGCGCTTGAGCGCGGCCGGATTGACCGCATCGTACTTGGCGACCATCCAGCCATACGCTTCGGCGCAAGCCGACTCGAGGATCGCCTTGTACTCGGCCGGCAGGGCGTCCCAATGTTTCTGGCCGATCATCATGTCGAGCTGGGGGCCGCCTTCCCACCAGCCGGGGTAGTAGTAGTTCTTGGCAACCTTGAAAAACCCGAGCTTCTCGTCGTCGTACGGACCGACCCATTCGGCGGCATCGATGGTGCCTTTTTCCAGGGCCGGATAAATGTCCGGCGCCCCGATCTGCTGCGGGACCACGCCCAGCTTCGTCAGCACCAGGCCGGCGGTTCCGCCGATGCGCATCTTGAGGCCTTTCAGGTCCGCGACGCTCTTGATCTCCTTGCGGAACCAGCCGCCCATCTGCGCGCCGGTATTGCCGGCCGGAAGATTGTGGATCCCGAAGTCCTTGTAAAAATCGCGCATCAGCTCGATCCCGCCCCCATGGTGCATCCAGGCGAACTGCTGGCGCGCATTGAGGCCGAACGGGATCGATGTGGCGAAAGCAAACGTCGGGTCCTTGCCAAAGTAGTAATAGGGCGCGGTATGGCCGCATTCGACGGACCCGCTTTGCACTGCATCCAGGACCTGCAGCGCCCCGACGATCTCACCCGCCGCGAACACCTTGATGGTGAATTTGCCGCCGGTCGCCGCGGCAACCCGCTTCGAGATCAGTTCGGCGCCGCCATAGATTGTGTCAAGGCTTTTCGGCCAGCTCGCGGCCATTCGCCAGGAGACGGTCGGCAGGGCGGCGCCCTGCGCGTTTACGATTCCCGGCGCAACAGCCGCTGTGCCGGCAGCCAGGCCCAGCCCGGCCTTCTTCAGAAAGGAACGACGTTTCAAAGTGATCTCCTCGTTTTGGTTGGAATCCGTCCCGGCCTGATTTTGTGATTGCACCGCTCTCGCGGCGATTTGGCCGGAATCCGGGTTAATTCTGCACGATTACCTGTGAAACAGCCAACCCCGCAACCGAAGGACGCTGGAATTCTGTGGTAGGCGTGCACCGAAAGCGGGAGGCGCAAGCGACCATCCCCGGACCACCCCGCAAGAAAGTAAAACTTTATTTACAGGAGATCCAATCAGGGAGCGGATCTCAAGCCAGTCGTTATGCCGTTTTTGGCATTACATCCAGCCGGCACGCGATGCCCTCGAGGGCCGGCGAGGGCGCCGGGTAGCGCGCGAGGACGAGCGGGTCATGGCCTGGAATGACGTGCGCCGGCGACGCCGCCAGCGCACTCAGCTTTGCGTAACCCTCGACCATTTCGGCCACCGACCAGATGATCGGGAAAGGCCGGGTCTGCTCCATATTGGCGTAGAAGTGCGAGGCGTCGCTCGCCAGCACGACCCATCCGCGACGGGTATTCACGCGCACCGTCTGGATGCCCATGGTGTGCCCGCCGATGAGATGCACCGAAACGCCCGGCGCCACCTCGCCCTCGCCGTCATGAAAATGCACGCGCCCGGCATACACCCGGCGCACGAGGCTGACGACGTCCTCCGCTTCATAAGCGCCGCGAAAGCACTCGTGGCACATGTAGCGGCCGGTCGCGTAGTTCATCTCGCGATCCTGGATATGGAAGGTCGCGTTCGGGAAGAGGTCGAAATTGCCGGCGTGGTCGTAGTGCAGGTGGGTGAGGACGACATCGCGCACCGTTTGCGCCTCCACGCCGAGCATCCGCAGGCCTTCCGTCGGGCACCGGATGTGGTTGCGCTGGCGCTTGGCGGCCATCGCCGCAGAGAACCCGGTGTCCACGACGATCTCCCGGCCGTCTCCGCGAATGAGCCACACGAAGTAGTCGAGCGGCATGGGGGCGTCGTGCGGGTCGCCGCCGAGGAAATTCTCGCGCGAGCGCCGCTCGTGGTGCGCGTACTTGATCGCAAAGACTTCGTACTCGGGCAGGCTGCTCACGATTTCCCCCTCCGGGATTGCAGGTCAGGCCATCAGGTCAACTGGATCCGTGCGAATTTTCGCTTGCCGACCTGCGCGACGACACTCACGCCGGCGAAGAGCTTGAGCGCGCGATCGCTCGCGCGCTCGCCGTCCAGCCGCACGCCGCCCTGCTCGAGCATGCGCAGGGCCTCCGTCGTGCTGGCCGTGAGGCCGGCCTGCTTGAGCATCTGGGCAACCGCGAGTCCGCCTTCGGGGACCTCGAGCGTCACCTCCGGGATGTCTTCCGGGATCTCGCCATGCCGGAAGCGCGCCTCGAACTCCGCCAGCGCGGCCTCCGCCGCGGCCTTGCTGTGGAAACGCTCGACGATCTCCTGGGCCAGGGCCACCTTGATGTCGCGCGGGTTGCGCCCGCCTTCCACTTCGCGCTTCCAGCGGCCGATCTCGTCCATCGGCCGGAAAGAAAGCAGCTCGAAATAACGCCACATGAGGTCGTCGGACACGGACATGAGCTTGCCGAAGATCTCGCCCGGCGCTTCGTCGATGCCGACGTAGTTGCCGAGCGACTTGGACATCTTGTTCACGCCGTCCAGGCCCTCGAGCAGCGGCATGGTGAGGATGCACTGGGGCTCCTGGCCCCAGTCCTTTTGCAGCTCGCGTCCGACGAGCAGGTTGAATTTCTGGTCGGTGCCGCCCAGCTCGACGTCGCTTTTCATCGCCACCGAGTCATAGCCCTGCATGAGCGGGTAGAGCAGCTCGTGCATCGCGATCGGCAGCCCGCCCTTGTAGCGCTTGGCGAAATCGTCCCGCTCGAGGATGCGCGCAACGGTGTAGCGCGCGCAAAGGCGGATCAGGCCTTCCGCGCCCAGCGGGTCAGACCAGGTCGAGTTGAACAGGATCTCGGTCTTTTCCGGATCGAGGATCTTGAACACCTGCTTGCGGTAGGTCGCGGCGTTTTCGAGAATCTGCTCGCGGGTCAGCGGCGGGCGCGTCTGGTTCTTGCCGGTGGGGTCGCCGATCATGCCGGTGAAGTCGCCGATCAGGAACTGGACGTGGTGGCCGAGATCCTGGAAATGGCGCAGCTTGTTGATGACGACCGTGTGCCCGAGATGCAGGTCCGGCGCGGTCGGGTCCATGCCGAGCTTGATCCGCAGCTTTCGCCCGGTTTGCAGCTTCCTGACAAGCTCTTCCTCGACCAGCAGTTCCTCGCAGCCGCGCTTGATCACGTCAAGGGCATGGGACACCGCGGGGGTATTTGTAACCATGGATTTTGAGGAGCCGAGCAGACGTGGATTGTATTTTTTACAGGAGCGCGAAGTCTGCTACACTCGCCCGCGAATTAAAAGAACAACCCGGCGGGCGCGGCATGCGCCTGATTAAAAAAACGATTTTAGCCGCTTGATCTTAGCCGATCGGTCAATCTTGCCCAATAGACTTCTGAGCCCGCGCTTCAGGGCCGCACGCATCTGTGCGCTCCTCGCGCTGCCCCTTTTCGGGGCGATTGCCGCGTTCGGCACCGCCCCCGAATCGCAGCTGGTCATCCCGCTGACCGCCGTTCCCGAGCCGCTTTCGATCGACTTGTCGGACGCGTTGGTGCCCGCCACGGCTTCGTTCATCCGCGAGGAAAAATTCCAGCGCGGCGACACGCTCTCGAGCCTGCTGTCGAGGCTCGGCGTCAATAACGAAGACACGCACACGCTCCTGCGCGGCCAGGGGCGGATCCTGCACGGCCTGCGCGCCGGCACCGCCGTCCACGCCGAAGTGACGGACGATGGCTCGCTGGTATCGCTGACCTACATGTCGGCCAAGGACACGCTGTCCTCGATCGAGCGCCACGGCGACATGTTCAAGCCGACCGAGTCGCAACTCACGCTTTCGCCGCACACGGTCCTCAAGTCCGGGACCATCCGCAGCTCGCTGTTTGCCGCGGCCGATGGCGCCGGGATGCCCGAAGCCGTTGCAACGCAAATGGCGGAAGTCTTCGGCGCGGACATCGACTTCAACCGCGACCTGCGCAAGGGCGACCGGTTCTCGGTGGCTTACGAAGTGCTCTACACCGGCGGCCTCGCCGTGCGACCCGGGCGCCTGCTGGCCGCGGAATTCGTGAACGCCGGCAAGAGCTATCGCGCGGTCTGGTTTGCAGGCGCCGACGGCGGCAAGGGCGGCTACTTCACGCCCGAGGGCAAGAACCTGCGCAAGGCTTTCCTGCGCTCGCCGCTCGAGTTCTCGCGCATCTCTTCCGGTTTCGGCATGCGCATGCACCCGATCCGCCAGGAGTGGCGCGCACACAAGGGCGTCGACTACGCCGCGCCCACGGGCACCAGGATCCGCGCGATCGGCGATGGCGTGGTCGAGTTTTCGGGCTCGCAAGGCGGTTACGGGAACATGATCGTGCTCAAGCACAACGGGCAGTACACCACCGCCTACGCCCACCTGAGCCGCATTGCACCGAACCTGCCGCGCGGCGCCCGCGTCTCGCAGGGTGACACGATCGGATACGTCGGCCAGACCGGGTGGGCAACCGGCCCGCACCTGCATTTCGAGTTCCGCGTTGCAGGCGAGGCGCGTAACCCGCTTACGATCGCGATGCCGGCCGCGCTGCCGGTGCCGGCGAACGAGCTGTCGTCGTTCAGGCAATCGACCGCCGACCTGGCCGCGAAGCTCGACCTCATCGCCAACAGCAACCTGGCACTGCTACAGTAAGCCTCGCCGCTCCCGTGGCCAACCGGGACCTTTACATCGGACTCATGTCGGGCACCAGCCTGGACGGGATCGATGCGGTCCTCGCAGAGTTCTCCCAATCGCAGTTCCGCGCCCTGGCGCATTCGCATGTCGGCTTCGACGCGGGCTTGCGCAGCGAACTGCTCGCCCTGAGCGCCACGGGGCAGGACGAAATCGAGCGCGCCGGCCGCGCGGGCCTCATCCTGGCGGAACGCTATGCGCAGGCGGTCGAACGCGTGCTCTCGGATGCGCGCGTCGCGGCGGCCGACGTTTCGGCGATCGGTTGCCATGGGCAGACCGTCCGCCATCAGCCCGCGCAGGGCTTTACGGTGCAGATCGGCAATCCTTCGTTCCTGGCGGAGCGCACTGGCATTTCGGTGGTTGCGGACTTTCGCAGCCGCGACATGGCCGCGGGCGGCCAGGGCGCGCCGCTTGTCCCCGCTTTTCATGCGGTGGCTTTCGGGAGCGCGTCTGAAGACCGGGCGGCGGTGAATATCGGCGGCATCGCGAATGTGACGCTGCTCCCCCGCAATGCCCCGATGCTGGGGTTCGACACGGGTCCGGGCAATTGCCTGATGGATTACTGGGTCCACCTTCACCAAGGCAAGCCCTATGACGCAGGCGGCGCATGGGCTGCGGGGGGCAATGCATCCGCAGCGCTGCTTTCCCGCATGCTCGACGAGCCGTACTTCCGTCAGCCCGCGCCGAAGAGCAGCGGGCGCGAGCTGTTCAATCCAGGCTGGCTAACCGCGAAGTTGGGCGGCGCGGAGGATGCGCAGGCGGTCCAGGCGACTTTGCTCGACCTCACGTCCGAGTCCATCAGCCGGTCGATCGAGGAGTCGGCCGTGCCGGTCGCTCGATTGATCGTCTGCGGTGGCGGCGCGTATAACGCCGCGCTCATGGCGCGCCTTGCCGAGCGACTGGCGCCGCGCGTAGTCGAAACCAGTGCGGCACATGGATTGGAGGCGGATCAGGTCGAAGCCATGGCGTTCGCATGGCTTGCGTGGTGCGCGATCAACGGCCGGCCGGGCAATGTTCCCGAGGTGACGGGCGCGAAAGGCCCGCGCGTGCTGGGTGCGATTTACCCGGCGTAGTTAAAAACCCTCGCGCAAATGAAAAAGGGAGCCGAGGCTCCCTTTTTTTCCGCCGAAGCGAGTGCGCCGGATCAGGCCGAGAACGACGAACCGCAGCCGCAGGTGGTGGTCGCGTTCGGGTTCTTGATGACGAACTGCGCGCCCTCCAGCCCCTCGGAGTAATCGATCTCGGCGCCGACCAGGTACTGGTAGCTCATCGGATCGATCAGGAGATGGACGCCGTTCTTCTCCATCACCGTGTCGTCTTCGTTCTGGACTTCGTCGAACGTGAAGCCGTACTGGAAGCCAGAGCATCCGCCGCCGGTCACGAACACGCGCAGCTTGAGGTCGGTGTTGCCTTCCTCGTCGATGAGCTGCTTGACCTTGCCGGCGGCATTGTCCGTAAACACCAGCGGCGCCGGCATTTCGGTGACTTCCGGCATGTCTGTGACTGCATTCATGTTCTGCTCCGTAAGACTGGTGAGTGATTATCCCGCTTGGATCGCCATGCGGTCAACGCGGGCTTCGGCTAGGAGCCCGAGGCCAGTTTCAGCTCGATGGTCTTGACGCCGGAAACCCCGCCGTCCTGGTGCACCAGCCGGCCTTCCACGATAGCGCCCTGGTGCATCTCGATGCTCTTGTAGCGCACATCCCCTTTGACTTTGGAACTCGACTGCAGTTCCAGCGTCTCGGTCGCGTGCACCGCGCCGTTGATCGTGCCGTTGACCACCAGGTGCGCGACCTCGACTTCGCCGTCGACCCGGGCGTGCTCGCTGATCACCAGGGTGCCGGGCTGGTCGGGCAGCGCGCTCACATTGCCGCGCACTACGCCGTCGACCCGAAGGCCCCCGCTGAAGAAAACGTTGCCTTCGATGCGTGTGGTGCTGCCTATGAGGCTGTCGATGCGATTCTGCGGCTTGCTGGTTTTACCGAACATTTGGTTGCTCCCCTCAGGATCCTAGCGTCACGCTTTGCGTCGCTTTTGCCTGCGCAGCTCCGGCCTCGAAGACGCGCACCTGGACAGTGCCCACCCTGGCCTTGGGATCGACGCGGAATGTGCCCTCGACCCGGTAAAAGTTCCTGAACGCCAGCTTGAATGCGGGGGCGTCCGCGGCAGCCCGGTCAGGCACGAGGATGATAGCACTCCCCCCCCCCTCCTGCTGCACCCCGACCAGCAGCTCCAGGCGCCCCTGGAAGTCGCTCCGGTCCTTGCGGTTTCCGGCCAGCAGCAGCATCCGGAAGCGGTACTCGCCCGGGAGGCCGTCCGGCTCGACCTTGAGCCGCTGGATCGACAGAGCCTGCGACCCCTTGGCGTCGACAGAGTGCATGTTCTCGAAGAGCGCGAGATCCTCGCGCAGCCTCGCGTTATCCTGCTCGAGCAGCCGGATCTGTCGCGCGAGCTGGACCTGCGCGGTGCGCTCGATCGACATCTTGGAATCGGCCGCATTCGCCATCGGGCGCAGCTTGGCAAGCTCGCTGCGCGTGCCATCGAGCTCGGAGCGCAGGCCGACCAGCTCGTCCTGGACCTCGCCGCGGTCGAACCCCGCGAACCGCCGGCCTGCGTCGTATATCCATGCGGCCAGCGCGACAGAGAATGCGAGGAGCACTGCCAGCAGCAACCAGCGCAGGTACCAGGGCACATGCGTGCGCACGGCGACCCGGGGAGCCGAGATGCCGAAGCGCTGGCGGAATTTCTTGAAACCGCCGGCCATCAGGCCCGTCCCGTTGCGCCTGCGATCATGTTTGTCTCCTGAATGCAAAAGAGCCGCACAAGGGCGGCTCTCTGCAGGATGGAAACAGTCCGCGCGATTAGCGCTTGGAGAACTGTTTGCGCCGCCGGGCTTTGTGCAATCCTACCTTCTTTCTTTCCACTTCGCGGGCATCCCTTGTTACGAGCCCCGCAGCGGACAAGGCAGGCTTCAGCGCAACGTCGTATTCGATCAGCGCACGCGTGATTCCGTGGCGCACCGCGCCGGCCTGGCCTGACTCGCCGCCGCCGAACACGTTGACCATGATGTCGAAGGTTGCCTGGTTCTTGGTGAGCTCGAGGGGCTGACGCACAACCATGCGGCCGGTCTCGCGGGCGAAGAACACGTCGACGGGCTTTCCGTTGACGACGATCTGCCCTCTGCCGGGCTTGATGAAGACGCGGGCGACCGCGCTCTTGCGCCGGCCCGTGCCGTAATAGTAATCACCGACCATGTGCTTCAGACCTCCAGAGCTTTGGGCTGCTGCGCGGTGTGCGGATGGGTTTCGGCCGCATACACCTTGAGCTTCTTGAGCATTGCGTATCCGAGCGGACCCTTGGGCAGCATGCCCTTGACGGCCTTCTCGAGCACGCGCTCGGGGAACTGCGCCTGCATCTTGGCGAAGTTGGTTTCGTAGACGCCCCCGGGGTAGCCGCTGTGCCGGTAGTATTTCTTGGCCAGGGGCTTGTTGCCGGTAACGCGCAATTTGGACGCGTTGACAACGACGATGAAATCACCGGTGTCGACGTGCGGGGTGTACTCAGGCTTGTGCTTGCCGCGCAGGCGCAATGCGATCTGGGATGCCAGACGGCCGAGCACCTTGTTTTGCGCGTCGATGACGTACCAGTCGTGCTGGACTTCCTGCGGCTTGGCCGAAAACGTTTTCATGACCCGGTGCTTGGTTTGGACAGCCGTAGATTGTACGGAGAAAACGCCTTGGGTGTCAATTTTACAGACGCTGGATCGAAGGCGGTGCAGGCAAAAAAAAGCGCAACCCTTGGAGGGGTTGCGCTGAATCCACCAAAGGAGGAGGGTGGAGGAGACAACCTGCAGATGCTGTCAAAGCATCGAACTGGAATTGATTATGCCAGCTTTATTGTGCGATGCAAAAATATCGTTCCTATGGCAACATAAATAAAGTGTATCCGCTCGTTTGGTCTACGACGCCTTGTTTTAATGCACTTTTTTTAGAAACGCAGCTGTTGGGTACCATTTGAACGCTTTCAGGTCATTGATTTTTCGTTAGATTCTGCTGCAAAGCAGCACCCGCTATGGAGAGCCCTTCAATGGAATGCATTGTGCGTTGGACCGAAGGAATGACATTTCTTGCCGAGACGGGCAGCAACCACGTGGTGGCGATGGACGGGGCGCCTGAAGGAGGCGGCCGCAACCTCGCGCCGCGGCCAATGGAAATGGTGCTCGTGGGCACCGGCGGATGCACCGCCTATGACGTCATGGTGATCCTGAAGAAAAGCGGCCAGGACGTCACGGCCTGCGAGGTCACCGTCTCTGCGGACAGGGCCGAAACGGACCCTAAGGTGTTCACCCGCATCCGGATGCATTTCAGGCTGCGCGGCCGCGCGCTCAAGGCGAAGCTGGTGGAGCAGGCGATCCGGCTGTCGCACGACAAATACTGCTCGGCCTCGATCATGCTCGGCAAGACCGCCGAGATCACCACGGACTACGAAATCCTGGAGGAGCCGCTCGCGGCCTAGGCGGTGCGCGTCTTGGTAAGTTGAGCGGTGGTGTTCGCGAGGCGCGAGGCAAGGATGCGGATCAATTCGAGCGCCGCGTCCGGGTTCTCACGGATCACGCTGTGGAACAGGTCCTTCGAGATGCGCAAAGTTTCCAGCCGCGAAGTTGCGGTTGCCGTGGCTGTCCGCGGCACGTCCCCGAAGATTGCGATCTCCCCGATGATCTCGTTGCGCCCCAGGGTGTTCACCACGAGCGGCCCCTTCGGGGTGTCCACAGAGATCTCGACGCTTCCTTCGATGACGATATAACAAGCGTCCCCGGCATCGCCGGCGCGAAACATGACCTGCCCGGACTCGTACGTGAGGCGCTCGCTGCTGAAGCACAGCAGCTTCTGCTTCGCCGGCTGGATCTTGCTGAAGATCGGAAACTGCCGGATCAACTCGACTTCCTGTTCCAGGCTCATTGCTGCCTCCTCTGACTGCTCTTAAGCGACGATCAGTTTTTCCAGGGGTCCGCCGGCTTCGCGCAGCTCGGCGAATTTTCCACGCGCCACCAGCCGGCCCTTCTCCATCATGAGCACCTGCCCGAAGCGCTCGGCGAGGTCGGGACGGTTGAGGACCCAATATACGCCGCACCCCTTGCGTTCAGCGAGCACGTTTGCAAGCAGGCGGTTTTGTGAAGAAGGATCCAGCACGGCCGCGGCCTGGTCCAGGACGAGCACCGCAGGGCGCTTGAGAATCGCACGGCCCACCGCGATCTTCTGCCGCTCGGCCGCAGGCAGGCGCGCCCCGCCGGTGCCGACCTGGTAGTCCAGCCCGATCGTGATCACCAAAGGCCGCATTTGCAGCTCGTCGAGCACTTCGCGCATGACGCGACCGATGCGTGCCGCGCTCTCGGCCTGTCCCGTCGCGATCTTGCCGAAAAGGATGTTGTCCTGCAGCGACGCAGCCGCGATGAACCTCGCCGGGTCGAAAAACTCGATCGCACCGCGCAGGTCTTCGGGCAGATTCTGCGCGAACTTGGCGCGTACTTCGAGGATGCGCGCTTCGAATGCCTCGTCGATCAGTCCAAGGCGGTGACGCGCTGAAATCAGCTTGAACGGCAACGCGAGCAGCAGGTTCCGGTCGGCTTCGCCGATCCGGTCGAGCCCCACATCGGAAACCTGCGAGAGGATTTCCTTTACGTGCGGCAGGTCGTCATGCTGGATGAAGCTGAATCGCTCGAACAGCTCGTGTCCCGGAGGCAGGTCGCTGAACAGCTCGACCATGGTCTCCGCGAGTTTATGACCGACCTTGAGCAGGTCACCCGAAAGCCCCGTTTCATCGAGAATCTGTCGCACGTAGGCATTGCGTGCGAGGTTGTCGATGTCGAAGGTCTTGCCGACCGGTGTCCCGAACAGCAGGTTCTCCGCGAGCGTAGCGTTGCGATTGAAGCGGGTCAGGTCGAACCTCTCGACGAGTTCCTGGATGCCAGGCTGGTTCAGCCGTGCGCGCATCGCGTCCCGGGCGCGCAGGACACTTTCGGCGAGATCTGAACTTTGGCCGTTGCGAACCGAGCTGCGCAGCCCGACTTCGAAGATGGCCTCCTCCAGGTCGACGGTCCGCAGCACCTCGAGCATGCGCGCCTCCATCTCCGTTTCTCCGGCGACGCCGGCCGCCTGGTAATCGATCCAGTCCGCACGGATGTCGTAAGTCGAGTTGCCCGCCCTCGCGGACTCGCGCAATGCGACCTCATACTTGCCCAGCGCGTCGCCCTCGTACGTCAGCTCGCGAATCGGGCGATGCTTGAGGCCGTACAGGAGGTTATCCCGCACACTCATCGGGAACAGGTAGGCTGCGGCCCCGACGTAGGCAATGGCACGCCCGGTCACCGCCTCCGGCGCGCGCGTGATGTCGATGCCGCCCATCTGGAGGGACCCGCTGCTCGGCGCGACCAGTCGCGCCAGAAGCTGGGCGAGTTCGCTGCCGCCCCCGCCCGGATGTCCGACGATCGCTACATGCTCGGCAATGTTGAATTCGAACGAGACGCCGTCGACGACCTTGCTGCCGGATTCGTCCACCAAGGACAGGTTGGATGCGCGAACATCGCCTTGCTTGGGCAATTCAGGCGTATCGATGAGTTGCTGGAGCTCGGGTTGGGCGAGGTCGTCCGTGGTGAACTGCTCTACCACTTGGGCGTACTTGATCTGGACGTCCATGCGCTGCTGGTCCCAGTCGATCAGTTCCTTGATGGGACTGGGCAGGTCCTTGTAGGCCGCGATGACCGCGACCAGCGTCCCGATGTCGAGCCGTCCGACGATCGCGAGATAGCCCCCCACCAGGTAGAACAGGAAGGGCGTGACCTGCGAAAGGAAGTTGTTCAGGAACTTGATCATGAACTTGCGCTGGAACAGCTCGAACCTGATCAGGAACATCTTGCCCAGACGCGCGGATATCTCGGCTCGCTCGTAGTTCGACGTATCGTGCGCGTGGATCTCGACCACGCCGTCGACGCACTCGGCGATCCGCCCGGCCAGCTGGCGTGCGGTTATCTGCCTTTCCTTGGACAGGACGAGCAGGCGGCGGCGCAGCCGCGGGATGATGACTGCCTGCACGACCACCATGAAGAAGGCGATCAGGCCCAGATAGACGTGCTGGTACAGGATGAAAAACAGCGCAGTCAGCGCCTGTCCGCCGAGGAACAGCGGCGTAATCAGGGACTCGCCGACGAACCCGCCAAGCGGTTCGACCTCGTCCTTGATCATGGTCGCCATTTCGGCGGCCTTTACGCGGCGGAAGTGCGGAAGCGGGAATCGGAGGATGCGGTCGAAGAGCGTATATCGCAGGCGCCTCAGCATGCGTTCGCCCATCCAGCCCTTCATCGTGTTGATCTGCAGCTTCAGGAGGCCGCTGACGATGATCAGAATGAGAAACATCAGGGATAGCGCGATCAGGTAGGGCGTGCGCTCCAGCGCAAAGCCTTCGAACAGCACAGTCTGCCCACCGAGGAAGGCCGGCAAATCCGGGGCGATTCGCAGGAACGTGACGGTCGAATCGGGGTTCGGGAAGCGCTTGCCCTGGATGGGCTCGTTGACGATGGTCTTCGGCAGGTCGAGCGAGGCGAAGAGGATCACCATCGAAGCAAGCACGAGCGGAACAATGGCGAGCTGCTCGCGCTTGCTGTAGCGAAGAATAAAGCCGAACAGGCTGCGTTCCACTAACGCTGCTCCCCTTTGAATCCTACGGATATTAGCGCGGACCCGGTGTGCGTACGCGCCGTTCGGTTCGTGGAGTCGATGCCGGGCACCTGCACGAGGCTGCCCCGCCCTGTGGACTATGCGTCAGTTATACGGGTCGGCCGCATCGCGCAGGCCGTCACCCAGGAAATTGAAAGCGAGCACAACCACGAACACAGGCGCTACCGAGATCATGAGCCACGGATAAAGCGCCACGACGTTGATGTTCTGCGCTTCGTTCAGCAGGACGCCCCAACTCGTGACAGGCGGGCGTAAGCCAAGGCCAAGGAACGAAAGCGCAGTCTCGCCGAGGATCATGCTTGGTACCGAAAGGGTCACCGAGGCGATCAGGTGGCTCGCGAAACTCGGAAGCAGGTGCCGCCTGATGACGCGCGCGGGACTCGCTCCCATGAGGACCGCGGCGTTGGCGAAGTCTTCCTCACGCAAGGCGAGCAGCTTGGAGCGCACCGCACGGGCGAGCCCGGGCCAGTCGAGCAGCCCCAGGATGATCGTAATGCCGAAGTAAATGAGGATCGGACTCCAGGTCACAGGCAGCGCGGCCGAGAGCGCCATCCACAGCGGCAGTTCGGGGAACGACCTCACCATTTCGATAAAGCGCTGGATGATGTTGTCGATCCATCCTCCGAAATAGCCCGAGATGCCTCCAAGGGTGATCCCAATGACGAAACTGACGAGGATGCCGAGCAATCCCACCGTCAGCGAAATGCGGGTTCCATAGACGAGGCGCGACAGCAGGTCGCGTCCGAGGCGGTCGGTTCCGAAGAGAAAGAAGGTGCCGCCTTCGGCAGGGCAGACCAGGTGGAAATTGCCCTCGATCAATCCCCAGAACTCGTAGTCGTCCCCGCGGCAGAAATAGCGCAATGGCTGGACACGGCTCGTGTCCTCCTTGTACGTCCGCTTCATGGTCGCCAGGTCGAGCTCCATGGAATACCCGTAGACGAAGGGGCGGGTCAATCGGCCTTCGTGGAACAGGTGAAGCTCCTGCGGCGGCGCGTAGATGTGCTTGGTGTCGCGCGTGTCGAGGTTGTAAGGGGCAATGACCTCGCTCACCAGCGTCGAGCCATAGATAAACAGCAGGATGACGCCCGATATCAGCGCGATGCGGTGGCGCTTGAACTTCCACCACATAATCTGCCACTGGGATGCGCTGTAGAAGCGCTCCTGCTCGGGCGTAAGCGTTTCGGCCTTGTAAGGCTCGAACGGCTCGGTGGTGACGAAGTGCTCGAGCTTGTCGCCGGGCGGCGCGGTCGCGCTCATTTGGCGACGCCGCCGGTAAGCCGGATGCGCGGATCGAGCACGGCCAGCAGCAAGTCTGAAATGAACGTGCCTATGACGGCGAGCAGTGCCAGGAACATCAGGAACGAGCCCGCCAGGTACTGGTCCTGGCTGCGCAAGGCGTCCAGAAGCATCGGGCCGGACGTCTGCAGCGACAGGACCACGGCGACGATGGCCGACCCCGAAATAACGCTGGGCAACAGGCTCCCGATGTCTGCAATGAACGGGTTGAGGGCCATGCGCATCGGGTACTTCACCAGCAGCCTGAAGTTCGGCATGCCCTTGGCGCGCGCCGTCGTCACGTACTGCTTCTGGAGCTCATCGAGCAGGTTCGCCCGCAGTCTGCGGATCATCCCCGCGGTCCCCGAGGTGCCGATCACGATGACCGGGATCCAGAGGTGATTGAGGACCGATTGCGCCTTGGCCCAGCTCCAGGGTTCGCCAAGGTACTCCGGTGCCATGATTCCGCCGATCGATAACCCGAACTGCACGTTGGCGAAGTACATGAGGACGAGCGCGAACAGGAAATTGGGCGTGGCAAGTCCGATGTATCCCAGCAGCGTAAGGCCGTAGTCGCTCCAGCTGTATTGGTGGGTAGCGGCGTACGCCCCGATCGGGAAGGAGACGAGCCACGTAAACACGATGATCGAAAAATTGAGGATGAAGGAAAGCAGCAACCGGTCGCCCACCACATCCTTCACCGGGAGATCGTATTCAAACGACCAGCCCCAGTCGCCCTGCAGCAGCCCCGAAAAGCCATTGCTCCCCGGCCAGATGCCCACCCAGATGGCGTACTGCTCGATGAACGGCTTGTCGAGGCCGAACTGCCGGCGCAGGAACTCGATCTTCTCCAGCGCCGCGGTGTCGCCCTGGCTCTTGAGTTCGTCGATCTGGTTAGACAGGAAATCGCCGGGCGGCAACTGGATGATCGTGAACGTCACGAGGCTGATGACGATCAGCGTCGGGATGAGGATCAGGATCCGGTGGAGGGTGTACTTCAGCATTGTTGTAGTTGCGCCTTTTCACATCGGCGCTTGGACGGCCGCAACCTCACTTGAACCAGAAGCTGTCTGGGTGATAGATCCCGAAGAACGCACCTGGATCCCAATTGTAGAAGCCCTTTTCGGGCACGTTCATCAGCGTCGCCCGCACGAGCACGGGTTGCGGCACACCCGAGATCACTCCGATGCTGAACTGCTGGTCGGCATGGATCGCGAGCATCTGGTGCCAGATCTTCTCCCGCTCCACGCGTGTGCTGGCCGCTCGCCATGCCGCGCTGAGCTTCACCAGCTCGGCGGCCTCAGGGATATCCGGCGCAAGCCCTGCTTTGCCCGCGGTTTCGTGGAACTGCCCGAACTTCGGCCATTGGAGCTGTTGCTGGCTCAGCGGCGCGAGGTCGTCCGGACTCATGTCGGGCGTCGGCAAGGCATTCTCCAGGCCGCTCCATACCGACATGAGCGCCTCGCCGCCGAAGACGCGGTTTCTCAGGACTTCTCGCTGGGACGGTTTGGTGAACAGCTTGATGCCGACTTCCTTCCACGTCACGCGGATGAGCTCGAGCACATCCGCCTGCTCCGAGCTCTCGCCGGCGGTCTCGACGATCAGCTCGAGCAATCGGCCGTCGGGCAGCCGCCGGAAGCCGTCGGAGCCCCGCTTGAGTCCCATTTCGTCGAGCAGCTTGTCGGCCGCCTTCTTGTCGAACTTTGCCCAGGATTTCTGGTACGTGTCCTTGAAAAGCGAGCTGTCCGGCAGCACGGTGTTGTTCGCCTCGGTCGCGAGTCCGAAGTACAACACCTGGTTGATGAGGCCGCGGTCGATCGACATCGACAAGGCCCGGCGGAACCGGACGTCGCGCAGCACGGTCCGCCAAACCGCGTCATTGACGTTGAGGTTGGGGAATAGCGCGAAATGCGAACCGATGCCGGTCCGCCATAGAAGCGCCCGGTAGTTGTTCAGCTTCTCGTTCTTCTTGAGGAAGGTGTAATTGTTGAACTGCAGGTCCCGCGCCTGCAGGTCCGATTCGCCGGCGCCAGCCTTGGCCGGGATCAGCTTGCCTTCGGCGACCGTCAGCACCACGCGATCGATGTAAGGCAGCTGCTGGCCTTGCGCGTCTACACGGTGGAAATAGGGATTGCGCACGCCGACGAACCGGTCAGCCGGCGGACGCGTCGTGTTGACCCACGGCTCGAGCGTGGGCAGGTCCGGATTGTCGAACTGGTACAGGTTGTCCTGCTTGTTGTGCCCCGAAGCCCACCCGCGCTTTCCGGCCTTGGCCTCTGCATCCACTATCTTGGGCGTGTATTTCTTGTGGAATTTCTTCAGGTAGTGCGCCGGACGATAGATATAGAGCGGCGAGGCCCCCGCGAGCCGGGGCAGGAAGTCGCGGTTGGGCTTGCTCCAAGAATAACGCACAGTAGCCGCGTCGAGGATCTCCACTTTCGGCTTCTCCCCGTCGACCAGGAGGTCGCTCTGCGGGCCGGTCGGGCTGAGCTCCACGTTATTGGCCACGTCTTCCCAGAAATAACGGAAGTCCTCGGTCGTGAAAGGATGGCCGTCCGACCAGCGGTGGCCCTTGCGCAGCCTGAGGGTAAACACCTTGTCGTCCTTCGACTCGAAGCTTTCGAGAATGTCCGGCACGATCGTGAGCTTGCGGTCATACCCCACGAGGCGTGCATAGCCGTATACAACCAGCATGCGAACGTCGCGGGCCCTTCCGATAAGCATGTTGAGCGTTCCGCCTGGTTTTCCGATCGCCATGCCCGGCCCGTCCATGGGGTACACGAGGGGCGGGGCCGGGACGCGCTTGTCCACCGCGGGCATCTTTCCCGCGGCCACCTCCTTGCGGAACATCTCAGACTCGACGAGTTGAGCTGCGCCAGCCACGGTCGAGACGGCCGCGCTTAGCAGGAGCGACGCGATGAGGATCGCGAACCTGGAGGCTTGCTTTGGTGTCATGCGGTCAACTCCGAGTGGTTGGCGCTTTCGCTCGCGCGCACCAGGTGCTCTTCGCCTAGGTCGATCATCCTGCTTGACCCGCCCGTGTCGAGGCGGAATGGGTTCGGCCACGCCGTGGGATCCGACGCCCGGCCTTCCATGAGCGCTGCGAAGTCGAGTTTGCGATCGAGATCCGGTGTCGGGACTGCGGCGAGCAGGGCTTTGGTGTAGGGATGAACCGGATTGCGGAACAGTTCGGCATGGGGAGCGATTTCCACCAGCCGCCCAGCGCACATGACAGCGATCCGGTCGGCGATGTAGTTCACGACGGCCAGATTGTGCGACACGAATATGTACGTGAGGTTTAAAGCATCGCGCAGGTCGCGCAGCAAATTCAGGACCTGCGCCTGTACTGAGACATCGAGCGCCGAAACCGGCTCGTCGCAGATCAGCAGCGCCGGGCCGAGGGCCAGTGCTCGCGCGATGCCCAGGCGCTGGCGTTGGCCGCCCGAAAAACTGTGGGGATAGCGCCTGAGGTGGCGCACATCGAGCCCGACGAGCGTAACCAGCTCGCGCACCCTCGCAAACCGCTCGTCGGCATCGCCTACTCCATGGATCACGAGCGGCTCGCTGAGGATCTCGAATGCGCTCATGCGTGGGTTGAGCGATCCCACCGGATCCTGGAAAACAAACTGCACCTTGCGACGGTACGCGAAAAGCTCGGCACCGGTCATGGCCAGCACGTCGCGCGGCACTCCGTTGTCGTTGAACAGGATCTGCCCGCTGTCGGGCGTGATCGAGCGCATGATCATCTTCGAGGTCGTCGTCTTGCCGCATCCGGATTCGCCGACCAGGCCAAGACACTCACCGGCCCTTACGGTGAAGCTCACGTCGTCCACGGCAAGCACTGGATTGGAACGCTTGCCCCCAAGCCAGGACGTTTTCCGGATTCCGAAACTCTTCGTCAAATGATTGACGCTCAGCAGCGGCGCATTCGGATCCTGCAATGCGGGGCGCGGCTTTGCGGACATCAGGTGATTGGTCGACACCTGGATTTCCCTGAGCGGGGTCAGGCGCTCGCCCGGGGCCATGTTGAATCGCGGCACAGCGCGCATCAGCGCCTTGAGATACGGGTGCCCCGGCTCGCGGAAGATCGCATCGACCGGGCCGGATTCAACGACCTTGCCCTGGTAGAGCACGACCACTTCGTCCGCCATGTTCGCCACGACCCCGAGATCGTGCGTGATGATCATGACCGCCATGCGCATCTCGCGCTGAAGCTCGTTGATGAGTTGCAGGATCTGGGCCTGGATGGTCACATCGAGCGCGGTGGTCGGCTCGTCCGCGATCAGGAGCGCTGGGCGGCACACAAGCGCCATTGCGATCATCGCGCGCTGGCGCAGGCCGCCCGAGAGTTCGAACGGGTAGGTCTGCAAGGCTCGCGCGGGATTCGGAAATCCGACCAGTCGCAGCATTTCGATGACGGCTTCCCGGCGTTCGGCTTTTCCAGCGTCCCGATGAAGCGCAAGGGCCTCCTCGATCTGGTTTCCCACCGTGTGCAGGGGAGACAGGGCCGTCATCGGCTCCTGGAAAATGATCGAGATGCGTCCGCCGCGAATCGCCATGAGTTCGGGATGCGTCGGCGCCAACTTTGCGATATCGATTACCGTGCCGGGCCGGTCCGGGTCTGCGAACAGGACCTGTCCGCTTTCGATCCGCGCAATCCTGGGCAAGATGCCCATGATGGTCTGCGCGATGATCGATTTTCCGGAACCGGACTCTCCGACCAAGGCGACGGTACGGCCTTGTGGAATGCGGAACGACACGCCGTCCGCGGCTTTTACCGTGCCGGCATCGACATTCAGGTAGACCCTCAGATCGCTTACCGTAAGAACGTTGGGCATGTCACGAGTCAATTGTTCAAATCAAGATGCAAGTCGTCCCTCAAGTGGCCGCGTCAAGCGGTCTCCTGTGCCGATCCCGTTTTCTCCCGGATTTTGCGGGTGATGCGCCGGACGACTGTCCTCGCGCAGTATACGAGAAAGCGTGTCCGTTGATCCCATTGTCCCGGTTCGAGTGTTCCCGGTCACGCTTCGGCAACGCAATTAGGTTAGAGATCGGCAACCGAAGAGGTCGGCGCTGGAGCACCAGCGGACGCCATCCCGCCCCCGCGTCGCATCGAAGAGGTCGGTCAGGAATTGCCAGCAGCCTTCGTCGTGGACCGCGTGGTGCGTCAGCCAGCCCGTTGGTTCGCTTGCAACCGCCTGGCCGAGCCGCCGTGCCGAGAGGTGGCGCACCGCTTGTCCCAACGCCCGCTCCAGGCCGCAAAATCCTCTCGCTCCTTTCCAGTCGACGATGTCCACGTGCGTGTCGATCTCCAGAAGATCGGCGGCCGGAAGTGTGACTTTTCTCACACCGAATCTGCTCAAACCGCGATAACCGGCCCGATGCAGGTGGGGCACCAGGGCCGGGGCGATACGATTCCAGGGAGGCGCCAGCACCGGAATCACCAGACCGCCTGCCGCGTCCTCGAGTCTGGCTCGCGCCGCAACCAGACGCCCAAGAGCATCTTCCACGGGTTCGGTCCCCGCGAACTCGGTCTTTTTTTCGGTCTGTGCTGCGCGATTCCTGTGGTCGGTTCCGTGCTGCATCACGGCCACGTCAGCGTCGATCTGGTGGAAGGTGCCCTCCACGGCGCGCTCGGGAATCACTGCGAGGGCCAAAGGCACTGCCTTGCGTGATGCGAGCTCGATCAGCCGGCGGAGTTCCGGAGCAGGACCGCCCGCATCGTCGTCGCGCCACCAGAACTCGACGGGCCTCCCGGACTTGTGCCAAAGCGCGAGCTCCGAGAAGAAATCCTCCCAGGACGCAGTTACCATTTCTTCTCCGACATCCACTTTTCAAGCCATACGGCAGAACGTTTCGCCCCTCCGAGGTCGACGCGGTCTCTCGACGGTGCCGGACGGCGTGCGGCAAGGTCGATCGCAGCGGCAAGCGTACGCGGGGTCAGGTCTCCTTCGGTCACGACCGTAGTCAGATCCAGGTCTTCGAACGCGCGCGCGCGCAAGGTTTGCTCGGTTTCGTTCCCTCCGGAGAACGGGACCACGACCGAGCGCGCACCGGCCTGAATGATCTCGAGCATCGTGTTGTATCCCGCCTGGCTGACCGAAACAGCGCAATTCGCGAGCAGCTGGTGAAAATCGGCACGCGCCCGCTCGACCACGATACCTCCTCCTCCGGTACTTTCAGCAAGCACGGCAAGCTTCTCGAGAACTGCAACCGGCGCGTTTATTCCGCACAGGATCCTCCAGGTCCGCCCAGCCATGGCCGACAGAGGGCGCGCAAGGATTGCGGTCTCGAGCAGAACCAGTCCAACCGCGCCTCCGCCGGCCGAGACCACGACCTCTGCCTGCGCGTCTTCATCGGCTGTAGTCCGCGCGGCCTCCCGGGCAACCTCAGCGTCCACGATGTAACCGGTGTACTCGAGCTTGGCCGCGATGGCATCGGCGTGGCGAAACGTGCGCGAGAACGGGATGACCGATTGATCGCCGTGCACCAGCACACGGTCGAATGATTGCTGAAAAATCTTGAGCATTTCGTCCTGTCGGGCGGGATTCCCCTGCCCTCCTCCGAGGATGTCACGCACCGAGCAGGCAATCAGCGGGCGGCGCGACGAACTCGCGGCGGTCTCGAGGAGCGGAGTCAGCTCGAAGCGCATCTGCCGTCTCCCGAACGGGTAGAGCTCGATCACCAATGCGTTCGCGTTGGCGGCACGCCACGCATCGAGCAGCAGGTCGCGCCGCGTCGACCTCCATTCATCGTCGACCGGTTTGCCGTTTTCGTCCACGAGCGTCTTGAAGGAAAGATCAGCCGCGACTGCCGGTGGCAACTGCACGAAGCCCACGCCGTCGAGGCGCAGGTTTGGCACCGGCAGACCGCCACTCACAAGCGTCACCTCGACACCCCTTGCGGCTACCGCATTGGCAAAATTCGCCGTTCGCCGCAGGTGGCCGATCCCCAGAAGGTGTTGGACGTAAAAGAAGGCGCGCATGCTCTTCATGCTTCAGCCCTGCCGGCGCTTGCGTCTTTCATTTTGACGTTCGGGCGATGCAAAGCGGGCATGCCCTCGCGCGACAAACTAAATACGTGAACTGCCTGCCAATCCAGCTTCTGCGGCGGGCGGCCGCGCATGTCCCATCCGCATGCGTTGGCGAAGATCGCACGGATCACGCCGCGATGCGCAATCGCGAGCGCAGGCTTGCCAACAGCGGCTATTTCAGCAAGGAGGCCTCGCACGCGTTCGAAAACCATCCGCGGACTTTCCCCTCCCGGTGGCGTGAAATCCAGGCCGCGCGCCTCGTTTGCATGCATCACGTCGCCGAACTCGACGCGCAAGTCTTCGATACGGCGGCCCTCCCAGTCACCCCAACTCATCTCGGCCAGTCGCGCGTCGCTCACTACCCCGGTCAGACCGAGGGCGGACGCGGTCTCCAGGCAGCGTTTCAGGGGACTCGAAATGACCTTTGCGTTTCGCCATTCGGGGGGCAGCGCAAGAACCCGGAGCTTCTCCTTGCCCTCAGGGCTGAGCGGGACGTCGGTCCTGCCTTGGATGCGCCTGTCGCGAGACCACTCTGTCTCTGCGTGCCTGAGCATCGCCAGCAGCGTCATGCCCGGCCTGCGACAACTTGCCGGTCTCCTCGCTTCAGTTCGTCCAAGGCGGTGCGCAACCTGGACGCAGCCGACGACAGGCTGCGTTCGACACCGACGAACTGCGCTGCCGCCTGCCCGAACGTGACTCGCTTATCCGCGTGGACCAGGAGCTCGCGCGCGACCCGGACGAAATCGTCATCATCCCCGGCGGCCGCCAGGAGTCCGGTCACTCCGTCGCAAACGACGTCCGGCACGCCGCGCACCAGGCGGGAAACCACCGGAACGCCTGCTGCTTGAGCCTCGAGCATCGCCATTCCATAGGCCTCATTGACCGCGGGCCAGAGGCACACGTCGCACGCGGCATAGACCTCGGCGAGCTCGGCAGACGACTGTTCGCCCAGAAAGCACGCGCGACCCGGGAGGGCCGCGGCGAACGAACTTTCGACTTCATTCCGGGCCGAACCGTCACCCGCAATGACCACTTGCCAGGGAATGTCGGTCATCCTTCCAAGGGTAGCCGCAAGCATCCGGAATGAGGCCACCTTGTCGCCAGGACGCATCATCGCGACCACCACGATCCAGGGCACTGACGAATCGAGCCCGTGCCTGACCGAAAGGTTCTGTCGATGCGCGGCACGGTCGCGCGCAGCGGATTGATAGGGCAACGGATCCAGAAAGGGCGGCAGCCACTCCACTTTGGCAGCGGGCGCTGCAAGGGGCCTTACGCACTCCATGTCCTCGCGAGTGGGGCAGAGCACCAACGCGGCGGCACGAATCGCCGCGCCCGCAGCCTCATGGCCAATGGCCCACGCGCCACCGGCACGTTTGGGCGCGAACGATCCCTCCGCAATCACATAGGGAATCCCAAGCGCGCGCGAAACTTCCGGGCCGATCCAATCGGGCGCCTTGTAGTACACGTGATAGGTAAACCAGAGATCAGGGGGCGCGGAGCGTTTACGCCACCCCGCGATCAAAGCCTGAGCTTCGGCATGACCCGCGTCCCTCAGTTCACGCTGGCGGGCCGGGTTGCCGTCCGGCTCATAAGTGCGAAGCGAGGAAGCAAGCGCCACCTCGTGTCCAGCGTGCTCCAGCGCTTGCATCAGCAACCGCCCGACGCGGCGGTCTCCCGAGGGCACGGGGTGGTCAGGCGACTTGAGAGGCGCGTAGAACGCTATGCGCATTCTGCTATTTCAGGGCTCGTGCGCGTGCAGTCCTCTGCGGCGCCAACACCAAACTTCGCAGCGAGCTTGGCAATGTTCGAATCCATGCCGAAATGCGAGCCAACCCGGCGCCGCGCCGCGCCGCCGAGCTCAAGCCGTCGTGCTGGATCGACAATCAGCGACTGCAATGCCTGCGCAAACTCGGCAGGTTGCTCAGGCGGCACCAGCAGGCCGGTCACATCCGGGACGATGAGCTCATGGATCGCAGAAACGTCTGTGGCCACGCATGGCAGGCCCTGCGCCTGAGCCTCCATCAGCACATTGGGCAACCCGTCGCGGTCGCCGTCCTCGGCCACCTTGCTGGCTAAAGCAAAGACATCGGCGGCGCGGTACTCGCCCAGGAGCTCGGTTTGTGTCATGGCCCCGAGCCAATGGACGCGCGAGCCAATGCCGAGGCGGTCGGCTCGGTGCCGCATTTTCGCTCCCAGCGGCCCCCCCCCCACGTGCACGAGTCGCCAGTGAAGATTCGCTGGCAAGCGCGCGAGGGCGTCGAGCAGTACATCGGTGCCTTTTTTCTCGACCAGGCGGCCGACCGAAAGAATGGTCACGCAATCCTCAGGAGAACTGCCTTTGCGATTCGGCCTCTCCACGGACGTGAACTGGAAACGGCGCAGGTCGAGGCCGTGATACACCAGCTCCACGCGCCCGCAAGGAGCAAGCCTGGCCAGGTGCGCGCAGTTGGTGGCGGTACAGGTGACCAGCCATTTGCAGGACTCCAGCTTCTCGCGCAACTCCCAGTCCGGCGAAGTCCAGATGTCCTTCGCGTGCGCCGACCCGGTCCAGTCGAGTCCGCGCAGGATAGAGGCATACCGCGTTACCGACGCCGGCGTGTGAAGGAAGTGCGCATGGAGGTGGTCGACGTCCTCGGGCAATTCACTGGCAAGCACAAGCGCTTGCCCGAATCGGCGGACGCGATTCGCCGTCAGGTCCCGGCGCAGGTCCCGGAGCCACGTTTGCCGGCTCGCGAGGTAGGTCGGCCATCGACGCACCTTCCACCACGCGCGCATTACGCGCAATGGCCCCCTATGCAGGTACTCTGGCAGGTAATGGACATTGGCGCGAATCTCGTCGTGGACCGGATGGGTGCGCTTGTCCGTGGGCTGGCGCAGGGAAACGATCAGGATGTCCAGGCCGCGCTTCTCGAGGGCAAGGATCTCCTGCGCAATGAAGGTTTCGGAAAGCCTCGGATAGCCTTTGAGGACGAATGCGACTCGTCCCCGCGCGGGCGGCGTCACCTCTCAGCCGATGCGCGACACGACGGGCAGCGACTCGCTCTCGGCGGGCTCAAGCCACGGCGCGACCCGGCGGGCCACGTTCGTGAGTCCTTCGAGCAACCCGGGCACCACGACTTCGGACGGCTTGTTCTGTCGCGCAAGGGATCGGAGCGCGGACGCCATGACGGCCGGGTCGTAACTCCCATCGTCATTCAACATGCTCACCAGCCCAAGCTTGGCGGCGCTCGATGCGCGAATGAACTGCTCGAGCCTTGGCGTCGTGCGCGGGACGATCAGCGCACGCTTGTCCAGCGACAGGACTTCGCAGAACGTGTTGTAGCCGCCCATTGCGACGACACCCACGGCGCCTGCCACAAGGGTCTCGAGATGATTGTGGAAGGTGATCGCATCGACCCGCTTGAGGCGGGACGCCCGATCCATGAACTCCGCCTGGCGCTCGGGCTGCATGAAGGGCCCGAGGACAAGCAAGGCCGGGTAGGGCAACAGCGGATCGTGCTCGTAGGCACGCAACACCCAGTCGATCAGGCTCTCGCCGTCCCCGCCACCGCCGGTGGTCACCAGAATGTAGGGTCTCTTCGTGATCTCCGGCAGCCGTGGCGGCGCGCCGCGGGTCGAGACCTCGCGTGGCAGATAGCCTGTGTAGGTGATCTTCTGCCGTACACGCGTCGGAAGAGCGATGCCTTCGAGCGGGTCGCAGATCTGCGGCAACCCGTAGATCCAGATTTCGTCGTAAAGGTCGCGCAATGCCGGCAGCACATTCTTGCGGCGCCATTCCGGGACCAGCAATTTGGGCTCGTCCATTACGTCACGCAGCCCGAGCACGAGCCGCGTACCCCGCTGCTTGAGCATTTCCAGCGTCTCGAGCACTTCTCCCCGCAGGCCGAGCGGCTCCTTGTCGACGATGAAGATATCGGGGTCGAACATCTCGGCCGTGTGGCGGATGATCGACGCACGCATCTTCAGCATTTGCTCGACGTCGATGTGCAGGTTCAGCGCCGTGTATTCACCGTTGCGCAGCTTGATCACTCCAGGCACGCGCACGAAATCGACGCGCGAACGGAAATCGAAACTGCCGATGATCGGCGACCCGGACAGGATCAGGACCGAAAGATGCTTGAACCTGTCGACGAGCGAGTGCGCGATCGTGCGGCATCGGCGCAGGTGCCCGAGGCCGAACGTGTCATGGCTGTAAATGAGGATGCGACCGTCTTTGCGTCCCGACATCATTCTGGCTCCCTTGGAATCCCTGAGCGGGCTTCCGAAGATTCTTCAAAGGTTCGGATGGCTGCGGTGAGCGGTCGCAAAGGGTAATTTTGCCCGCGCCCCCCCCGCAGCGCAAGCTGCAAGGCGTGCAGAAAGAAAGGCCACTAAGGTTTGCTGTCCAGCGCGGCGGAGAGATCGGTTCTGGCCCGGCAGGGCTTGCAATTGCCGCACCGCTGATATCCGAGGGCGGTGTGCAAGGGCCTGCGGCAGGACCAGGTCATGTCGCGCAGCTCGGGCCCCAGGAAGCTGGCGATTTGCGGCTTGGACATCGAATACACCGGGTAAATCCAATCGACCCTGGCTTCGCCGAGTTTGCGCGCGCGATAACACTCGTACATTGCCGTAAAGACCCGCCGCTGCGCGTTGCAGACGGAGCGCTTCATTTCGTCCAGGTCCCGCGCGAGCGTGCCGACTGCAATCCGGTTGCATCCCGGAGTGTCGATCGCGACTTGGCAGGCAACGTAAGCCACCGAGAGGTAATCGATCGGAATCGCGCCGAGTTCCGAAAAATCCAGCCCCGATTGTGAAAACCGGAAACTCCGATAGTGCTTTGCACACCACGCCACAATGGCGTCGACCGCCGCTTTTTCGGCGTCGGCGCGTCCTTCGCGATTGCGCATGCGGATGTGATGGACCCTGAGGTCGTCCTGCGTTTGCGCGAGCAGCTTCGCAAGCACCGCGGTGCTGTCCAGCCCGCCCGAAAACATGACTAGCGTGGTCATCTCCTGGCCTGGCCGCTCGTCGATTTACGCGACATCGTTGCTCGTCTGCAGAGAGGATTTCGGGCGCGGAATTGTACCCTGTAAGATTCGCGCATGAGCGTCGAATACACCCCGCAAATCATCGTGTCGCTGCTGGCGCTCGGGATGTCGCTGTCTTTCATCGTGGCCGATGGCGCGTCACCCACCAGCCGTTCGCTATCCGCCTTCCTTGCCTGCATCGGCATCTCGATTTCAGCCAATGTCCTGATCGGCATCCCGTTGCGCCAGGAGAAAGGCGTACCTGCGTGGGATGGCCTGTTCGCAATCCCCGAAATGCTGGCGTTCATATTCGCGTACGAGTGGTTGTTGCGGGTCAGGCGCACGATCCCGGCGGGCAAACTCAACACGCGAGGCGCCGACAACATGTTGCGCGTGGCGCAGGGATTGGCGCTGTTTTACGGATTGATCTCATTGCTCTATCCGCGGCTGCGCGTCGAGCATTTTCTGAATTTGTTGCGGGATAGCAATGAAACGATGCATCCGTCGTTTTTCCTCTTCGCCACGCCGCTCGCCCTCTCCCTGGTGCTCGGCACGGCTTCGGGGCTGTTGATGTTCAACCGGCGGCCGGACAAGGCGGAAGTGCTGCGCGGTGCAGCCTTCCTTATCGGGGCTCCCTTCATGGCCTCCGGCCTGATCCTTCCGCTGCATATCGCTCCAGTGACTACCGCGATCGGACTTCTCATCTTCCTGGTCGGTGCGGTCCAGTATCACGTTACGCAAGGCCGTCGCGCGCAATTCATGGCGAGGTTTCTCTCGCCCCAGGTCGCCAAACTGGTTGCCGAACGCGGACTCAAGAGCGCGACGGACGAACAAACCCTCGAGATTTCCGTAGTGTGCTGCGATCTGCGCGGCTTCACCGCCTTCTCGGCCGCGACGTCCTCAAAAAAGGTGATCCAGATCCTGCGCGAGTACTACGATGCCGTGGGAGCGGCGGCGGCGGCGTTTGGCGGCACAATCAAGGATCAGGCGGGAGACGGGGTGCTGATCCTCGTCGGCGCGCCGATCCCCCTCGAGGACCATGCGCGCCGCGCGGTCGAGCTTGCAAAGCGCATCAGGTCGAGCGGCGTCGCGGTCACCGAAAAGTGGTCGGATTCGGAGTTGCGGCTCGGCGTAGGCGTTGGAGTCGCAAGCGGGTTCGTCACGGTCGGGGTAATCGGCGCGGCTTCGAGGCTCGAATACACAGCGGTCGGCCCGGCGGTCAACCTGGCCGCGAGGCTTTGCTCAGAAGCGAGCCACGCCGAGATTCTGATTGACCAGCGCACGATCGACCTGCTCGGCTCCGGCGACAGCGAATCGAAACCTGGGGAAGCCTTGATGCTTAAGGGCTTCCAGTTGCCAGTGCAGAGTTACGTCCTGGCCGCCGCCTGACCCTGCCAGGCAGGCTTCAGATCCGGTACGAAACCGTCGTCATGATCTTGGCGAGTCCTCGCATCGCCACCTTGACAATCCCCGGCATCTCAGCCGCACCCAACGCCAGCGCGGTTTCGCGATGATTGCCCTCTTCGACACGCATTTTGTCTACCAGAGCACGGGTGCGGGCGTCCGCCGGCGAAAGCTTCTCGAGGTGACCTGCGAGGTGTTGCTCAACCTGGTGTTCCGTTTCGGCGAGAAACGCGAGATTCCAGCGATCGCCAAAAGCCCCTGATCCGGCACCGATCGCAAGTGCCCCGGCGTACCAGACCGGATTTAACAGACTTGGCCTTCCGCCGAGTTCACGGATTCGCTCCGCGCTCCACGCCAGATGATCCTGCTCTTCGGTAGCCGCCTGCAAGAGCGCACGCCGGTTCTCCGGAGCGCGCGCGCTCAGGCGCTGCCCCTGGTACAGCGCCTGAGCGCACACCTCGCCAACGTGGTTGACCCGCATGAGCGCAGCCGAGCGTGCGCGCTCGGCCGGGCAGAGTTCTCCTTCCGAAACTCCCGCTTCCGGACGAGGCCGGCGGCTCCCGTGCATCACGCCTGCGACTGTCCGCAGCGCGCGGTCGAATTCCGTGATCAGGCAATCGGTGAGCCGATATCCCGATTCGCTCGTGTGATTTCGAATTACTGCCATTTTTTATACAAAGTGCCCACTGGGAGCGGCTTCCAAGGCAAATTGCTGCCACTCACTAATTTGGATGGCACGGTTAGGTGTCCGATTGATCCCGCGCGAGATAGGCTTCTACTCGAAGCGCGAACTCGTCCAAATCCTGCAATCGCTCGCGCAGCACACGTTCGAGGATATCCAGATCCACCTGCAAATAGCCATGGACCAGAACGTTCCGGAATCCCGCAATCGGCCGAATGCGCGACGCGAACTCCGGCGAGAGCACCCCGGTCTCGGCAAGACGGTCGATTGCCGTCGCGTAGTCCGGAGAGTCCAGCCCAGAAGCCGCCGCGATGTGCGTGGCGATGTCCAGCGCATTCTGCATGCAAAGCTGCAAGCCCCGTTCGACAATCCATCGCAGATCCGCGTCGGCGCGCAACTGCTGCGCGCTGCGCCCGGCGTGCCGGCGGAGATTGGACAGCGCCTCGCGCAACGCCGAGAGATGTCGCCGAATGACTTCCGGGTCGGGATGGCCCCTCGTCATTCCGCGCCAACGCCGCTCGCCAGGCGCGCCGCCTCGATCTTCGCGAGTTGCGGACGATAGTCACAGTAGCGCGACAACGCGTAGCCTTCCCGGGTCGTCGTCGCGCGCAAATCCCGCGCCAGAATCCGCCGGCCGTCTCGCAGGATCCTGTGATAGAGCACAGGTGGCGCCTGATTGAGGATCACCACATCGATCTCGTTGCTGCGAAGCGCCGCCATCAGGTGCGCGGTCAGCTCGGCGGTGTAGCCGTAGGCCGCATCCCGAGTCCGTAGTGCATCTACATACACCGCGACGTCGATGTCGCTATGCGCCTGTGCCCGTCCGGTCGCGTGGGATCCAAACAGATAAGCCTCCAGGACTTCGCCGCGCGGCTCGAGCGCTCGCGTCAGGCGCTGATCGAGGACCGAAATCGCGGGGTCCGCAGGATGTAATGGATACGTCGCCGAAACCATGTCCAATGATAGCGCCCCATCTGCCAAAAAAAAACGGGCGTCTCGCGACGCCCGTTGGCAGAAATTGCGGCCGGATTGCTCCGACCGCCTTGCAAGGTGACTCTTAGAATGCGTGACGGATCGTGCCCGCGAACATGCGCGGATCTTCACCGGCGATTGCAACCGCCGATGCGCTACCCAGCGAGGCAACCGTAAAGAAGTTGTACGCTGCAGCCGCCTGGTTCCTGATCTGGGCGTAGGTCAGGCCCACCGAGGTGCGCTTCGACAGCGTGTACTGGTAGGACATCGCCCACATTTTCGCGCCGTTGTCGCCAGCAATCCGGTTGTCGTCACGAGCTCTCGTGTAGTGAGCGTGGAACTGGTTGTTGCCCATCGTGTAGCTGACGGGAATCGACCAGGCCGAACGATCGCTCAGCAAGGTACCGGCCGTTGCGCCAGCAGCGGACTTGATGCGCGACTTGTCCCAGGCCAGGCCCACCTTGAAACCACTCCAGCGGAACGAACCGTACAGACGATCGGAACGCTGATCACCACCGGCTACCGTCGCCAGCGCTGCTGCGCCGATGCCGCCGTCGTTCTTCTGGTTCCAGTGGCTCCAGCCGATCTGCCAGTTGGCTGCGGCATAGTTCGGGTTGATGTTGATGCCACGGCCCCTGCGCACGCCAGAGCCGATGTCCGACTCGGTCACGCTGCCGGCTGCGCCTACGCCTGCAACCGCGCCGCCCGGGTTCGGGCTCGTCGAGTACGCGCCGATGACCGTGAAGCCACCCCAGTTTGGCGTCGTGTAGTGAATCACGTTCGGCGTACGGGTTGCGGCAGCAATTGCCGTTCCGCCACCGCCCGCGTAGGAGATCAGCGAGATGCTGTCGGCCTTCAGCGAACCGGCGAGGTTGGTCAGATCGCTCTCGCGGTTGAAGTAGTGGAGATCCTGGCGGCCGACAAAGATCCGGCCCATCGTCTTGCTGCGCAGACCGACGTGGTTGTTGCCGCCAACGCTGTCGGAGCCCTGGTCGGGCGTGATACGCCAGTCGAGCTGGGCGATCGCCTGCAGGCCGCCGCCGAGATCTTCGACGACGTTGAACAGGACGCGCGAAGAATCGTCAGCGAGCCGCGTCTCGCTGTTGTTGCCAGCGCGCGTGTAGCTACCGATTCTCTGGTTGTCCAAGCTCATCTTGAAGATCCCGCTGATCGTCACGCTGGATTGCGCCAGCGCAAAACCGGGGGCTGCCAGCGCGCCTGCTACGGCTACGGCTAGAAGTTTCTTTTTCATTCGGTTAAATCTCCTGTGTAGGTTTCGATTCCCGGTCGGTTCCTTGCGGCCTCCAACCAGACCCCCCGTACCGAGAAGTCGATGCGATTTTGCCAAACTGCGACTGCCGGGAACAACTTTGAGGCCTGTTTTCTCGGTAGACCTTGGAAAGTTGTTGCATTTTCACAACACTACAATAATTTATTATTATAAATCAAAGCCTTATTTTTATAAGTATAAGGGTTCTGATAACACCTGAACGATTGCATTTTGGGCGCGAATCCGGGAAGCACGCGCTTTAGTGTCGCGTGAAGCGGACCTGTGAGTTGCCGCCACCCGGGCCGCCCACGTGTGAGTTCAAGTAAACTAATGATCAGACAGAGGAGCATTCCATTGGACACGATCAACATTCACGAAGCGAAAACCCATCTCTCGCGCCTGGTCGAGGAGGTAGCCGCCGGCGGCGAAGTGATCATCGCCAAAAACGGCGTTCCGCGCGCACGCCTTGTGCCTCTCGAGCCTTCCCGCAAGCTGAGGTTCGGCGTGCTGAAGGGCAAAATTCGCTACCCTGACGATTTCGATGCGCCGTTGCCATCGAGAGTCCTCGCGTTGTTCGAGGGTCGCCGCGGGAAATGAGGCTGCTCCTCGACACCCACCTCCTGCTCTGGATGCTGGATGACTCGCCCAAGCTGGGGCACCTCGCGCGTGATTTGATGGAGGCGCGCGGCGCCGAAATCTTCGCTTCCGCCGTCAGCTTCTGGGAGATCGCGATCAAGGCAGGCTTGCGCCGCGAAGACTTCCGAGTGGACGCAGACATCCTCATCGAGGCGTGCCTTGCGGCAGGGCTGAAGCTGCTGCCCTTCGCCCCCTTGCACGCGGTTCGCGTGGCGCGGCTGCCGCGGCATCACGCCAATCCATTCGATCGTGCACTCGTCGCGCAGGCGCTGGTTGAACCGCTCACCTTGCTGACTCGCGACGCGAAGCTTGCGGCTTACGGCAGCGTCGTGCGGGTTGTGTAGCACGCTTTGATCCGACAACCTGTTCGGGGTTGCTTGGAGCCTGCGTTCAGCCGGTAAGTGCGCTCGGATAAGGGCCGAAAAGCCGGCCGAGCTCGGTGCCCGGATCCTCGGCGCGCATGAACGCTTCTCCCACGAGGAAGGCGTGGACGCCGTGCTCGCGCATCCGGCCAACGTCCTCGGCCGTGAGGATCCCGCTCTCGGTGATCGGGAGGCGACCGGCGGGCAGGCTTGGTATTAACTCCAGCGTCGTTTCGAGGCGGGTTTCGAAAGTCCTGAGGTTGCGGTTGTTGACGCCGACGAGCGGCGTACTGAGGCCTTGCGCGGCCTCGAGCTCCGAAGCGTCGTGGACTTCCACAAGGACCGCCATTCCGAGCCCATGGGCTCGCGCCTCGAGTTCATGCATCTGCGGAACACCAAGCGCGGCGACGATCAGGAGGATGCAGTCAGCACCCATGGCGCGCGCCTCGTACACCTGATACTCGTCGATGATGAAATCCTTGCGCAGGACCGGCAAAGCACATGCGCTTCGCGCCTGCACCAGGTGCTCATGCGCGCCTTGAAAAAACTGTGTGTCAGTCAGCACTGAAAGGCATGCCGCGCCTGCTTGTGCGTAGCTTCTCGCGATGGCCGCCGGATCGAAATCCTCCCTCAGCATGCCTTTCGAGGGACTCGCCCGCTTGATTTCCGCGATGACCGCCGGTCCGCCGTCGTTCAACCGGGCGCGCATGGCACCGACAAAATCGCGCGGCGCGGACGCGGCCGAGGCGCGGCGCCGCATTTCGGCAAGCGGCGCCGCCGCACGGGCCGCTTCGACTTCTGCGCGCTTGCTGGCGAGGATGCGTGTGAGGATATCGGTCATCAGGGGCTTTCTCTCAGTGCCGCGGGAATGTCCTGGGATCCGTGCGGCACGCGTATGACATCAACATGGCGCTATGGTGAATATTCTTGCCAATGCTTTCGCGGGCCATCGAGCAACAACACGACGTGGTTAAGAATGTCTCGGCCCAAAATACCTTGCTCTTCCTCAATCAACAGGTACCGACCTCGGAAGATTCGGTTCAGAAGAATCATGTCCAAAGTCACGGCGGGCGCGAAGCTCTTGCTTCCGTCGAAACCCATTAGCTCGTAACCCTGGCCCGCAATCAGCGGGATAGCGAGCGCCTCGACCGCCTTCCGGGGCAGCAGCGTGACGTCCGCGCCGGTGTCCAAGAGCAAAACCACGTCGGAGATCTTCAACCCGCCAAGCGGATTGCGCAAAGTTGCCAGTGCGAGCGGAGCTGCGGGGCTGAAGCGCGTCGCGTCATAACTTGGCATCGTCAGCCACTGAAACGACCTGCTTGACAAAGTCGGCAGCTTGCTCGGGATGCACCAGATATGGGCTAGAGAGGCGCGCTGGCGGCACAGTCTCGAAATCGGGGATGACGACGTAGACCGCAGTGTCTTCCGGCAATGTCACATTGTGCCGGAGCCGGATTTGGCCCTCCTTGACGACACCCTCGAACGTGGAGATAGCCATCTTGCACCTCCTTGACCGTTTCAGGAACGAGGCAATAGCCACACAGTGCAGCGTGTGCGTCGTTCCTGTGCGTATTTTAGCGACACTCGGAGCCGTTTCCCTAACGTGAATTGTCCGCTTTTCCCACCGAAGGCGGGAAGCGGTCTGTTTCAAGCTCTTGGCGCTCAGCCATTCACCTTGTGACGCGCCGCGAACGCGATGTACTGGTCCAGCTTGGCCCGCGCCTCACCCTTTGAGATGGCCGCCCTCGCGGCTTCGATGCCAGCCTGGAGGGAGGTGGCGGCGCCGGCCACGTAGATCGTTGCGCCGGCATTGAGCGCGACGATGTTGAGCGCCGGTCCGGGCTGGTTTTCAAGAACGGCAAGGATCATTTCCTTCGATTCCTGCACGGTGCCGACCTGGATTGCCCTGCGGTCGAAAATGGCGAGGCCGAACTGCGAAGGATGGACGCTGTACTCCCGGATGTCGCCCCCTGCAAGTTCTCCGATCATGGTTTCGCCGGAGATCGAGATCTCGTCCAGGCCATCCACGCCGTGGACTGTCATCACGTGCCGGCTCCCCAGCCTTTGCAGCACACGCACCTGGATGCCGACCAGGTCGGGATGGAACACGCCCATCACCTGGTTCTTTGCCCCCGCGGGGTTCGTGAGCGGACCCAGCAGGTTGAAAATCGTGCGCACGCCGAGCTCCTTGCGCACGGGCGCGGCGTATTTCATGGCTGCATGATGGCTCGGCGCGAACATGAAGCCGAGGCCGACTTCGCGGATCGCATCGCCCACCTGCTGCGGACTCAGAGCGATGTTGGCCCCCAACGCTTCGAGCACGTCCGCGCTCCCCGAGGAGGAGGACACCGAGCGGCCCATGTGCTTGGCGACTTTGGCCCCCGCAGCCGCCGCCACGATCGCCGATGCGGTCGACACGTTGAACGTGTGCGCCGAATCGCCCCCGGTGCCGCAGGTGTCCACAAGCCGCGCGTCATCGCCGGCATCGACCTTGGTCGCGAACTCGCGCATGACCTGCGCGGCCGCCGCGATCTCGCCGATGGTTTCCTTCTTCACGCGCAACCCCATGACGAACCCGGCGATCTGCGCCTGGGTCAGCTCACCGCTCATGATCTGGCGCATGATGTGCAGCATTTCGTCGTGGAAGATCTCGCGGTGCTCGACCGTCCTCTGGATTGCTTCTGCGATGGATATTTTCATTCTCCTCACCTCTGCAGGAAATTTTTAAGTAGCTGGTGGCCGTGCTCGGTGAGTATGGCCTCAGGATGGAACTGCACGCCCTCCACATCCAGCTCACGGTGCCGCACGCCCATGATCTCGCCGTCCTCGGAACGAGCGGTGACTTCGAGGCAATCGGGGACGCTTTCGTTCTCGATGACCAGCGAGTGATAGCGGGTCGCGATGAATCCGGGCGGAAGGTCGCGAAACACCCCCTTGCCGCCATGCTCGATCCGGGACGTCTTTCCGTGCATGACCCGCCGCGCGCGGACAACCTTGCCGCCGAACGCCTGGCCGATGGCCTGGTGCCCGAGGCAAACGCCCAAGATCGGAACCTTGCCCGCAAGCTCCCCGATCAGTTCGAGCGTGATTCCCGCCTCGTTGGGCGTGCAAGGCCCGGGCGAAAGGACCACCCGCTCCGGCCGCATGCCGACAACCTCGGCGACCGAAATCTGATCGTTGCGAAAAACGCGCACCTCTTCGCCCAGCTCGCCCAGGTACTGGACCAGGTTGTAGGTGAAGGAGTCGTAGTTGTCGATCATGAGGAGCATGATTTCTCCTAGGCCGCAACGGGCTGTGCGGTTTCGGACAGGGCCGTCTCGGCCGCGCGCAGCACTGCGCGCATCTTGTGCAGCGTCTCCTGGTATTCCGCCTCCGGGTCCGAGTCGGCGACGATGCCCGCCGCGGCCTGAACGTGGAGCGTGCCGTCCTTGACCACCGCTGTGCGGATCGCGATCGCGAGATCCATGTCGCCGTTGAATCCGAGATACCCGACTGCCCCGCTGTAGAGCCCTCGCTTGATCGGTTCGAACTCCGCGATGATCTCCATCGCGCGCACTTTGGGTGCCCCGCTGATCGTGCCGGCTGGAAAGGTCGCCTTCAGCACATCGAATGCGTCCAGCTCGTCAGCCAGCTTGCCCTCGCAGTTCGACACGATATGCATGACGTGCGAGTAACGCTCGATGGTCATCGACTCGGTGACCTTCACGCTGCCGATTTTCGCGACGCGGCCGACATCGTTGCGTCCCAGGTCGATCAACATGACGTGCTCGGCGCGTTCCTTCGGATCGGCAAGGAGCTCGGCGGCGGCCTGCTGGTCTTCCGCATAAGTCTTGCCGCGAGGTCGTGTGCCGGCGATCGGCCTGAGCGTGACCGTATCGGCTTCGAGCCTTACCAGAATCTCCGGCGACGATCCGACCACGTGATGATCGCCGAGATCGAGGTAGAACATATAGGGCGAGGGGTTCAGTCCGCGCAGCGACCGGTAGAGCGAAAACGGCGGCGCGGTAAACCGGCGCGACATGCGCTGCGAGATCTGGACCTGCATGGCATCGCCCGCGAAGATGTACTCCTTGGTCTTGCGGACCGCATCCACAAACTCGTCTTTGGTGAACGAGGCGCGAATCGTTTCATCCTTGGGATGGGTGCGCTGGACCTGGGTGATCGGCTTGGACAAACGTGCCTGCAACTCGGCGAGGCGCGCTCGGGCGCGTCGAAGCGCGTCCGGTTGCGCCGGGTCGGCATACACGACGAAATAGAGCTTGCCTTGCACGTTGTCGATGACGGCCAGCTCTTCCGAGCGCATCAACAGGACGTCAGGCGTACCCAGCGGGTCCGGCTTATCCGCGCCCGCGAGCTTTTTCTCGATGAAGCGCACGGTTTCATAGCCGAAGTAACCCACAAGCCCGCCCGCGAAGCGTGGTAAACCGGGAAGCGGCGCGGCCTTGTACTGCGCCAGGTAGTTGCGTACGAACACGAAAGGGTCCGTGTTGGGGAGGCGCTCCACGCGCTCTTCCCCGTCGGCACCGCGGCGATGGACCGAAAGATTGGCGCCGCGCGCCTCGATGCGCTCCGACGAAGGCAGCCCGATATAGGAATAGCGGCCGAAGCGCTCGCCGCCCACCACCGACTCGAGAAGGTAGGTGTAGGGCTTGTTTGCGAGCTTCAGGTACAAGCCTACAGGCGTGTCGAGGTCGGCGCGGATCTCCGATACGACCGGGATGCGGTTGAAGCCAAGCCTTGCGAGCCGATCGAAATCGAGCTCAGTCATGTGAATATCTCCCACTGGAAAACGGTTCTGCTGGAACTGCGGATGACCTGCGGCGTTACTGCTTCACGTCCCCGTGCCGCACGGGTGCGCAAGAAGGCCTAGCTGCGCCAGCGGCGCCAGCCAAACCAGGTACTGTTCCAGTTTTTACCGATGTGGTTCACGACTGAGATCTGAGAAGTCCCGCGACATGCAGGAGCGTGGGGACTATACCATCGCTGTCGAGGGATTGCACATCCACGCCCTCGCTGTACCCGTATGGGACCAGCACCACCGGGCAGCCTGCTGCCCGGGCCGCGAGAGCGTCGTTCGAAGAGTCGCCGACCATCAAAGCTTCGGCGGGTGTGAGCGCAAGCCGGGCGCACGCGGCGTGGATAGGGTCGGGCGCGGGTTTTTTCCTGGCGACGGAGTCGCCGCAGATTACGGCGGAAAAATACCGCGCAAGCCCGGTCGCATCCAGGAGGGGAACGGTAAATTGCGCTGTCTTGTTGGTCACGCAGGCAAGTGGGACGTTTGCCCCTCGCAGCGACTCCAGACCCTCGATCACGCCCGAATAGGGCCGCGCGGTTCGCCCGTTGTGCTTTTCGTAGTTGAAGAAAAAGCTTTCGATTCCCGATCCGATCCTGCGTTCGTCCGGGGCGCGACCAAGTGAAGCTTCAAGTGTCCGCCGGACGAGGTGAGGTATGCCCTTGCCGATAAAGGTGCGCACCTCGGAATCCTCGACCGGCTCGAGGCCGAGTTCCGCGAGCATGGAGGAGGCCGCGGCCGCAATCTCTGGCGCGGTGTCGAGCAGGGTGCCGTCGAGGTCGAGCAATACGCCGCGTACGGCACGGAAATCGATCATCGAGGCAAGGACGAGGAACCTAAGCCCTTAGACGGCGGCAAGACGCGCACGCATCTGCGCGATCGCTTTCACGTAGTCGCCCGATCCAAAAATAGCGGAGCCGGCGACAAAAGTATCCGCGCCCGCGGCCGCGATTTCGCCGATGTTTTCAGCCTTGATTCCGCCGTCGACCTCCACCCACACCTCGCGGCCTGTCGCTTTTGCGACCGCATCCACACGCCTGCGGACTTCGCGGATCTTGCCCAGCACTTCCGGGATGAACTTTTGCCCCCCGAAACCCGGGTTCACCGACATGAGCAGCACCAGGTCGAGCTTATGCAGGGTGTGGTCGAGAAAACTCAAGGGCGTCGCGGGATTCAGGACCAATCCGGCCTTGCACCCGTTGTCGCGGATCAGATCGATGGTGCGATCGACGTGGTCGGAAGCCTCCGGGTGGAAGCTGATGATTCCAGCGCCCGCCTTTGCAAAATCGGGCACGATCCTGTCGACCGGCCTGACCATGAGGTGCACATCGATCGGCACGCTCGCGTAGGGCCGGATGCCTTCGCACACCGGAGGACCGATAGTGAGATTCGGAACGTAATGGTTGTCCATTACGTCGAAGTGGATCAGGTCCGCGCCCGCCGCAATGACTGCGCGAACCTCCTCTCCGAGACGGCCGAAATCGGCGGACAGGATGCTTGGCGCGATGCGGAATTTCATGGCCCGATTGTAGCCTGAGGCTTCGCTGAGTCATCGCTGAGGCATCGCTGAGGCATCGATTGAGCCGCTGCGTGCACGGGCCTCCCGGTACAATGGACCGCATGGCCCAGGAAAAGCACTTTGAGATCGCCGTCAGCTCGACAACGCAGTATCTCGCCGACCAGTCCGATGAGTCGGCCGACAAGTACGTTTTCTCGTACACGATCACCATTCGCAACGCGGGCAACGCCACTGCCCAGCTGATCAGCCGCCACTGGGTCATTACCGACGCGCGAGGACAGGTCCAGGAAGTGCGCGGGCTTGGCGTGGTCGGCGCCCAACCCACGCTGCGGCCAGGCGAAAGTTTCGAATACACGAGCGGCACTTCGATTGCGACCGCGGTGGGAACGATGCGCGGGACCTACCAGATGGTGGGCGAGGACGGCTCGAGGTTCGACGCGACGATCCCGGAGTTCACGCTGTCCGTGCCGCGGGTCCTGCACTAGGGACCGTCAGGCTTGTCCTTGTCTTCGGGCCGTTTCTTGGGCCAAGTCCACCAGACGATCAGCAGCAAAAGGCCCAGCGCGACGCCCATTTCCAGCAAGATGACCCACATGGCACGGCCTGCAATAAAAGTTGCCGCGATTCTACTCGGCCTGATGGCGGCAGCCTGCAGCCCCGTGAGTACACGCGTCGATCCCCTCGCTTCGCAAGGAATTGCGCAGGCAAAAGTCGTCCAGGAGGAATGCGTTGCTACCCAGCCTTGTCCGGTGTGTCCGGTGTGCGTTCCGGCCAAGCCCCCCTCGACCGAAGCGCGTTATGAAGCCGCCCAATGGGCCGACATCCCCGCATGGGCAGCCACTCCCGTGCTGCCCAGCCTGCGAGCTTTCGTCGCGGGATGCTCACGCGCGCAGTCGCGCAATCCGTTGCAAGGAGCGTGCGCAGAGGCAAGAAAATTCATGCACCGGGGCGAAGCGGAGGCGCGAGATTTTTTCGAATCCCGGTTCACCCCCTATCGAATCGTCGCCCCGGACGGCAGCGATTCGGGCCTGATCACCGGCTATTACGAGCCCGTACTCAAAGGACGCCGGGAAGCGGCCGCGGGATTCCGCCACCCGGTTTACGCAGTTCCGGACGATCTCATCGTCGTCGATCTCGGCGAGACGCATCCGGAGTTGCGCAACCTGCGCTTGAGGGGGCGCGTGCAGGGCAAACGCCTCGTGCCTTACTACTCCCGCTCCGAAATCGACGTGCCCAAACCCACGTTGCCAGCCAGGCCACTGGCGTGGGTGGCCGATGCCATCGAGCTCTTCTTCCTGCAGATCCAGGGTTCGGGACTGATCGAGTTCCCCTCCGGCGAGCGCGTGCGCGTGGGATACGCCGACCAGAATGGCCATCCATACCGGTCGCTTGGGCGGGTCCTCATCGACCGCGGCGACCTCAAGCAGGACCAGGCGTCGATGCAGGGCATCAAGGCCTGGGCCGCGGCCCATCCCGAAAAACTCCAGGAAGCGCTGAACTCGAACCCGAGCTACGTGTTCTTTCGTGAGCTGCCCCCGCCTACAGGCCCGCTCGATGGGCCGCCTGGCGCGCTGGGCGTCCCTTTGACCCCGGGTTACAGCGCGGCCGTGGATCCCCGATACGTTCCGTTGGGCGCCCCTGTATTCCTGGCCACGACTTACCCTCTTTCGAACCAGCCGCTGGAGCGCTTGGTCATGGCGCAGGACACTGGGGGCGCAATCCGGGGAGCGGTCCGCGCGGATTTTTTCTGGGGCACCGGCGAGCAAGCGGGTGCGCAAGCCGGCCGGATGCGGCAGCAGGGAAAAATGTGGCTGCTCTGGCCCAAGGGCGAGCCGCCACCGCGTCAGCAATAGCCGCAGCGCGGGTTATTTGGCTTTGGCCTGGCGGATTTCCTTGGCTGCCAATTCGAGCCGATTGCGCAAGTCGGGGACCGACATGCCGCCCTGATGGCGATCGCCATTCTCGAAAAACATCGTTGGCGTGGCGCGGACCCCGAGGCTCTGCCCGAGCGTCACGATCGATTCCACCGGGTTCTCACACGTGGCAGCGGGCGGAGCCTTCTTGCGCAGGGCGAGATCGAGCCAGGCCTTGGCGCGATCCGGCGCGCACCAGACGCTCTTCGAGTCGCCCATCCTCTCGGGTCGGATCACCGGAAACATGAAAACGTAAAGCGTCATGTCATCGACCTGTTGCAGGGACTGCTCGAACGACTGGCAGGCCGGGCAATACGGATCCGAAAACATGGCCGCCACGCGCGTGCCATTGCCACGCACCACCTTCACCGCCTTGTCGAGCGGCAGCGATTCGAACTTGATGGCCGAAAGCCTGCTGATGCGTTCATCGGTGAGGTTGCGGCCTGTGCGCAAGTCGATCAGTTCACCCTGCACGAGGGTTTCACCTTTTGGATCCGTGTACAGGATCTGGATGCCCTGCGGGGTGCGAAACCGGACTTCCATGAGGCCGGGAATCGGCGAGGGCTGCACGCCCTCGATCTTCGCCCCGTTCAGTTTCGGCTCGATGACCCGCCGGATCTGCTGTTCGTTCGCCGAAGCCGGCAGGGCCAGCAAGACAGCAAGCAGGAAAAACGCGGATCGGGCCATGGAAACTCCGGGATTCAAATGAGGGCGTGACGTACCAGTGCGTTTTTTAAGACAGGCAGCCGATCGGTAAAGTTCAGCCCCTGGTTGCGCGCCAGCTCGAGCAACCGTTGTTTCGACCCGAAAAGCCGTTGCAATGCATGCACCGTCGAGCGCATGGCGAGTATGGCTTCGCTGCGCTCGCGTTCGTAGCGGCGCAGCACCGTCAGGTCGCCGGCGCCGCGCACTGGTTCTCGCCGCGCAAGCACCTCGCCAAGCGCGCGTGCATCCTGCAATCCGAGATTCAGCCCTTGACCGGCGAGCGGGTGGATCACATGCGCCGAGTCGCCCGCCAGCGCGAGGTGGGCAAGCACCATGCGCTCGGCGACGGCCTCCCGCAGCGGAAACGACTTCACCGCGGAAATCAGCTTCAGCGCCCCGACGGCGCCGCCTGAAGCTGCGCCCACCTCGTGCGCCAGTGACTCGGCGCCGAGTTCCAGCAGTCGCTTCGCCTCCCCATCCGGCACCGACCACACCATCGATACCCGATTTGCCGGCAATGGCAACAAGGCAAGTACCGGCCCGCCCTGAAACCATTGGAATGCCGTGTTGGCGTGATGCTTCGCGCATTCGAAATTCGCAACTACAGCGGTCTGCCCGTACGCTTGTTCGCGCATGCCGATGCCGGCAGCCGCGCGCACGAACGAATCCGCGCCGTCAGCACCGACCACCAGGTCGGCAACGAGCGTGCGCCCGTCGGAAAGGCCGATGTGCGCGGCGGCGCGGAATTCGATCGACGCGCATTGCGCGGGTGCGAAGATCTCCAGCCGGTCCTGGGTGCGCAAGGCGCCCCAAAGCGCGGCCTGCAATGCCCGGTCCTCGACGATCCACGCCAGTTCAGGAACACCTGCACGGTAGGCATCGATCTCCAGGCCCGCGTCACCGGCGTCGCCATGGATGCGCATCCTGTGAACCGGGGTCAATCGCTGCGGCGCGATGGCATCCCATCCCTTCACCGATCGCAGGAACGCCACGCTTCCGGGAGACAGCGCGTATACACGGGGATCGAATTCGCCGTCGGGAACCTGCGCTGGCGCAGGGGCGCCTCCAGAAACAAGTGCGACCGAATGGCCGCGCAGTGCGCGTGCGATGCCAGCCCCGACTACACCGCCGCCAACGACTACAAGATCGAAATCCATGCGCCCACTCGGAGTTGAACGAAGCTATAACAGCATGAATACACTTGGGAATTCAGTACACTCGAATTTCGGTGAAGAGCAGCACACCGCGCCCTGCAGGCGTCAGCAAAAGGGGACCTTGACCTGCAGTGCCGAAAAAAAGACAATTCGCGGCCGTTTTCAGACAATCTCTCACTCTTCGGTGATATAGCTCAGCTGGTTAGAGCACAGCACTCATAATGCTGGGGTCGGTGGTTCAAGTCCACCTATCACCACCACAAATCACGGTGCGGCCAATCAGCCTGAGGTCTTTCTTCTTCACGATCGCACTGGCGCTGGCCGCGTTCGGCGACGCATCGGCGCAGTTGCGGTCGATCCCCGACGACGCCAAGCGCGCGCAGCTGCGTTACGTGCGCGAAATGATCGTCGAGATCGATGGCGACCGCGTGCTGCTTTCGCCCGGCTCGCAGATCCGCAGTGTCGACAACCGCATCGTGCTGCCGAGTTCCTTGCCGCAAGACAGCCTTTTGGTGAAATACATGACCGACGTCGGCGGCCTGGTGCACCGCGTCTGGATCCTCTCGCAGGAAGAAGCCGCCCGTCCGGACAAGAAAAAGTAGCCGGATGCGATGAGCGGCAAGCTTTACATCAAGACGTTCGGCTGCCAGATGAACGAGTACGACTCGGCGAAGATTGCCGGCGTGCTCGCCGAATCGGAGCACCTCTCGCCGACCTCGCGCGTCGATGACGCAGACCTGATCGTCTTCAACACCTGCTCCGTGCGCGAGAAAGCGCAGGAAAAAGTCTTTTCCGACCTGGGGCGTGCCAAAGACCTCAAGGCCGCGAATCCCGCATTGATGATCGCGGTCGGGGGATGCGTCGCCAGCCAGGAAGGCAAGGGCATCGTGGCTCGCGCGCCCTATGTGGACGTCGTGTTCGGACCGCAGACGTTACACAGGCTTCCGGCGCTGCTCGCCGAAAGGCGCCGCACCGGCGTGCCGCAGGTGGACGTGAGTTTTCCCGCCATCGAAAAATTCGACCACCTGCCTCCGGCGCGGGTGGAGGGGCCCTCGGCCTTTGTTTCGATCATGGAGGGCTGCAGCAAGTACTGCAGTTTCTGTGTCGTGCCCTACACGCGTGGCGAGGAAGTCTCCCGGCCCTTCGACGATGTCATCGCCGAGATCGCGGACCTTGCGGCGCGCGGAGTGCGCGAGATCACGCTGCTCGGGCAGAACGTGAATGCCTATCGCGGCGAAATGCATGGCGGGAACAACGCGGACTTTGCCGAGTTGCTCCTCCATGTCGCCGAAATCGACGGCGTCGAAAGGATCCGGTTCACCACCTCGCACCCGCGCGAGTTCACGCCGCGCCTCATCCAGGCATTCGCCGAGATCCCCAAGCTGGCCGGGCATTTGCACTTGCCTGTGCAATCGGGATCGGACCGCGTTCTGGCGGCGATGAAGCGTGGCTACACCAGCCTCGAATACCGTTCGATCATCAGGCGGTTGCGGCGGGTGCGGCCCGACATCGGGCTGTCCTCCGATTTCATCGTCGGCTTCCCGGGCGAAACCGAAACCGATTTCGAAGCGACGATGACCCTCGTGCGCGACATGGGTTTCGACGATTCCTATTCCTTCCTTTACAGCCCCCGCCCCGGCACCCCGGCCGCCGACCTCGCGGACGACACGCCTGACTCGGTCAAGCTCGAACGCCTGCGGCGGCTGCAGGCGCGCATCGATGAGCAAGCCAGTGCGATCAGCGGCTCAATGATCGGCAGCGTGCAGCGCATCCTCGTCGAAGGTCCTTCGCGCAAGGACGCAAGCGAGCAGGCGGGCCGCACCGCGAACAACCGCACAGTCAACTTCGCCGGGCCGTGCGAACTTGCCGGCGCCTTCATCGACGTCCGCATTACGCAGGCCTTGACCCATACATTGCGCGGCGAACTTGTCGATGCGTGACTCGTCGATGCGTGACTCGTCGATGCGTGACTCGTCGATGCGCGAAAAGCCTGCGCGCAAGGCCGCCGGCAAGCCCGTGGAAGTCCGCTTCGACCCGATCGACAACCAGCGCCTTGCGCGATTGTGCGGCGCCCTCGATGCAAACCTTCGGCAGATCGAGTCGGCCCTCGATGTTTCCATCGCGCGGCGAGGCGCGTCCTTCACGATGAAGGGCGATCCGGAACAGGCGGCAAACGCGGCCAAAGCGATCGAGTATTTCTACGGCCGCGCGAACGAATCCGATCTTTCGCTCGAGGACCTCCAGCTCGGGCTGACCGAGCTGCGTCATGCCCGACTGCGCGCCAGCAGCGCGCCCGCCGGCGGGGAACCGGCGCTCCTGCTGACGCGGCGGCCCGACCTGCATGGCCGTACGCCGCGGCAGGATGCGTACATCAGGAACATCCTCGCGCATGACATCACTTTCGGCATCGGGCCGGCCGGCACCGGGAAGACCTTCCTCGCAGTGGCCTGCGCCGTGGACGCGCTCGAACGCGACACGGTGCAGCGCATCGTGCTCGTGAGGCCGGCTGTCGAAGCCGGGGAGCGCCTTGGATTCCTTCCCGGGGACCTCGCACAGAAAGTCGACCCTTACCTGCGCCCCCTCTACGACGCGCTCTACGACCTCATGGGTTTCGACAAGGTCGGCAAGCTGCTCGAGCGCGGCACCATCGAGCTCGCGCCGCTGGCCTACATGCGGGGCCGGACGCTCAACCACGCCTTCATCATCCTCGACGAGGCGCAGAACACGACGCCAGAGCAGATGAAGATGTTCCTCACCCGCATCGGGTTCGGGGCGAAGGCGGTCGTGACGGGCGATGTCACGCAGATCGACCTTGCGCGCGGACAAAAGAGCGGGCTCATCGAATCGCGCGCGATCCTTTCGGCCGTGCGAGGGATCGCGTTTACCGACTTCCTCGCCGAGGACGTGGTCCGGCACCCGTTGGTCGCACGCATCGTCCATGCGTATGAAGAGCATGCGAAGCGCACCCAGCCGGAGTGAGACCCGGGTGCAGGTCCAGGATGCCAGCCGTTCGCGCAACACGCCTTCGCCTGCCCGCTTTCGCAAATGGGTGCGTGCATCGGCGTCGGGTCCGACCGAAGTCACCGTGCGTGTCGTAGGGGCTGCCGAAGGCCGGCGACTCAACCTCGCCTACCGCGGCAAGGACTACGCCACGAATGTCTTGACGTTCGCATATGAGGACGGGCTCGGCGACATCGTCCTTTGCCATTCGGCGATCGCCCGGGAGGCCCGCGAGCAGGGAAAACCGCTCGAAGCGCACTATGCGCACCTGACAGTGCATGGGATGTTGCACCTGCGCGGGTACGACCATGAGCGCTCCGGCGAAGCCAGCCGCATGGAGCGAGCCGAGGTCCGCATCCTGAAGGGACTCGGGCATCCAAATCCCTATCTCGCCTGAGTCCGCGGACCGTCCCGGTACAATCCTCCCGCATGGACGAACCTGACAGACCTTCGCTGCTCGACCGACTCGCCGCGCTTATCCTGCGCGAGCCAGTCGACCGCGAGCAGCTCGTTGCGCTTTTGCGCACCGCCTACAAGAAGAACCTCCTCGATGCCGATGCGCTTTCGATCATCGAGGGCGCGATGACCGTGTCCGAAATGCAGGTGCGCGACATCATGATCCCGCGCGCGCAGATGGACGTGATCGACATCAACGAGCCGATCGAGCAGTTCATCCCTGTCGTCATCTCAACGGCGCATTCACGCTTTCCGGTCATCGGCGAGAACCGCGACGACGTCATCGGCGTCCTGCTGGCCAAGGACCTGCTGCGGCACTACGCGGGCGAGGAGGAGTTCAACGTGCGCGAAATGCTTCGCCCCGCGATCTTCGCGCCCGAATCGAAACGCCTCAATGTGCTGCTGCGCGAGTTCAGGGCAAGCCGCAACCACATGGCGATCGTCGTGGACGAGTACGGCGGCGTGGCGGGGCTGGTGACGATCGAGGACGTGCTCGAGCAGATCGTCGGCGACATCGAGGACGAATACGATTTCGACGAGGCCAGCGACAACATCATCCTCGAGTCGAGCGGCCGGTACCGCGTCAAGGCGCTCACGCAGATCGCGGATTTCAACGCGGCTTTCGGCGCCTCTTTCGGCGACGAAGGCTATGACACGGTCGGCGGCCTGGTCATCGCGCACCTGGGCCGGCTGCCCAAGCGCGGCGAAACCGTCGTGCTCGAAGGGCTCCGCATCCAGGTCCTGCGTGCCGACAGCCGGCGCGTGTATACCCTGATCGTCGAGAAACCCAAGGCTTGATCCGATTCCTTTCACGCGACTGGCTGCGGCTGCGCGCGCGTGTTGCCTGCCTGATTGCATTCGTTGCCGGCGCCGGACTCGTGGCCGCTTTCTCGCCGATCGGGATCTACCCGCTCGCGCTCGCCTGCCCCGCCCTTCTCGCCTGGCTCTGGATGTGCTCGGCGAGGCCGGGCCACTCGGCATGGATCGGCTTTGCTTTTGCCATGGGGCTGTTCCTCGCGGGCGTCTCGTGGGTCTACGTGAGCCTGTCGATGTTCGGTGGCATGCCGATGCCGATTGCCGCGTTCGCAACCGTCCTCTATTGCGCCTTTCTCTCGTGGCCGCTGGCGCTTGCCGGCTATGTGCAGCACAAGCTGCCGGCCAGCGAAACGCTGCGCATGACCTGCGTGATCCCGGCGCTCTGGATGCTCGCCGAAATGGCGCGCGGGCTGGGCCTCACCGGATTTCCATGGTTGCTGCTGGGCAACGCTTCGACCGACACGCCGCTGGCCGGGTATGCGCCGATCGCGGGGACCTACGGCGCCTCGCTGGTTGCAATGGTCTGCGCGGGACTGCTGTTGCGCGCCGTGACCTCCAGCCGCAGGCTCGCCGCCCTCGGCATCGTGGTCACGATCGCAGGCGCCGGAGCGGCGCTTCGTACTCTCGAGTGGACGCAACCCGCAGGCGAGCCGTTCACCGCCGCCGTGCTGCAGGGAAACGTCGAGCAGAGCATGAAGTTCGACCCGAATCGCTATCTGAAGACACTCGAAACCTACGAGCGCCTCGCGGCCGGCACGCGCGCCAGGCTGATCGTGATGCCTGAAACGGCGGTCCCGCGTTTCCTCGACAACGTCGACCCGGCGTACATGCAGGCACTGGAGTCCATCGCGAAGCGCAATGGCGGCGATATGCTCGTTGGCGTGCCGACCCGGCGCGACCAGGCGAGCTACTACAATTCGGTCGTCAGCCTAGGCACCTCGCCGCCGCAGATCTACAGCAAGACCCACCTCGTGCCGTTCGGCGAGTTCGTGCTGCCCGGCTTCAAGTGGATCGTGAATTTCCTGCATATCCCGATGTCGGATTTCTCGCGCGGCGGCCCATCGCAGGCCCCAATGGCGATAGCCGGCCAGAAAGTCGCGGTCAACATCTGCTACGAGGATGTCTTCGGCGAGGAGATCATCCGGCCGCTGCCGGAGGCGACGCTGCTGGTCAACGTGAGCAACATGGCCTGGTTCGGGGATTCGCTTGCCCCGATGCAGCACTTGCAAATGGCGCGCATGCGCACCATCGAAACCGGGAGGGCGATGCTCATCGCGACCAATACGGGCATGACCGCCGTCATCGACCGGGGTGGCCGCGTGCTCGGACAGTTGCCGCAGTTTGCCGAAGGCCGCCTGGAGGTGTTGGTCAGCGGCTACACGGGCGCGACGCCTTATGTGCGCGTGAGCAATTGGCTCGCGCTGGTGGTCGCGGCCCTCCTGATCCTGCTATCCGCCGCACTGCGGAAAAGGTAAAATCCGCCGCACTTTCCGGCGCTGAATTCATGGCGCGCATCCCGGTTCGATCCTGCCTTCGCCGGCGCTTTCATGCTCACCTTCCAGCAACTCATCCTGCGGCTCAATGACTTCTGGGACAGGCAAGGCTGCGCCCTGCTCCAGCCCTACGACATGGAAGTGGGCGCGGGTACTTTTCATACCGCGACGTTCCTTCGCGCCATCGGACCGGAGCCATGGCGTGCGGCGTATGTGCAACCTTCCCGGCGCCCCAAGGACGGCCGTTACGGAGAGAACCCGAACCGCCTGCAGCACTACTACCAGTACCAAGTGGCCCTCAAGCCGTCACCGGCCAACATTCAGGAGCTCTATCTCGAGTCGCTTTACGCCATCGGCGTCGATCCCAAGGTGCACGATATCCGCTTCGTGGAGGACGACTGGGAATCGCCGACGCTGGGTGCCTGGGGGCTGGGCTGGGAAGTCTGGCTGGACGGCATGGAAGTCACCCAGTTCACTTATTTCCAGGAAGTCGGCAGCATTCCCTGCAAGCCTGTGCTCGGCGAAATCACCTACGGTCTCGAGCGCCTCGCGATGTACCTTCAGGACAAGGAAAGCGTGTACGACCTCGTGTGGACACCCGGCGTGAGCTACGGCGACGTCTATCACCAGAACGAGGTGGAGCAGTCCAGGTTCAACTTCGAGCACTCGAACGTCGAGCTGCTGCTGAGGTTGTTCGGCGATTTCGAAGGCGAAGCGAAACGCCTGATCGGTGTCGGCCTTGCGCTTCCGGCTTATGAAATGGTGATGAAATGCTCGCACACCTTCAACTTGCTCGATGCCCGCGGCGCGATCTCGGTGACCGAGCGCGCGGCCTACATTGGCCGCGTGCGCGCTCTTTCGCGGCTGGTGGCGCAGGCGTACCTCGACTCGCGCGAAGCGCTTGGATTCCCGATGCTCGGCAAGCCGGCCAAGGCCGCGTAGATGCAAGCCACGCTGCTCGTCGAGTTGCTGACGGAGGAACTGCCGCCCAAATCCCTCGCCCGGCTCGGAAGCGCGTTTGCGCAGGGCGTGGCGGGTGGCCTTGTCGCGCAGCAGCTAAAGGCGGCCGCCGCAGACCACCGTGTTTTCGCCACGCCTCGCAGGATCGGCGTCCTGGTCCCGAAAGTCAGCGCAAAAGCCGCCAACCGCCAGAAAGTCGAAACCGGCCCGTCCGAAAAAGCGCCCGCCGCCGCGATCGCCGGTTTTGCGAAGAAACACGGCGTCGCCGTCGAAGCGCTCGAACGCCAGGAAACGCCCAAGGGCATCGTGGTGGCCGCCCGAGTCGACATCGCCGGTGCGGCACTCGACGAGGTGCTCGCGGCGATCGTGGCGGACGCATTGAAAAAGCTCCCCATCCCCAAGGTAATGCGCTGGGGTGACGGCGATGCGCAGTTCGTTCGCCCGGTGCACAAGCTGGTGATGATGCATGGCGCGCGCGTTGTCCCAGGCAGCGTGCTCGGTCTCGAAGCGGGCAAGACCACGCTCGGGCACCGCTTCATGGCCTCGGGCGACATCACGCTCGCCTCTTCCGACGAATACGAAGCGCGCCTGAAAAACGATGGGCGCGTGATCCCCGATTTTGCCGAGCGCAAGGCCATGATCGACCAGGCGCTCAAGGCTAAAGCCGCCGAGGCAGCGGCGGGCCTCGGTGAATACTCCGACCTGCTCGACGAGGTCACCGCGCTGGTCGAGTACCCCGCGATCTACGTCGGCGAGTTCGAACCCAGGTTCCTCGAAGTCCCGCAGGAGTGCCTCATCCTCACGATGCGGCAGAACCAGAAGTATTTCCCGCTCTTCGATGCCGCGGGCAAGCTGCTGCCGAAATTCCTCATCGTGTCGAACATGGTCGTGGCCGATCCACGCCACATCGTCGGCGGCAACCAGCGCGTGGTCCGTCCGCGCCTCGAAGACGCGCGCTTTTTCTACGACCAGGACCGCAAGTCGAAGCTGGAAGCGCGCGTGCCGCGTCTCGCGCAGGTCGTCTATCACAACAAGCTCGGCACCCAGCTGGAGCGCACCGCCCGCATCCAGCTTCTTGCGGGGAAGATTGCGCGCAAGCTGGGCGCGGACGCGAGCCTCGCGGAACGCGCGGGATGGCTTGCCAAAGCCGACCTGCTCTCGGCAATGGTCGGCGAGTTCCCGGAACTCCAGGGCACCATGGGCCGGTACTACGCGCTGCATGACGGCGAGCCCGCTGAAGTCGCGGATGCGATCGAGGCGCACTACCGCCCTCGCTTTGCCGGCGACCGCCTTCCCAATGGCCCCATCGCAGCCGCAGTGGCCCTGGCGGACAAGCTCGATACGCTCGCCGGACTCTTCGGTGTCGGGCAGATCCCCACCGGCGACAAGGACCCGTTCGGGTTGCGACGTTCGGCGCTGGGCGTGGTGAGGATCCTGATGGAGCAGAAACTCGCCTTGCGCCTGGACGAGCTCACAGTCGCGGCGTTCGAGGGTTACGCGGGCAAGGTCGGCGAGGCGAACGCGGACCTGCAGACATTCATGTACGACCGGATCCGCAGCTATTTCCTCGATGCGAAATACTCCGCGAACCAGATCGAGGCCGTTTTATCGATGTCGCCATTGCGCGTCGACCTGATCCCGAGCCAGCTGGAGGCCGTCCGCGCGTTCGCATCGATGCCCGAGGCGGGCAGCCTCGCGGCCGCGAACAAGCGGGTGGTGAACATCCTGAAGCAGGCGGCCGCCAAGGGCGAGTCGTTCGCCAATGTCGCGGAAGGCGACCTTGCCGAGCCCGCCGAGCTGGCCCTGCACCAGGCGATCCGCTCGACGGCGAAGCGCGCGAACGAGCAGTTCGAACAGGGCGACTACGCGGGCTACCTGAAGTCTTTCGCGGTATTGAGGACGCCGGTCGACGCGTTCTTCGAGTCCGTCATGGTGATGGTCGACGACGAGAAGCTCCGCCGCGGGCGGCTTGCCCTGCTCGCCGACCTGAGAAGGGCCATGAACCGCGTCGCCGACCTGTCCAAGCTCGCCGCATGAAGCTGCTGATGCTCGACCGCGACGGGGTCATCAACCAGGACAGCGATCAATACATCAAGTCGCCCGAGGAGTGGAAGCCAATTAAGGGCAGTATCGAGGCAATCGCTCGCCTCACGCAGTCCGGCTGGAGAATCGTAGTCGCTACGAACCAGTCGGGCATTGCGCGCGGGCTGTTCGACATGAGCATGCTGAATGCGATTCACGATGCCATGCACAAGGCGGTGGTCCAGGCCGGTGGCCGCATCGAGGCAGTCTTTTTCTGCCCGCACACGGCCGACTCCAATTGCGAATGCCGCAAGCCCCTGCCTGGCATGCTGCAGGAGATCGAACGGCGGATGAACCTGTCGATCGCCGGCATGCCGTTCGTCGGCGATTCGCTTCGGGACTTGCAGGCGGCCACGGCCGCGGGCGCCCGTCCCGTCCTCGTGCTCACCGGCAAGGGAGCGAAGACCCGCGAAGCCGGCGGCCTTCCTGAAGGGACCGAGATCTTTGCCGACCTCGCGGCGTTCGCGGTCGCGCAGTTGTCTGACCAGCGCGCCGAGCATCGCGGCGAAAGCCGCATCGACACGCGAGCGGAGCCTCGCACCGCATGATCGTGCTGCGCTCGGCGCTTTTCGCCGCCGCGTTTGTCATCGTCACCGTGCCCTTCGCATTCGTGTCGGTGCTCACGTTCCCGCTGGCACGCATGACACGCTACCGGGTAATTTCCGGATGGTCGAAGATCATGCTGGCAATCGCGCGCGTGGTCTGCAACCTCGACTACCGCGTGGAGGGCCGCGAGAACCTGCCGTCACAGCCGTGCGTTATCCTCTCCAAGCATCAGTCGGCCTGGGAGACGCTCGCCTTCCAAACGGTTTTCCCGCCGCAGGTGCATGTGCTTAAACGGGAATTGCTGTGGATCCCTTTTTTTGGATGGGGCCTGGCCCTGATGAGCCCGATTGCGATCGACCGCTCCAAGGGCCGCGCCGCGCTGCGACAACTGGCGCGCATCGGCAAGGAACGAATCTTGCAAGGTTTCTGGGTCGTGATTTTTCCCGAGGGGACCCGCGTGCAGCCAGGCACACGCAGGAAGTACCAGCCCGGTGGCGCATGGCTGGCGGTTCAGACGCGCGCACCAGTCGTGCCGGTTGCGCATAACGCCGGACTGTTCTGGGAGAAGAACGCATTCCTCAAGCATCCCGGCACGATCACGATGCGCATCGGGCCCGCGATCGCGAGCGAAGGCCGCGATCCCGCCGAGGTCAACGCCCAGGTCGAGCGCTGGATCGAAGAACAACAGGAAGAACTATGCCCGCCCCGCAACAGCTGACCCTTTTCGGCGCCGATGCCGATAGCGAGGCGCGCGAACCCGCGGGCGCGCGCAGGCTCGTGCAGCTCGGGCCGCGCATTGTCCCCTTCCGTTTTTCGCGCTCGCGCCGGCGCACGATCGGCATCTCGGTCGACGCCGACGGGCTTGCGGTGGCTGCGCCGCACTACGCACCCTGGGTCCAGGTCGAAAAGTTCCTGGTGGAGAAGTCGCGCTGGATCCTCACCAAGCTCGACGAATGGTCGAAGGCCGGCCGGCCTGTGCGCATCATCGGGGTCGCCGGAGAAGCCATTCCGGTGCGCGGCCGCAGCCTCACGCTCGAACTGGCGCAGGGCGAGAAGCGCGTCGACCTCTCGGGCGACCGGCTGGTGCTTCGAATGCGCAAGCCCGAGGAGTGTCCCCGGGTCAAGGCCGAACTGATCCGCTGGCTCAAGGGGTATGCGCTCGACAGCCTCGCGCCCCGGGCCGCCTATTACGCGACCCGGCTCGGTCTACCCGAACCGCAGGTCAGCGTGTCGAATGCACGCACGCAATGGGGCGTCTGCACGCAGGACGGCAAGATCCGGCTTTCATGGCGTCTCGTGCACGTCGCGCCGGCCCTGGCCGACTATGTGGTGGCGCACGAAGTCGCCCACCTGGTGGAGCTCAACCATTCGGCCCGCTTCTGGAAAGTCGTCGAGTCGCTGTATCCTGATTGCCGTTCGGCGCGCCACCGCCTCGACCTGGCCGCCGCGGCCCTGCCCATCTTCTAAGGACACACCATGCGGTACTTGCACACCATGCTCCGGGTAGGGAACCTCGAGCGCTCGATCGGCTTCTATACCAACGTGCTTGGCATGCGCGTACTGCGCCAGCGCGATGTGCCCGAGGGCAAGTACACGCTCGCCTTCGTAGGTTATGGCGAGGAGTCGAATTCCACCGTGATCGAGCTCACCTACAACTACGGCACGCAAGACTACGACCTCGGCAGCGCTTTCGGCCATCTTGCGATCGAAGTGCCCGACATCGTAAAGGCCTGCGACCAGGTGCGTTCGGGCGGCGGCAAGGTCTCGCGCGAGCCCGGACCGGTCAAGTTCGGCACGACGATGATCGCTTTCGTCGAGGATCCGGACGGCTACAAGATCGAGTTCATCGAGAGAAAGCCGCAGTAGCCGGGCAGGCGATTTCCCCGTAATTAGAAACTTTCAAACCTCAGGGCCAAGGCGGGACGCAGCTTCCGGGTCGATTGACATAGCAATTCTAATATAATCTGCGGGTGAAACGTTTTCCGGGCGCAGGCCCGCATCGATGCCAAGGCGCGCGAGGCCTGCCGCATCGATGAGCGTGCCCAGCGCATTGCGCAAAGTCTTCCTGCGTGCCCCGAAGGCCCGGGTGACCACGCTCGCAAAAAGCTTTTCATCCACCGGCGCGATCTGGTCTGCGGGCAGCGGCGTCAGGCGCACCACCGCCGACTCCACCTTGGGCGGCGGCCGAAACGCACCCGCGGGGACCCTGAACAGGCGCTCGACCCGGAAGCGGCGCTGAAGCATCACCGAGAGCCGCCCGTATTCGGGCGTCGAGTGCTCGGCGGCCATGCGGTCGACCACTTCGCGCTGCAGCATGAAATGCATGTCGCGCACACGGTTCGCGAATCCGGCGAGGTGAAAGAGCAGCGGTGTGGAGACGTTATAGGGCAGGTTGCCGACTACGCGCAGGCCCTCGGGCAAGGCCGAAAAATCGAACTCCAGCGCATCTGCCACGATGACCTGCAGCCGTTCGGGCGGGAATTCGGCCGCAAGCGCCGCAGCGAGGTCCCGGTCGATCTCGATCGCAACGAGCTTCGGAGAACGCTCCAGCAGCGGGCGCGTCAGCGCGCCTTCCCCCGGCCCGATCTCGACGATCGCGTCGCCCGCCAGCGGCGCAATCGCGTGGACGATGCGCGAGAGGACATAGGGGTCGTGCAGGAAATGCTGGCCAAAGCGCTTGCGCGCGATGTGGCCTCGTTTGAGCGGGACATGTCGCACGCCCGCGCGTCCGTTATACCGGACGCCGGCGGGCGATCTCGAGCGCGAGGCGCAGTGCCTCGGCGAGGCTGCCCGCCTCGGCTCGCCCGGTTCCGGCGAGGTCGAGCGCAGTGCCGTGGTCAACCGATGTACGGATGATCGGCAGGCCGAGCGTGACATTCACGCCACGTCCGAAGCTGGCGTACTTGAGCACCGGCAATCCCTGGTCATGGAACATCGCCAGTGCGCAGTCGGCGCGCTGCAGCCGATCCGGCACAAAAAGCGTATCCGCTGGAATCGGCCCTTCGAGCGAAAGCCCCTGCGAAGCAAGTTCGGCGATCACGGGACTGATGACGTCGATCTCTTCGCGCCCGAGGTGCCCCGATTCGCCGCTGTGCGGGTTGAGCCCTGAAACGAGGATGCGAGGCTTCGCAATGCCGAACTGGCTGCGCAAGGCCTCGTCGATCACCTTGAGCGTGGCGGTGAGGCTCGCGCGCGTGATCGCTTTGGGCACATCGGCGAGCGAGAGATGGGTTGTCGCGAGCGCAACGCGCAGACCCCCGCCCACGAGCATCATCACCACATGCGCGGCGCCGGTGCGCTCGGCGAGATATTCGGTATGGCCGGTGAACGCAATGCCCGCGTCGTTGATGGCGCTCTTGTGGACCGGCGCCGTGACCATGGCGTCGAACTCACCCGACAGGCAGCCGTCGATCGCACGGTCGAGCGTTGCGAGCACGTAAGGCCCGTTCGCCGGGTCGAGCTCGCCCGCACGCGAGGGGCGTGCCAGCGGTACATGATCGATCTCCAGCGCGTCGCGGAGCATGCCCTCGCCACGCGAATAGCGTTGCATCGCAACGTCCAGGCCAAGCCGGCGAGCACGATCCGCAAGGAGCTTTTCGTCGCCGATGGCGACAATGCGCGCCGGGAATTCCGCACGCGCCAGCATGAGCGCGAGGTCCGGGCCGATGCCTGCGGGTTCGCCGGTAGTGAGCGCGATTACTGGCAGTTTCGAACCCATTTCGACCCTTCTATCGTTGGGGAAGGGGTGCGGGGGAACCGCCCTGAGGTTCCCCTGCTCCGATCGTGTTCCCCTGCTCCGATCGTGTTCCCCTGCTCCGATCGTGTTCCCCTGCTCCGATCGTGTTCCCCTGCTCCGATCATGTTCCCCTGCTCCGATCATGTTCCCCTGCTCCGATCGTCTACCGATCCTCCAGGCGCAACTCAACGTAGGTCCGGTCGCGAAGCTGCCGCAGCCAGTCCTGGTAGGCCTCGTCGGCGCGGCGCTCGCGCAACGCCTGCCGCGCCTGAAGGCGGCGGCGCTCGGCGCTCACGTCGGCCACGCGGCGGTCCGTCACCTGGATCAGGTGGTAGCCGAACGGCGATTTCACCGGCTGGCTGATCTCGCCGGTCTTGAGCTCGTCCATGGCCCGCTCGAACTCGGGCACGGTGTCGCCGCTATAGATCCAGTCCAGGTCGCCGCCCTTGGATGCGGTGCTGTCTTCGGACTGCAGGCGAGCCAGCTCGGCGAAATCCCCGCCGCTCACGATGCGCTCGCGCAAATCCGCGAGCCGCCGGCGCGCGTCGTTTTCGGAAACCACCTCGTTCGTCTTGATGAGGATGTGCCGTGCGCGCGTCTGCTGCACGGGCGCGCCCGTGAGGGGGTTCGCGCCCCCGCGGCGCTCGATCAGCTTGAGCACGTGAAAGCCCGCCGGGCTGCGCAGGACCGGGGTCACCTCTCCCAGACGCAGGTCCTTGAGCGCTCCGGCGAAAACTTCGGGCAGCCGGTCGTGCGCACGCCATCCCATGTTGCCGCCGGCGAGCGCATCCGGGGCGTCCGAGTAGCTCGCGGCAAGGCGCGCGAAGTCAGTGCCCGCCTTGGCGTCGGCGATGACCTTGTCGGCCCGGGCACGGGCGGCCTGGATGCTCTCGGGCGAGGCCTGCTCGGGCAGGCGCAGGAGCACGTGCGCGAAGTTGTACTCGACATCGCCGAGCGGGGCGCCGGGCCCTTGCGCCTCGGCGATGTACAGGTCGATCTCGCTGTCGCTGATCTGGATCTTGTCGTCGACCTCGCGCTCGCGCAGGCGCGTGACCATGATCTCGTTGCGGATCTCCTCGCGAAAACGGCCGAAGTTGAGGCCGTCCTTCTCGAGCGTCTGGCGGAAGCTCGAAAGCGTCATCTTGTTGTTTTCGGCAATCCGGCCAATCGCGCGGTCGAGCTGGATCTCGTCGGCGCGCAGGCCGGTTTCCTTCGCCAGCTGCAGCTGCGCCTTCTCGAGGATCAGCCGCTCGAGCACCTGGCGCTCGAGCTGGCGCGGTTCGGGCATCGGCGTGTTCTGCCGCTTCATCTGGCGCTCCACGACCGCGATGCGCTCGCCGAGCTCGGACATCGTCACGACTTCGCTGTTGACCACGGCCACGATCCGGTCGACCAGGCTGATGCGCTGCGCCGCCACGGGTCCCGCACAAAGGCAGAGGACCGCGGCAAAAGCCCAGAGGGGCGCCAAACGTCGGTTCATCGGTTCAATACACCTGCTCGAAGGGGAGTCTGCGCTGCAAAGTCGCCGGCAGCGGCTGGTCGGTGCGCGTGTTGGTTGCCGTGTAGCCCGGGATCGCGCGCTTCAACAGATCGAACGGGTCGGACCCGATCTGGGCCAGATCGTTCAATTCGAGCTGCACGTAGTAGGAAGTCGACGCCAGCTGTGTCGCCACCTGGAGGCGCTGGACCACGAAGCGCACCACCCAGCAGCCGGCATTATATTCCAGGCCGCCAACGCCCTCCAGCAGGCGCCCGTCCTGGAACGAATAGTTGTAGCGGCCGACCGCAAACCACCCCTGCCTGATCGGCCATTGGCCCGAAATGTCGACCTGGTCGATGGGGTTGAGCGCATCGCGCGTAAACCGGTAGCCGAAGTTGATGAACTTGGCGAATTCCGGCGAATAGCGAAGATTCACGCCGGTGCGTTCCGTGCGCTCCAGGCGGGTGTTGTACTGGACAGTGGTGTCGAAATTCCAGTGCTGGGAGACGCGTGCGCCGACCGAGGCCAGCACATCCGAGCTGCCGAACGTGCGCAGTGCCGTGGGCGGCAGCGTGGGTGGAACTGCGGGCAACCCCGGCGTCTTCAGGCCGACGCGTTCGTCCTCGAAGTAGAACCGCTGGCCGATCGTGGCGCGCAGGAACTCCTGCCCGTTCGGGAACAGCAGGCGCGAGGTCGCGGCGATCGTGAGCTGGTTCGCGTCGCCGAACCGGTCGCCGCCAGCAAAGCGGTTTTCGCTGAAGAGCTGCGTGTAGTTGAAATCCGCGAGCGCCGTGTCGAACAGCGGCACCCGGTCCTGGTTGCGATACGGTGCGCGCACGTAGTACAGGCGCGGCTCGATCGTTTGCGTGTAGTCGCGGCCGGCCAGTTTCAGCGGTTTCTCGAAGATCAGGCCGGTGTCCATGCTCACCCAGGGCACCGTCACGTTCTGGCGATCCGGCTGCCCGACCGCCGTGCGGTCGAGGTTGTAGCCCGCGGTATGCACGCCGATCTTGGGCGTGAAGAAAAAGCCAGGCGTAAGGAACGGGGCCGAGAAAGTCGGCCGCGCCATGATCCGCGTGCCTTCCACCAGCGTGGCGTGGGAAAACCGCGCGAACTCCGCCGGCAGCGCCATGTCCGCGAAACCGGCGATCCCGTTCTTCCAGGTGCCGAAGGAGACCTGCGGCACGCGATGGTACGGGCTCACGATCGGCGCAAGCGGGTCCTGCAGCGTCTGGAACCGCTGGATGCGGCCCTGCACCCAGTAGTTGTCGGCGTTGTACTGGAGGAACCCTTCCCGCTGGATCGAGGCCTGCGAGGTCTGGCGGACCTTGGAAAAGAGGTCGACGAAGTACCTGCTGTCGGACACCTTGTTGAGGTCGAGCCGGCCGAAAAAGTTCGGCGAGAACGTGTGCTGGTGATACAGCGACATCCCGTACCGGTTGAAGCCCGCAAGCCGGTCGTCGGGCAGGTATTCGAGGCTCGCGCTGCCCGAGTATTTCGGATTGAGGTAGCGCAACTCGCTCTGCATCTGCACACCGCGCTTGCTGAGATAGCGCGGCGTGATGGTCGCGTCCATCTCCGGCGAGATGTTCAAGTAGAAGGGCGTTCTCACCTCGAGGCCGCTGCGCGTGGACTGGGTGTAGCCGGGGGCTAGAAAACCGGTCTTGCGGCCCTTCTCGAGCGGGAAAGTCATCCACGGCAGCACCGCGATCGTGGTGTCGAGGAAGCGCAGCCTCGCGTTGCGCACGGTGGCCGACTGTTCTTCGTAGTCGAGCTCGAGCGCGGCCGCCTCGATGCTCCAGTCGTCGCGGCCGGGTTCGCAGGTCGTGAACGAGCCGTTGCGGATGGCGTACCGGTCCTTTCCCAGGAACTCGATGCGGCTGGCTTTTCCGCGCGCCGGCTTCTCGCCGCTGCGGATCGAGAAGGTCGAATCCTCGATCACGCCGATTTCCGTGGCCGAATCGAACCGCAGCCGCGAACCGGTGAACCGGTCGACGCCCTGCTGCAGGCGGACCCCGCCCTCCGCGTCGATGCGGTTGAACTCCTGGTTGAACTTGATGTGCTCGCCGAAGATCGAGGTGTCGTCCTGCTTGAGCTCCGCGTTGCCGCTGGCCGAGACCTCGATGTCCATTACGCCGTCGATGCGCTGCGCATCGATGGTGGTCGGGCCTTTTTGCTTCGGTGGCGCGGATTGCAGGACCGCTTGCGCCAGCAAGGCGCCGGAGAAGGCTGCGCACCACGCGGCGAAACACACCGCAGGGAGCGCCGCCAGGCGCGCCGGGAAGAGCTGCATGAGAAGGCTGACGGAGACGAAAACCGGGCTGCTAAAATCGCACAATTCGCGGCCAATAGCAATGAGTTGCGGCAATGTGCCGCGGCACCTGTCGCGCTTCGCCCGGCACTCGCTCATGAACCCTGACTCCCGCCTCGTTGAACTGCAGGGCTGGCTGACTTCGCAGTTTCGACAACTGCGCGCAAGCCCGCAGTTCTCGCTCGCGCCCGCATCGGAGGACGCGAGCTTCCGCCGCTATTTCCGCGTCACGTTCGCGGACGCGCGCGATTCCCTTGTGGTAATGGATGCGCCACCCGAGAAGGAAAACTGCCGCCCCTTCCTGCACGTCGCCCAGCTGCTCGAAGGCGCGGGCGTGCATGTGCCCAAGGTGCATGCCTCGAACCTCGCGCAGGGCTTCCTGCTCCTGGAGGACCTTGGCGCTTCGACCTATCTCGAGCGTCTGAACGAGGGCGACGCACGCTCTACGGCGGCCGCCGGGCTCTACCTCGCGGCGATCGACACGCTGGTTGCGATCCAGCTTGCAAGCACCCCCACGGAACTCCCCCCTTACGACGACGCCCTCCTGCGGCGCGAGCTGCACCTGTTCCCGGACTGGTACGTCGCGCGCCATTTGCGCGTCGAACTGGCGCCCAATGAGGCCGAAGTCCTCGCCAAAGCCTTCGAGCTCGTGCTCGCGAACAATCTCGCGCAGCCGCGGGTGTACGTTCATCGTGACTATCACTCGCGCAACCTCATGGCCTGCAACCCGCTGCCCGGAGTGCTCGACTTCCAGGACGCCGTGTACGGTCCGATCACCTACGACCTCGCGTCCCTGCTGAAGGACGCCTACGTGTCCTGGGAAGAGGACCGGGTGATCGACTGGTGCGTGCGCTATTGGGAGAAAGCCCGCAAGGCCGGGCTGCCGGTACCCGCGGACTTCTCCGCGTTCTACCGCGACTTCGAATGGATGGGCGTGCAGCGGCATCTCAAGGTGGCCGGCATCTTCGCCCGCCTGTTCCACCGCGATGGCAAGGAGCGCTATCTCGCCGACCTGCCGCTCGTCCTCGAGTACCTGCAGCGGGCCTGCGCCAGGTATCGCGAACTCGGTCCGCTGGCCGGGTTGCTCGACCACCTGCACGAGCGCGACCTGACGACGGGCTACACGTTCTGATGCGGGCAATGATCCTGGCTGCGGGCCGCGGCGACAGGCTGCGGCCGCTGACCGATCGCGTACCCAAGCCACTGATCGAGGTGCGCGGCAAGCCGCTCATCGAGTGGCATCTGGAAAACCTTGCGGCCGCAGGAATCCGTGAGGTCGTGATCAACGTCTCGCACCTGGGCGAGCAGATCGTGCGGGCGCTCGGCGATGGCAGCCGGTGGGGCGTATCGATCGCGTGGTCGCGGGAGGAAACGGCTTTGGAAACCGCCGGGGGCATTGCCTGCGCCCGCGCGCTGCTGGGCGAGTCGCCCTTTCTCCTGGTCAACGCGGACGTCTATTGCGACTACCCGCTGGGCTCGCTTGGCAAGGTGGAAATGGCCGGGCTGCTTGGCCACATAGTCATGGTGCCGAATCCGCCCTTCCGGCCGAAGGGCGACTTTTCGCTCGAGCGCGGAAAGGTCGGCAACCTCGATTCGCCGCGCTACACTTATTCCGGGATCGGGGTGCTCGATCCGCAGATCGTGCGAAGCGTGCCTGCGGGCGCCAGGGCGTCCCTGGCGCCGCTCCTGCTCGAAGCGGCGGTGAACGGCCAGCTGGGCGGCGAAGTGCACGCAGGATTTTGGAACGATGTCGGCACGCCGGAGCGGCTGGCCGAACTCAACCGGACAAAGGCCTCATGAACGATTCAGCAGTTCCAGTCAGCACCCATGCGCATCGCCGCCAGCGGCTGGCCACGGCGATCCGCAAGGGCATCGCAGTGCTCCCCACGGCGCCCGAGCACATCCGCAATCGCGATGCGCACTACCCGTATCGCTTCGAAAGCTACTTTTATTACCTGACCGGCTTCATCGAGCCCGAAGCCGTGCTGGTGATCGTTGCCGGGGACACGCCGCGCTCGATCCTCTTTTGCCGGGAAAAGAACGAGGAGCGCGAGATCTGGGATGGCTTCCGGCACGGGCCTGCGGGCGCGCGCGCGAAGTTCGGCCTCGACGAGGCTTATCCGATCGCCGAGCTCGACGCGCGCATGCCCGACCTCCTGGCCAACCAGGAAATGCTTCATTACGCCCCCGGCGCGGACGCCGCTTGGGATACGCGCGTGATCGGCTGGCTAAATGCAGTGCGCGAGAAAGTGCGGCTGGGCATCAGGGCGCCCGCGAACATCGGCGACCTGCGCGTGCCGCTGGATGAAATGCGCCTGCTCAAGGATGAAGCCGAGCTTGCAACGATGCGGCGCGCGGCCGGCATTTCCGCCGACGCGCACCGGCGCGCGATGCGCGCCACGCGACCCGGCCGCTTCGAATATGAGATCGAAGCGGAGCTGCTCTACGCGTTTCGCCGCCAGGGCGCGCAGTTCCCGGCCTATACCCCGATCGTCGCCTCGGGCGCCAACGCATGCGTGCTCCACTATGTCGGCAACGATGCCCGCATGGCCGACGGCGAGCTGCTGCTCATCGATGCGGGTTGCGAGCTCGACGGTTATGCCTCCGACATCACGCGCACCTTCCCGGTGAATGGCCGCTTCTCCGGCCCGCAGCGCGAGATCTACGGCCTCGTCCTCGAAGCCCAGAAGGCCGCGATGAGCCAGACGCGCGCCGGAAGAAACTGGAACGAGCCGCATGACGCGGCGGTGAAGACGCTGACGCAGGGAATGCTCGACCTGGGCCTGCTCTGCGGATCGCTGGACGAAGCGCTCGCGAACGAAACCTACCGGCGCTTCTACATGCATCGCACGGGGCACTGGCTCGGGCTCGATGTCCACGACGCAGGCGACTACAAGAGCAACGGCGAATGGCGCCCGCTCGTACCCGGCATGGTCCTCACCGTCGAGCCCGGCCTCTACGTGCGTCCGGGCGAAGGCGTGCCGGAGGCCTACTGGAACATCGGCGTGCGCATCGAGGACGACGTGCTCGTGACCAATGGCGACTGCGAAGTCATCACGCACGAGACTCCGAAGTCGATCGACGACATCGAAGCGCTGATGCGGGATTCAACCGCGGCCTGATGGACGACTCTGCCGAACGCGTCGATGTGGCAATCCTCGGCGCGGGTCCGGTCGGTTGCGCGCTGGCGCTTGCACTGCAGGGATCCGGGCTTCGCATCGCACTGGTGGGTCGCACGCGCGCGGACCCGGCGGCACAGCCCGCCGTCCGCGCGTTCCGCCCGCTGGCGCTTTCGTACGCCAGCCGGCTCATCCTCGAAAGGCTCGCCGCCTGGGAAGGCCTGGCCACCACGCCGATCGGGCAGATCCACGTTACGCAGGCGGGCGGATTTGGCCGCACAAGATTTTCGAGCGCCGATGCCGGCGTTCCCGCCCTGGGGTACGTGACTGGATACGCCGAGGTTGCGGCCCATCTCGCCAGCGCAGTGGATCCTTCAGTCGATTGGCCAGTGAGTTCCTCGAAGCCCGCCGCGCGGCTCGTAGTCCATGCCGAAGGCGCGGCCGCCCACGAAGCGATCTCGAAAGACTATGGGCAGACCGCAATCGTGACCACGGTCGAATGCGATCGACCCGCGGGCGACATCGCGTGGGAGCGGTTTGCCGCAGAGGGGCCGCTCGCGCTGCTGCCTCACCGAAGGGGCTATGGCGTGGTGTGGAGCCGGGCGAGCGATGCCGCCCTCGAACTCATGGCGATGGACGATGCGGGATTTCTCGCCGAGCTGCAATCCGCTTTCGGCCGTCGCGCGGGACGCTTCGTGCGGGCCGGCGAGCGTTCCGCGACCCCGCTGGTCCTTCGGTATCGCACGGCGGGCGGCGCTGCGGACGGGATCCATATAGGCAATGCGGCCCAGACGCTGCATCCGGTGGCCGGACAGGGACTCAACCTCGGCCTGCGCGATGCCTGGGACCTCGCCGGACTGATTCGTGCTTCGCCGCCCGAGGCGCTTGGCTCGCCGGCGTTCGCGCAACGATTTGCGCGCGCGCGCAAGCTCGATGCGCGCGCCACGATCCGCGCGACCGATCTGCTCGCCACGCTTTACGTGCGCCGCGATCCGCTCTCTGCGATGCTGCGCGGTGCCGCGCTGACCGCGCTCGACCTCTTTGCGCCGGCACGCCGTGCCTTCGCGCGGCGCATGATCTACGGCGCTTCAGCCTGGTAGCACGCTTTCGCCGCGCGCACCAGCGCGCCCGCTTCTTCACGCACCACCACACGGTTGTCAAGCGTTGCGGAAGTCCGCGCGCCACTTTATTTTCATTCACTTCTTTGGTGCGTTGCGATGCCTATTCTGATGTTGCGTGGACGAGACAATCAGCGCGGGTGCGATTATCTTTTGCACGGGAGCGTATAGAATGCGCTTCCCTTCGCATTCCCACACCAGACAACCCACCGATGCAGCTTGGCGCGCACATATTGCGCAATGCTTTGTTCGTTGCTCCGATGGCGGGTGTCACAGACCGGCCGTTCCGCCAGCTGTGCAAGCACTTCGGCGCGGGACTCGCGGTCTCCGAGATGGTGTCTTCCAAGCCCGGGCTCCGCGCGACGCGCAAGTCGCGCCTGCGCACCGACCACGCGGGTGAAGTCGACCCGATCTCGGTCCAGATCGCGGGCGCCGACCCGGCCGCCATGGCCGATGCGGCGAGATACAACGTCGGGCTGGGCGCGCAGATCATCGACATCAACATGGGATGCCCGGCCAAGAAGGTCTGCAACGTCGCCGCCGGCTCCGCGCTGCTTGGCAACGAGGCGCTGGTAGCCGCCATCCTCGATGCCGTCGTGCGCGCGGTTGACGTGCCGGTCACGCTCAAGATCCGCACAGGTCCGGATCGCGCCACGAAGAACGCGGTCCGCATCGCCCGCACCGCGCAGTCGGCCGGCATTCGCCTCCTCACGGTGCATGGGCGCACGCGCGCCTGTGGATTTACGGGCCACGCCGAGTACGACACGATCGCCGAAGTCAAATCCGCAGTGGCCATCCCGGTCATTGCCAACGGGGACATCCGCACGCCGGAAGAAGCCGGCGCCGTTCTGAGCCGCACCGGCGCCGACGGCATCATGATCGGCCGCGCCGCGCAGGGCCGACCCTGGATCTTCCGCGAGATCGCACATTACCTGGCGACCGGCCGGCGGCTCGCTCCGCCGCGCGTGGCCGAGATCCGGGATGTGCTGGTGGCGCACGTGCGGGCGCTGCATGAGTTCTACGGCGAAGAGCAGGGCCTGCGCGTCTCGCGCAAGCATATCGGCTGGTACATGCAGGGCTTGCCGGGCGGCGAAGCATTCCGCCGGGAGATGAACAGGATCGAGGCCGCCGGGGCGCAGGTCGCCGCGGTATCCGCATATTTCGCGCAACTCGCCGGCACAGGTGAGCGCCTTCGTTACGCCGAGCGGGGTTACGCAGATTGTGGCGACGGGGCCACCAGAGAAACGGAGAGACTCGCAGCATGAGCCGCAACAACGAACTGCACGACGCGGTCAAGCGTTCGCTGGAACGCTATTTCAAGGACATGGACGGCGAGAAGCCCACGTCGATCTACGACATGGTGCTGAAGAACGTCGAGAAGCCGATGATCGAGCTGGTGCTCGGCCAGGCCGAAGGCAACCTCACCCAGGCCGCCACCATGCTCGGCATCGACCGCAACACGCTGCGCAAGAAAATGCAGCTGCATCGCATCAAGGGCTGACCCGCCCGACTCACCCCGGACGCGCGGCGCAAGCCGCCGACACCATGAACAAGATCCGCCAGGCGCTGATCAGCGTGTCCGACAAGACCGGCCTGGTGGAATTCGCACAGGCGCTCACCGACCTCGGCGTAAAGATCCTTTCGACCGGCGGCACGGCCAGGCTGCTGGAGAAATCAGGCATTGCGGCCACCGAGGTCTCGTCGTACACGGGCTTCCCGGAAATGCTCGACGGCCGCGTCAAGACGCTGCACCCGAAGATCCATGGCGGCATCCTTGCGCGTCGCGATTCGCGCGAGCACATGGCGGCGATCCGCGGCGCGGACATCGAGCCGATCGACCTCGTCGTCGTCAACCTCTACCCTTTCCAGGCCACGGTGGCCGACCCGGATTGCCTGCTCGATGACGCGGTCGAGAACATCGACATCGGCGGACCGGCGATGATCCGCGCCGCGGCCAAGAACTACGGCAGCGTGGCCGTGGTGGTCGATCCCACCGACTATGGCATGGTGCTCGAGGAGATTCGCGCCGGCGGCGAAGTCGCGCCGGCGACGCGCTTTGCGCTGGCCAAGAAAGTCTTCGCGCACACCGCCGCCTACGACGGGGCGATCGCGAACTACCTCTATTCGCTCGGTCCGGACGAGGCGCGCATGCCCTATCCGGACATACTCAACCTGCAGTTCACCAAGCTGCAGGACCTGCGCTACGGCGAGAACCCGCACCAGACGGCCGCTTTCTACCGCGACCAGCGGCCGGTCGACGGAGGCCTTGCGCGCTACCGCCAGATCCAGGGCAAGGAGCTCTCCTACAACAACATCGCCGATGCGGACGCAGCGTGGGAGTGCGTGAAGAGCTTCACCGAGCCGGCCTGCGTGATCATCAAGCACGCGAACCCCTGCGGCGTCGCGATCGGCGAGAACCCGCTCGCCGCCTACACCAAGGCGCTCTCGACGGACCCGACTTCCGCGTTTGGCGGGATCATCGCTTTCAATCGGGCCATCGACCGCGCGACCGCCGAGGCTGTGGGCAGGCAATTCGCCGAAGTCATCATCGCGCCGCGCCTGGATCCCGAGGCCCGGCAGGCCTTCGCGGCGAAGGCGAACCTGCGTGTGCTCGAAGTGCCGGTGGCGCATGCGACGATGAGCTTCGATCTCAAGCGCGTCGGCGGCGGCCTGCTCGTGCAAAGCCCGGACGCGAAGAACGTCGAAGCCTCCGAACTCGAGGTCGTCACGAAGAAAGCACCCACGCAGGCCGAGATGCGCGACCTGCTCTTTGCCTGGCGCGTGGCGAAATTCGTGAAGTCGAACGCGATCGTGTACTGCAAGGACCTCATGACCCTGGGCGTCGGCGCGGGACAGATGAGCCGCGTCGACAGCGCGCGAATGGCCTCGATCAAGGCAAAAAACGCGGGCCTCTCGCTATCGGGAAGTTGCGCGGCCTCGGACGCCTTCTTCCCGTTTCGCGACGGCCTGGACGTGGTGATCGACGGGGGCGCCACCGCGGTCATCCAGCCCGGCGGCAGCCTGCGCGACGACGAGGTGATCGGGGCCGCCAACGAGCGCGGGATCGCCATGGTGTTCACGGCCACGCGCCACTTCAGGCACTGACGGTGAAGCTGCTTGTCGTCGGCGGCGGGGGGCGCGAGCATGCGCTGGCCTGGAAGCTCGCCATGAGCCCGCGCGTGCAGAAAGTGTTCGTCGCACCCGGCAACGCGGGCACCGCCGCCGAGCCGGGCCTCGAGAACGTGCCGCTCACCGACATCAAGGCGCTGGCCGCGTTTGCGGCGCGCGAAGGCATCCATATCACCGTCGTCGGCCCCGAAGCACCGCTTGCGGCCGGCATCGTCGACGAGTTCCGCTCCAGGGGCCTGAAGATTTTCGGGCCCACCAAGGCGGCCGCGCGGCTCGAAGCCTCCAAGGATTTCGCCAAGCAGTTCATGGCGCGGCACTCGATCCCGACGGCGCGCTACGCGACCTTCACGGATCCGGACAAGGCCCTGCGTTACATCGACGAACAGGGCGCGCCCATCGTCATCAAGGCCGACGGCCTGGCCGCGGGTAAAGGGGTGGTCGTCGCGACAACCGTGGACGAAGCGAAGGCCGCGGTGGCGATGATGCTCGGCGACAAGCGGCTGGGCGAAGCCGGCGCGCGCGTCGTCATCGAGGAATGCCTCGAGGGCGAGGAGGCCAGCTTCATCGTGATGTGCGACGGCGCGAATGTGCTGGCGCTAGCCACCAGCCAGGATCACAAGCGGCTGCTGGATGCGGACGCGGGTCCGAACACCGGCGGCATGGGCGCCTATTCGCCGGCGCCGGTCGTCACGCCCAAGATCCACTCCCGCGTCATGCGCGAGATCATCCTGCCGGCGGTCGCCGGCATGGCGGAAGACGGGCTGCCGTACACGGGCTTCCTTTACGCCGGCCTCATGATCGACAAGGCGGGCAACGCGAAGACGCTCGAATTCAACTGCCGCATGGGCGACCCCGAAACGCAGCCCATCATCCTGCGACTGAAGTCGGACCTGCTGGACCTCGTTGAGCACGCGGTGGCCGGCACGCTCGACAAGGTGGAAGCCCAATGGGATCGCCGCTGCGCGCTCGGCGTGGTGATGGCCGCCGAAGGCTACCCGGGCGACCCGAGGAACGGCGATGCGATCGAAGGTCTCGCACTTGCCAGTCCCGACCCCAGCGCCGACAGCCATGTGTTCCATGCGGGCACGAAGCTCGAGGGGCGCAACGTCCTCACCAGCGGCGGGCGCATCCTTTGCGTGACCGCGCTTGGCGACAGCGTGAAGATGGCGCAGCGGCGCGCGTACGAAGCGCTCGAGCCGATCCGGTTCGCCGGCATGCAGTTCCGGCGGGACATCGGATTCCGCGCGGTTCGCGAGACCGGCGCGACCCGCGCGACGAAGAAGTAGCCCGGCGTGGACTCCGCGGCCGTCCACGCCTACCTCGCCGGACTGCAGGACCGCATCGTCACAGCGCTCGAAGCTGTGGATGGCGGCACCTTCCGCGGCGATGCATGGGATCGCCCGGAAGGCGGCGGCGGGCTGACCCGCATTCTCGAAGAAGGCAAAGTATTCGAGCGCGCCGGCGTGGGCTTCTCCAGGGTACAGGGCGCGAGCCTGCCGCCGACGGCCTCGGCCAGCCGGCCCGAGCTCGCCGGGCGCGGGTTCGAGGCGATGGGCGTGTCGCTCGTCCTGCATCCGCGCAACCCGTACTGCCCGACCGTGCACATGAACGTGCGCTGTTTCGTGGCGACGAAAGAAGGCGCCGAGCCCGTGTGGTGGTTCGGCGGCGGCATGGACCTCACGCCTTACTACGGGTTCGAGGAGGACGCGCGCCATTTCCATGCGGCGTGCAAAGCGGCCCTCGATCCTTTTGATGCCGCCTACCACCCGCGCTTCAAGAAATGGTGCGACGACTATTTCTTCCTCAGGCACCGCCAGGAGCCGCGCGGCATCGGCGGGATCTTCTTCGACGATTTCGTCGCGCGCGATTTCGAATCCTCGTTTGCGCTCCTGCGCAGCGTCGGCGATGCGTTCCTCGGCGCGTACCTGCCGATCCTCGAGCGCCGCAAGGGCCTGCAATACACCGAGCGCGAAAGGAATTTCCAGGCCTACCGCCGCGGCCGCTATGTCGAGTTCAACCTCGTCTGGGATCGCGGCACGCTGTTCGGCCTGCAGTCGGGCGGGCGCACCGAATCGATCCTCATGTCCTTGCCGCCGATCGTGCGCTGGCAGTACGACTGGACGCCGGAACCCGGTTCGCCCGAGGCGCGGCTGTACTCGGATTTCCTCGTCGCCCGCGACTGGGCCTGACCCGCCGCCCGCGCTTGAGTGTACCGGTACCGATACAAGAACTGACGGGAGAGCCGCTCCAGCACTAGCCATCGAACACGAAAAGTCCCGAAATCAGGCACCCGGACTAGCTCTTCGCCTCGGCCGCCATCCGGTAGTGGCGGTTCGCATCCTGCGGCTTCTCGAGCCGCTCGAAAAGGCGCGCAAGCGCCAGGTGCGATTCGCGGCTGGGATCGAAAGACAGGCTCGCATCCAGGTAGTTCTGCGCCTTGCCCCAGAGCTCCGCGCGCACGCACAGGCGGCCCAGCGCAAGCAGCAGCCGCGCGTCGCCCGGATGCTCCGGCAGCCAGCGCTCGGCCTTCTCGATGCGCTGCCTCATGTCCTCCGTTGCGTTCGCACCATAGAGGTCGACCAGCGCGGGACTCCATTCCTGTGCGAGGGCGCGCTCGAGGATGTCGCGCGCGAGCGCTGCGCGGCCCGCCGCCGCGGCATGCAGGGCCGCGGCGGCCGCGACCCGGGGGATGGCCTGGTCACGCGCCGGAAGCTTGCGCCAGCGCGCCTCGAGCGCTGCGGGATCGTGCGCGAGGCCGGCCAGCAGCTCGGCCAGCGACTGGCTCTTGTACTCGTCCTGCAGCGCGGGCGAGATCGCGTCACGCTTGGCGAGGATCCCGGTGAGCCGCAGCACCTCCTCCCAGTTGCGCGCGCCGAACTCCGCGCGCAGCAGCAGGCGCAAAGTCGCAATGTGCTTCGGGCCGGAGCCATGCAGGTCCCTGAGCACCGCGCGCGCGCCGACGTAGTCGCGATCCTCCAGCAGCAGCTCGGCGCGCGTCACGAGTCTCGCCACATGAAGGGGGTCGCCGGACTCGGCGGACCTTTCGAGCCACCTGTCCCGCCGCTCGCGCGCCCGCAGCTGGTGCGCTGCGCGCGCGGCGAGCAATGCCGCGAGCGAGCGCGACTCGCCGCCCTCGAACGCCTGCTTTGCGTCGCTCTCGGCGCGGGCGAAGCGGCCTTCGAGGTAGGCCTGCGCCGAACCGAGCAGGGCATCGCGCGCCTTGGCCGCACGCACGCGCTCGCGATACGAGCGCACATGGACCGGAAGCTCGAAGGTGTGATGCAGCAGCCGCGCCAGCGCGTAGACCACGCCGAAAGAGGCCGCGAACAGCACGAAAAAGAAGATCAGCGAAAGCTCGACGCGCCACGGCGGGTAGACGAACAGCGCATAGCCGTCGTTGCCGCGGCCGATGATCGCGAGCGACACCGCGCACGCGAACACCACCAGCAGCCAGAAAAGCGCCTTCATGCCAAGGCGGTCGCGCTCACGGCGTGCCGCGTTCGCGCCGCGCCTTGAAGCCGCGCACGGCTTCGAGGCTTTCGGCGAGCGTGGGCAGCTCGAACATGAACGAGGTCGAGCCGAGCTGCTTGAGCTGGACGGAGAAAGCCGCCGCGGGCTTTGAGCGCGCGTCGAAATAGCGGTTGACCCAGGCCTGCGCAACGCGCATGTCCTCGCGGAACCCTGCCTCGTCTCGCATCGCAAGCGCGAGCCTCGCGTTCAGCAGGCGCAGTTTCAGGTTCTCGCGCAGGAAATAAGCCTGCGAGGGCGCGAGCAGCGGCGGCTCGGGCGCCTCCATCGAGCGGATGCGGATGAGGCTCTTCAATTCGCCCCAGACCTCGGACCCGAACCGGTAGAGGAATCCCTCCTGCGCCTCGGCGCGCGCCGCGGGCTTGGCGCCCTTGGCGGGATCGGCGGTGCGCTCGTCGAAGGCGAGCGGCAAGGCATCGACCGCGGCCACCAGAGCGTCGAGTTTCAGCGACACGCCGGCCACGTCGATCGAAGGCACCGCGCGAAGTCGCTCGATGTCGCGGGCCACGGCCTTGCGGATCGGGATGAACTGCGGCCGGTCCGAGCGCGCGAGGCGCGACTCGGCCAGTTGCAGGGCGAGGAGCGCCGCGCGCACGTTGGAAGAGAGCTGCAGCTGCTGCGCGGCGATGGTGAGCACCTGCTCGATCTCGGCGAGCGCCCACTCGTCGCGATTGCGCGAGAGCTCCTGGTAGAGCGACTCGAGCGCGAGCTGCTGGCTCTGCGACTCGGCGAGCTTGCTTTCGATCACCGAGATTTTCGACTGCGCCTCGCGCATCTGCTCCTGTGCCTGCTTGGCCAGCAGCTTGGCCTCGCGGCTTTCGGCCTCGATATCGCGCAGGCGGCGCGCGATTTCATCCTGCGTGGCCCCGATGCGGGAGCGTGCGTCATACCAGCCGTACGCGCCGGCGAGCACCAGCGCAGCGATGAGCGCGAGCGTGACCATGCGCCGCCGGCGCCTGGCCTGCAATGGGGCGTCCACGACCTGGGGGACGACGGGTTCGTTCAATTCAACGCTCGCATGAGGCCTTGTTTTAGCCTGCGCGGCCAAAATAGGCAACCAGCGCCCCGAGCACCTCGTCATCGGCCGAGCCGGCCTCGATGACTTCGCGGATGCCCAGGCCGCGCGCTTCCCCGGCCACGCGCGGGTGAGGTACGAATACCGGCGTGGCGCGCACCTTCTCCATCGCGGGATCGCCCAAGAGGCCGGCGAAGTTCCTGAGGCCCTCCCCGCTTGAAATCGCAACCCCATGGACCTCGCCGCGCGACCATGCCTCGATGAGCGGGCGCACGTCGGTCGCAGGCGCCGTTCGCCGATAGCATTCGGCGTAGTCCACGGTCGCCCCACGCGCGCGCAGCGCCGAGGCCAGCAGTTCCCGCCCGCCGGTGCCGCGAAAAATCAGGATTCGCTTTCCCGCAACTTTCCCGAATGCGGGAAGCCGCAGCAGCGCCTCGCTGTCGGCCGGCCCTTCGGGCGCCATGACCCCCTGGAGGCCGCCCGCCTCGAGGGCCTTTCGGGTTCCCGAACCCAGCGCCGCGACGGACGGCCAGGCGCGCCCGGTATCGAGTTCAGTTGCCCGCGCGAGTCCCTGCTCCGCAGCGTTGCGGCTGATGAAGATCGCAAGATCGTATTCGCCGAGCGCGCGAAGAAGTAAATCGAGATGTGCGGTGCGCACCGGTTCGATCGCGATGGCCGGATACAGGAGCGCCCGCCCGCCTGCCGCTTCGATGAGGCCAGCGAGGCCGCCTGCCTGGCGCTCGGGCCGTGTGACAACGATCGCTCGCCCGTCGAGCGGACGCGGCTTCACGAGGTCAGCGCGGCGAGGATCTCTGCGGCACCGCGTTGGCGCAGCAGTTCGGCGACTGCCATGCCAAGCGCCTCGGGCGCATCCGCCGTGCCGGTCGCCTCGGCGCGCGCGACGCGCCTTGCGTCCGGCGCCGCGACCAGGGCGCGCAGGCGCAGCGTCTCGCCCCAGATTTCCGCATAGGCGCCCAGCGGGATGCTGCAATTGCCGCCCAGGGCCCGGTTCACCGCGCGTTCCGCGGCCAGGCACAACGTGCTGCCGCGATGCGCCAGCGGCGCGATCGCGGCGATAAGGTCCAAGCGAAGCGCGCTGCATTCGATGCCGAGCGCGCCCTGCCCGGCCGCGGGCAGGCTCTGCTCGATCGAGAGGTAGTCGCGGATGCGCGATTGCATGCCGAGGCGCTTAAGGCCGGAGGCCGCGAGCACGAGCGCCGCGTAGTCGCCGCGATCGAGCTTGGCCAGGCGCGTATTGACGTTGCCGCGCACGGGACGGATCTCGAGCGCGGGAAAGCGCTCGGCGATCTGCGCGCCGCGCCGCAGGCTGGAGGTCCCGATCACCGCGCCGGCCGGCAGGTCCTCGAGGCCCGCGTAATCGTTCGACACGAACGCATCGCGCGGATCCTCGCGCTCGGTGATCGCGGCGAGCATGAACCCCGATGGCAGCTCCACCGGCACATCCTTCATCGAATGCACGGCAAGATCCGCGCGGCCATCGGCCAGCGCCAGCTCGAGTTCCTTGATGAACAGGCCCTTGCCGCCCTCGAGGGCGAGCCTGGCCTCCTGGAGCTCGTCGCCGCGCGTGGTCATCGGCAGCAGCCCCACGCGGCTGTCCGGATACAGGGCCGCCAGCCGCGCCTGCACATGCTCGGCCTGCCAGAGCGCGAGAGGGCTCTTGCGCGTGGCTATGACTATGCGCCCGGGTGCTGCGTCCTGCGAGGAAGTCGAGGGGGAAGACATGCTGAAAGAGGCGCGATTCTATCAGCCCCTTCCGCGCTGCCCGAGGATGTCGCGCACTTCGGACCACTGCCGTCGGCTCACCGGCAACCGGTCGGGCACGCCCTCGAGGAGGACCTCCCAGTGCGCCTCGTCCTCGGCGCCGCCGGCCGCGCGCTCGAAGCCGCTGATCGCGGCGCGGGCCACCAGGCAATTGCGGTGGATGCGGATGAAGTGGGTCGCGAACTCCTTTTCCAGCGAGACCAGCGATTCCTCGATGAGGTGCTCCCGGTCGCGCGCGCGAAGCGTGACGTACTTGAGCTCCGCCTTGAAATACAGCACCCCCGCGACCGGCACGAGGTGGATGCGATTGCGCTCGACGATCGAGAAATGCGTTCGCGGCCCGGCCTGCGCCCTTTCCAGGGATGCGGGCAGCGGCGCCCCGGTGTGCCGCGCCTTGCGCAAGGCGGCCGCGAGGCGGGCCGCCCTGACCGGCTTGAGCAGGTAGTCGAGCGCGTTCAGCTCGAATGCTTCGACCGCGTGGGCGTCGTGCGCCGTTACGAACACGATGGCCGGGCCGTTTTCGAGCCCCGACAGGTGACGCGCGACTTCCAGCCCCGAGAGGCCCGGCATGTTGATGTCCAAGAGCAGCACTTCGGCGCCGCTTTCGGGCAGGCGGTCGAGCACTTCGAGACCATTGCCGGCTTCACCGACGACCTCGGCCGGGCACTCGGCGCGCAGGTCCTCCAGCAATTCCCGCAGGCGGCTGCGCGCCGGGGGCTCGTCGTCGGCGACGAACAGGCGCAGCGGCCTCGCGCTCATCGTGTTTCCACCTGTCCGGCCGGTTTTGCGGTGATCTGGGGGAACTCGATATCGACCTGGTAGCGTCCATCGGCTTCGCGCGTGCTGACCTTCGCCTCGGCATCGAAGAAGAGCATGAGCCGCTCGCGCAGGTTATCCAGCGCCATGTGGTTGCCGGGACGATGCGTCGAGCCCGGATGGATCGGGTTGACCATGCGCACGAACACGCGCTCCGCGCGCCCCTCGATCCGCACGAGGACCTCGCCCGCCTCGGTGCCCGGCTCGACGCCGTGGTAGACCGCATTCTCGAGCAGCGGCTGCAAGACCAGTGGCGGCAACAGTGCGTCCTGCGGCGCATTGTCGATCTCCCACACCACGCGCAGGCGCTCGCCAAGGCGCAGCTGCTCGATGCTCGCGTAGCGCTCGAGGAGCGCGATCTCGTCGGCGAGGCGCACGAACTTGCGCCCATCCGACATCAGCACGCGAAAGAGGTCGGCGAGGTCCTCGAGCGCGAGTTCGGCGCGCTTCGGATCGCGCCTGATGAGCGAGAGCACCGCGTTGAGGCTGTTGAACAGGAAATGCGGCCGGATGCGCGCCTGCAGCGCCTGCAGCCGCGCCTCGGTCAGTGCGGGCGAAAAAGCCTTCGCCCGCAAGCGCAGGTACCCAAGCAGCGCGAGCGAAATCGCGGCGCTGAAGACCAGGCGCCGCGCGAGCTGGCGTTCGTCGGGCGCCGACAAGGACTGCGGCAGGTAGGACATGCCCGCCACGATGCACAACACGACGGCCACCACGACCACGTTCGCCAGGAGATAGCGCATCGACACGAGCGCTGGAGAAATCAAGTACAGCGCCACGATGCTCGCAAGCAGCGCCGGCTCGATGAACGCGGCGTCGTCGGCAAACCGGGCCATGCCCCGCGCCCAGCCGGGCTCGGCATAGCACGCGGCGCCGATCGCAGCGAGGTTGACCGCCACCAGAATGCGCGCGATCACGCCCAGGTTGCGGAAGTCCGGCAGACCGTCTGAATAAGCGTTTTGCTTTATACTCATTGGACTTACGCTCGAAGAGCCCCCCGGATTTCGCAACGGCAGTAGATAGGGGCTGCGAAAAGCGTCGCGCCTGACTCATTCAGTATGCCCCATGGCTTCTAGACAATCAAAACGGCGCCCTGCGCCCGTCGTGCGCACAACTGGACGCGCATCGAGAGGGGCAGCGAGGCCGGCAACCCAGTCATCGGCAAGCCCATCGAAAGCGTGGTCGGGCCGTTTCGACGAGCCCGTCGACGAGCTCGTCAAGAGATTCACCGCATCGGTGTCGTTCGACCGGCGCCTGTCCGGCGCGGACATCCGGGGGTCGCTTGCGCATGCGCGCATGCTCGCCGCGCAGAAGATCATCACCCCGAAGGATCTCGCGGCCATCGAGCGCGGCATGGCGTCGATCAGCCGGGAAATCGATTCGGGCCGCTTCGAGTGGTCGCTGGACGCGGAAGACGTCCACCTCAATATCGAGAAGCGCCTGACGGCATTGGTCGGCGACGCGGGCAAGCGGCTGCACACCGGACGCTCGCGCAACGACCAGGTCGCCACCGACGTGCGGCTCTACCTGCGCGAGGAGATCGACGCGATCCGCGCAATCCTGTCGACGCTCCAGGCAAGCCTGCTGGATGCCGCCGGAAAATACTCCGATGTCGTGATGCCGGGCTTCACGCACATGCAGGTCGCGCAGCCGGTGACGTTCGGGCATCACCTCATGGCGTACTTCGAGATGTTCGAGCGCGACCGCGAGCGCCTCTCCGATTGCCGCGGGCGCGTCAACCGCCTGCCGCTCGGCGCCGCGGCGCTCGCCGGCACGACTTTCCCGATCGACCGCGAACGCGTCGCCAAAGAACTCGGTTTCGATGCGCTCTGCGAGAACTCGCTCGATGCGGTATCCGACCGCGACTTCGCCATCGAATTCGCCGCGGCGGCCTCGCTCGTGCTGGTGCACCTTTCGCGCTTTTCGGAGGAGCTCATCATCTGGATGAGCCCGCGCTACCGGTTCATCACGATTCCGGACCGATTCTGCACCGGCTCGTCGATCATGCCGCAGAAGAAGAATCCGGACGTGCCCGAGCTCGTGCGCGGCAAGTCGGGCCGCGTGATCGGCCACCTGGTCGCGCTGCTGACGCTCATGAAGGGCCAGCCGCTCGCGTACAACAAGGACAACCAGGAAGACAAGGAACCGCTCTTCGATACGGTCGACACCCTCAGGGATGTGCTCACGGTGTTTGCCGGCATGGTCCCCGGCATCCGCCCGGTGCCGGAGCGCATGCGCGCCGCGGCGCTCGAGGGATATGCAACGGCCACCGACCTGGCCGACTACCTGGTGGGCAAGGGGATCGCATTCCGGGATGCGCACGAGATCGTCGCGCTCGCGGTGCGCGAAGCCGAAAAGCAGGGCTGCGACCTCGCGGAGCTCACCCTGGATGTACTCAAGAGGTTCTCCGGGAAGATCGGCGCGGACGTCGCCGGCTGGCTCACGCTCGAAGGTTCGGTTGCGCGTCGCAAGCACCCCGGCGGCACGGCGCCCGTGCAGGTCTTGCGCGCCGTCGCGCGCGGCAGGAAAAGGCTCAGCCAGGCATGAACGACTCCGCAACCCTGGAGCGGATCGGCAAGTACTCCGTAATCAAGCAGCTGGGGAGCGGCGCCACGTCCGAGGTCTACCTCTGCCATGACCCGTTCAACGGGCGCGACGTGGCGGTCAAGGTCGTCTCCACCGACATTTTCGACGACCCTTCGCGCGGCAAGCTCTTCAAGAAGCTGTTCGTCACCGAGGCCTCGCTCGCCGGCAAGCTCCAGCATCCCCACATCGTGCAGATCTACGACGCGGTCGCCGAAGAACGCCTGCACTACATCGTCATGGAGTACGTCGACGGCGGAACGCTGGAAAAATTCTGCGCGCCGGACAACCTGCTCGCCATCGAGCGCGTGGTCGAGATGGCTTTCAAGTGCACGCGCGCGCTGGAGTTCGCGCATCGCGTGGGCATTACGCACCGCGACATCAAGCCGGCCAACATCCTTTACGCCGGCGGGTCGGACGTGAAGATCACCGATTTCGGCGCGGCGCTAATCGCCACCGCCGAAACGACGCAGATCGCGGCGATCGGGTCGCCGGCCTACATGTCGCCGCAGCAGGTCAAGGAGCACCCGCTCGATCACCGCACCGACATCTACTCGATGGGCGTGGTGATGTACCACCTGCTCACCGGCCGGTTGCCGTTCCAGGCAAGCAACAACTTCAGCCTCATCTACCAGATCACCACCATGGACCCGCCGCTGCCCGCGTCGATCCGGCCGGAGATCCCGGCGCGCGTGGAGGCGATCGTGATGCGCGCGATGGCGCGCGAGCACGACGACCGCTACCCCGACTGGGAGGCCTTTTCGAACGACCTGGCCGAAGCCTTCCGCAGCGAGTATTTCAACGCGCAGCAGTCCGGCTTCGCGGACACCGACAAGTTCGAGACGCTGCGCCGCCTCGCATTCTTCGAGAATTTCACCGATGCCGAGCTCTGGGAAGTGGCGAACATGTCCTCCTGGCGCAGCGCCGGCCAGGGCGAAGTACTGATGCGCGAAGGCGAGCCGGGCAACTTCTTCTGCATCCTCGCCGATGGCGAGGTCAAGGTGACCAAGCGCGGCAAGCTGCTGAACCTCTTGCGCACCGGCGAAGCGTTTGGCGAGATGGCGTATCTCTCGAAGTCCGCGCCGGTCCGCGTGGCCGACGTGACGGTCATGGGGGAGGCCAAGATCATCTCCGTGCCCACCCCGAACCTCGAGCAGGCCTCCGACGCCTGCCGCCACAAGTTCGACCGGGCGTTCATGGAGATCCTCGTCGAGCGCCTCACGATGGCCAACATCCGCCTTTCCGGCGTGTAGTCCAGCGGACGGCATGTCCGACGAAGCCACACCGCAGGCCCTTCCCGACCGGATCGGGAAGTATCCCGTGCTCAGCAAGCTCGGCGAAGGCGCGACCAGCGAGGTCTACCTGTGCCACGACCCGTTCAACGACCGGGACGTGGCCGTGAAGCGCATTTTTCCGGACGCGCTGCGCGACGGCGCGGGCGGCGGCGTGTACCGCAAGCTTTTCCTCGCGGAGGCCTCGCTTGCCGGGAAGCTTTCGCATCCGCACATCGTGGGCATCTACGACGCGGTCATCGAGCAGAACTCCGGCTACATCGTGATGGAGTATGTCGGCGGCGGAACGCTCGAGCCGCACACCTCGGTGGACAACCTGCTGCCGATCGACAAGATCGTGGAGATCGTCTTCAAGTGCACGCGGGCGCTCTCGTATGCGAACCAGCTCGGCGTCACGCACCGCGACATCAAGCCCGGCAACATCCTCATGTCGGGGCCGACCGACATCAAGATTTCGGATTTCGGCCTGGCGTTGTCGTCGGGCATCGACACCACGCAAGTCACGGGCGTGGGGTCACCGGCCTACATGTCGCCCGAGCAGATCCGCGAGCAGCCGCTCTCCCAGCAGACCGATATCTATTCGCTCGGGGTGGTGATGTACCAGTTGCTGACCGGCCAGCTGCCTTACCAGGCTTCGAACAGTTTCAGCATGATCTACCAGATCACCACCACGGACCCGGCGCCGCCCTCGACGATGCGCGACGGGATTCCGATGTCGGTTGACCGCATCGTGCGCAAGGCCATGCAGAAGGACCAGGCCCGCCGTTACCAGACATGGGAGGACTTCGCCAGGGACCTCGCGGATGCTTTCCGCGCGGAAAGCCTTTCGCGCAAGAGCGAGGAGTTCGCCGACAGCGAGAAATTCAACGCGCTGCGCTCGATCGGGTTCTTTCGCCACTTCTCCGACCCGGAGCTATGGGAGGTGGTGAACATCGGGAGCTGGGAGAAAGTCCCGGTCGGCACCACGCTGATGCGCGAGGGCGACGCGGGCGACCATTTCTGCATGCTCGTTTCGGGCGAGGTCAAGGTCACCAAGAACAAGAAACTGCTCAACGTCCTCGGTGCGGGGGAATGCTTCGGCGAGATGGCCTATCTCTCCGAAACATCCAAGGCGCGCGGCGCGAGCATCGCTTCGAATGGCGAATCGCGCCTGGTGCGCATCAAGGTCGCGGACCTGCTCAATGCGAGCGAGACCTGCCGGCTCAAGTTCGACCGGGCTTTCATCGGCATCCTGGTGGAGCGCCTGAACCTCGCGAATACGCGTCTCACCAGCGCCTGAGCGAACGCCCGGACTCGTAGAGGGGCTTGCCGCCCTGTTGGGAGTAAATGAACTTGTCCGGGTCGGTACGGCCTGTCGGTACGGCCTTGCCACCTGCTGCGTTTTCGTTCACGATTGCATTACAAATGTATTTCAAAGGATACTCGTGAAAACTGCTGCCATTCCTGCGGTCCGCGTTTCGCCTGAACTGCGTCAAGCGGCCGAAGAGGTTCTTCAGTCCGGCGAGACCTTGTCCGGATTCGTCGAGGATGCGGTGCGCCGTAATGTCGAGTTTCGCCATGCCCAGAAGGCATTCATCGAGCGCGGATTGGCATCGGGCCTGGCCGCCAGAAAGTCGGGCGCATATGTCTCGGCGGCTGCGGTACTGGGCAAGCTCGCGCGGCGGCTGGACAAGGCGCGCAAGGGTCGCACCGGCCGGGCGGGTGCCACAGCGGCGGCATGAACCGGTTCAAGGTCCGCTTTACTCCGGAAGCGGAAGCGGACCTACTGCGCCTGTTCGATTTTCTTCTGGCGCAGGACGCCGCAGCAGCCGAAAAGGGCCGGACGGCGGTCGCGAAGGCGATCGAGCTGCTCGAGGTGTTTCCGTTTTCATGCCGCAAGGCCCTGGGCGGTGACGGCAACCCGTTCCTGCGCGAACTCATCATTCCCTTCGGCGGGTCCGGCTATGTGGCGCTGTTCGAGATCGAGAACCGAGAGACTGTCACTCTCCTCGCCATCCGCCACCAGAGGGAAGAGGACTACCACTGAGGCGCCGGCGCAGCGCCTGAGCGTCCGTTACTCGGCGGTGCGCGCGACTAAGCCGGCTGCTTCGCGACGATGGGCTCGAGCAGCTTCTGCAGTTCGCCCGCCTGGTGCATCTCGCGCAGGATGTCGGATCCGCCGACGAACTCCCCGTTGACGTAGAGCTGCGGGATGGTCGGCCAGTTTGCAAACTGCTTGATGCCTTGCCGGATCTCAGGCTCTTCGAGTACGTTGACCGTGAACACGCTCTTCAGGCCGCAAGCGCCGAGGATCTGGATCGCCGCCTGCGAGAAGCCGCACTGCGGGAACTGCGGAGTGCCTTTCATGTACAGGACTACCGGATTTCCGGTGACTTGGTTTTTGATGACTTGCTGGACGTCCATGGTCGCCTCGTTGATTTGGCCGGGCACGAAGCCCCGCTGATTACTTGATCAAATTACTCAAGATTGTACTGACCGACACTGATGCGGGCAATACCTTGCAGATCGGGGCGCGATGAAACCGATTCAAGGCCGGCCTCGGTCATCAGCCTGCAAATCTCTTCATGCTGTCCCTGGCCATGCTCAAGAGCGAGCCACCCGCCACGGTTGAGATGCACGGTGGAGAACGCGACGATTTGACGAATATCGTCGAGGCCGTCCGGCCCGCCTGCCAGGGCGGCGCGGGGCTCGAATCGCAGGTCGCCCTGCCCCAGATGCGCATCCCGGTCCGCTACGTAAGGCGGGTTGGAGACCACGAGATCGAAACGGCGGCGTTCGAGCGGCTCGAACCAGCTTCCCTCGACCAATACGATATCGAGCCGATGACGGTGGGCGTTCGCTCGAGCGACAGCCAGCGCGGCCGGACTCTGTTCGACTGCGGTCACATGCGCGTCCGGCTTCTGGTGCTTGATCGCAAGCGCGACGGCGCCCGATCCGGTGCCGAGATCGAGCACCGTGCCTTTCGTCGGCAGATGCTCCAGCGCGAAATCCACCAGCAGCTCGGTTTCGGGACGGGGGATGAGCACCGCGGGAGTGACGTTGAGGGCTAGGCCATAGAACTCGCGCTCGCCGAGCAGGTAGGCAACCGGTTCGCCTGCGCGCCGGCGCTTGGCGGACTCGAGGAATTCGGATTCGGCTACGGCGTCGAGCACCTGCTCCGGATATGCCGCCAGCGAAGCTCGAGTGAGGCCCGTGGCTTTCACCAGCAGCAGGCGTGCTTCGAGGAGGTCGATGCCGGAGCCGGCGAGTGCCTCGGCGACAGTCAACCCGCGACCCGCCCGCCGGCCTGCTCCTCGGCCAGTTCGGCCAGCTGCTCGGCCTGCAATTCGGTGGACAGCGCATTGACGACGTCGTCGAGCTCGCCGTCCATGATGCGATCGAGCTTGTACAGGGTCAGGTTGATGCGGTGGTCGGTCAGCCGCCCCTGCGGGTAGTTGTAGGTGCGAATCCGCTCCGAGCGGTCGCCCGAGCCGATGAGCGACTTGCGCGTCGCCGCGGTTTTCGCCGACTGCTCGCGCATCTGCTGGTCCTTGATGCGCGCCGCGAGCACGGACAGCGCCTGCGCCTTGTTCTTGTGCTGCGAGCGGCCGTCCTGGCATTCGACCACGATGCCCGTGGGCAGGTGGGTGATGCGCACCGCCGAATCGGTCTTGTTGATGTGCTGGCCGCCGGCGCCCGAGGCGCGGAAGGTGTCGATGCGCATCTCGGCCGGGTTCAGCACGACATCGTCGATCTCGTCGACTTCCGGCATGACGGCGACGGTGCAGGCCGAAGTGTGGATGCGGCCCTGCGCCTCTGTGACGGGCACCCGCTGCACGCGGTGCCCGCCGGACTCGAACTTGAGCTTCGAGTACGCCCCCTGCCCGACGAGCTTGGCGATCACTTCCTTGTAGCCGCCAAGTTCGGAGCCGCTCTCCGAAACGATCTCGACCTGCCATCCCTGGCGCTCGGCAAAGCGCGTGTACATGCGCAGCAGGTCGCCCGCGAACAAGCCGGACTCGTCGCCGCCGGTGCCCGCCCGGATCTCGAGGAAGGTGTTCTTCTCGTCGTTCGGGTCCCTGGGCAGCAGCACCTTCTGCAAGTCCGCGGCGAGGGCTTCCATCCTCTCGCGCGCCGCCTTGAGCTCCTCGTCCGCGAAACTGCGCATTTCCGGGTCGGCGGCCATGTCCTTCGCGGCCTGCGCGTCGCCCTCGGCTTTCTGGTAGTCCGAGTAAAGCCCGACGACCGTCGAGAGCTCGGAATGCTCGCGGGCGAGCTTGCGGAAGCTGTCCATGTCCTTGGCGGCGGATTCTTCCGAGAGCAGGCGGTCGAGCTCCTGCAGCCGGGAGGCGAGCTGCTCGAGCTTTGCGCGAAGCGACGCTTTCATGGGCCGGCCATGGTCGGGTGCGGCACCTGGACCCGCTAACGCCGGATGTTGAACAGGCGCGCGACCAGCCCGTTCAGCGCGCGGCGTTCCTCGCCCTGGGCGTCGTTCAGCGCCTGCGTCGGGGCGTGCATGAGCTTGTTGGTGAGCGCCTGCGAGAGTGACTCGAGGACCTGCTTCGGGTCGTCGCCGCGCGCCAGGAGCCGATGCGCGCGGTCGACCTCGGCCTCGCGCGCCTGCTCGGCCTGCTCGCGCAAGGCGCGGATCAGCGGCACGCTTTCCCGCGACGCCATCCAGTGCATGAACTGGCCGACCTGCGTGTCGATGATCGCCTCGGCCTGCTCGACGGCGGAGCGGCGCGCATCGAGGTTGGCCGACACGATGCCGGAGAGGTCATCGATCGTATAGAGGAAGACATCGTCGAGCTCGCCGACTTCGGCTTCGATGTCCCGCGGCACGGCCAGGTCGACCATGAACATCGGCCGGTGCCTGCGCGCCTTGAGCGCGCGCTCCGCGAGACCCTTGCCGAGGATCGGCAGCGAACTCGCCGTGCTCGAAACCACGATGTCGTACTCGTGCAGGTGTTCAGGCAGCGAGCGCAATTCGATCGCGTTCCCGCTGAACCTGTGCGCCAGCGCAGTGGCGCGGTCCAGCGTGCGGTTGGCGACCGTCAATCGCGCGGGTCCCTGGGCGGCGAAATGCGTGGCGCACAGCTCGATCATCTCGCCCGCGCCGATGAAGAGCACGTTCTGCTCGCCGATCGACGGGAAGATCCTCGCGGCGAGTTTCACCGCAGCCGCGGCCATCGACACGCTCTGCGCACCCAGCTGGGTGGTCGTGCGCACTTCTTTCGCGACCGCGAAAGATTTCTGGAACAGCTTGTGCAGCGTGGTGCCAAGCGTGCCCGCGGACTCGGCAGCGCGCACCGCCGCCTTCATCTGGCCGAGGATCTGGGGCTCGCCCAGCACCATCGAGTCCAGGCCCGAGGCGACCCGGAAGGCGTGGCGCACGGCCTCTTCCTGCGGGAGGGTGTACAGGTAGGGCACGAGGTCACCGGCGGGAACCCGGTGGTATTCGGCCAGCCAGTCGGCCGCGACCGCGGGTTCCCCGGCCGACACATAAAGCTCGGTGCGGTTGCACGTCGAAATGATGGCCGCTTCCTTGACCGGGCGCGCGCGCATGAGCTCGCCGGCGGCGTTGGAGAGCGCGTCGGTGGCGAATGCGACCCGCTCGCGAATGGCGAGCGGTGCCGTCTGGTGATTGAGGCCCAGGGCGAACAGCGTCATGCGGATCCAGGGGCGGTCGAGGGGGCGGGAAACGCTGCCATGACCGTGAATTATAAGGCAAATCGCCTTCTCTTCCCTGAGCCGGGACGCGCGCTCATGACGAGTTAGCCCTTCTGCATCTGGTCGCAGCCCCTGCGGTCAGTCGACCGTGGTCACACCGTGGCGGATCGCAAACTTTACGAGGCCCGGCATGTCGCCGATCTCGAGCTTTTTCATCATCCGGCTGCGATAGGTATCCACGCTTTTCGGCGAAAGGTTGAGCACCACACCTACTTCGGCACTGGTCCGGCCTTCGACAATCAGCTGCAGCACCTGGCGCTCCCGCGCGCTCAGCTGCAGGAGCGGACTGCCCTTGCGGCGGCGCTCGCGGATATAAAGCTCGAGCGTGTTGCCCGCGATCTTGTGACTCAGGAACCGCCGCCCAGCGTGCACAGCGCGCACTGCATCGATCACCTCGTTACCGGCGGATTCCTTGAGAAGGTAGCCCTGTGCGCCGGCCTCGAACGCCTGATAGACATGCTCGGGGCTCGAATGCATCGACAGCATGAGGATGTGCGCCGAAGGGCAGGCGTCGTGGATCTGACGGGCCACCTCGATGCCGTTCATCCCGGGCATCGCGACATCGATGACCGCGACGTCGAAATCGTTCGACTCCGCGAACGCGATGGCCTCGCGCCCTTCGCCGAAGCTGCCCACGACCCGGATGCCGGGCTGCACCTCCAGCAGGTGGCGAACGCCGTCACGCACCACCGCATGGTCGTCGACCAGCAGGATGCTGATCAGCATGGGTCGGCCGGTACATGCACCAGCACGCGCGTGCCGCCAGTCTCGGGAAACTCGATCTGCAGACAGCCGCCGACTGCCTCTGCGCGCTTGCGCATTTCGGGCAGGCCCCAGCCGCCGCGCCATGCCGAGCGCGCGCCTTCCGGGTTGGAGAACCCGCGTCCGTCATCCTCGATCGAGAGCGACGAGCGGCCAGCCGACTGCCAGGCGCGAATGCAGATGCTCGTCGCGCCGCTATGCTTGACCGCGTTGGTGAGCGCTTCCTGCGCGACGCGAAACAGCGCGAGCTCGACGTTGCGCGGCAGCCTGCGATAGGGCTCGGGCGCATCGACCGTGGTGCGGATACCGGTTTGCTCCTCGAACCGCCTTGCATGGGAATGCAGCGCGGGCACGAGGCCGAAATCCTCCAGCTCCGGGGGGCGCAGGTCCTGCATCACGCCTCGGATCGCGTCGACGGTCTCGTCGACGATCGTACCCATCGATTCGAGGCGCGAGCGCACGAGCGTTCCCGCGGTCGCATGCAGATCCTTCTTCAGGATGTCCAGGCCGATGTTGAGCGCGGTCAGCTTCTGCCCGATAAGGTCGTGCAGCGACGACGCGAGATTGCGCCTTTCGGATTCCTGCGCATCCACCAGCCGGTAGAGCAGCTGCTTGACGCGCTCCGAATAGCCCTCGAGCTGTTCCTGGGCGTTGCGCCTCTCGTCGACGAGGGAACGGTCGCGTGCGTAAGTCGCGCGCTTCTGGTCCTCGATGTCGGTGCAGGTGCCGAACCACTTGGCGACGGACCCGTCCGCATGGCGCAGCGGCAACGCGGCGCCGAGATGCCAGCGGTACGACGAATCCGATCCCCGGCGGATGCGGTACTCGATCTCGTAGTTCTCGCCGGTCTCGAGCGAACGCTGCCAGCGCGCCTCGCACATCGACCAGTCCTCGGGGTGGATCACGTCCCGCCATCCCCAATCCTCGAGCTCGTCGGCCGTGAGGCGGGTGTACTCGAAAACCCGCCGGTTGAAATAGTCCAGGCCGCCGTCCGCACGCGCGGTCCACACCATGTTCGGGATGCCTTCGGCGATCAGGTGGTAGAGCTCGACGCCCTCGCTCCAGTCCCGCGCGGGCAGGTCGCCCATTCTCAGATGCCGCACCAGTCGCGGATGATCTCTTCATAGATGTCGACCGACTCGCGGATCCTCGACATGCGGCAGTACTCGTCGGTCTGGTGGGCCATGGCCGGCTCGCCCGGCCCGAGGATCACGGTCGGCGCGCCACGCCATTTCTTGAGGAAGTTGCCGGCATCGCTGTTGTAGCTCACGGTGCGCGGTTCGGGTTTCTCGCCCAGCGTCTTCGCGCAGATCGAGAAAACGCGTTGCATCCACTCGTGCTCGGGCTCGGTCCACACGGCAGGCATGTCCTGGAAGACATCGAGCTCGGCCTCGTTGCCAAGCATTTTGCGCAGCCGGCCGAGCACCGCGGCGTGATCCATGCCGACGATGGAGCGCACGTCGACGCCAAGCACGGCTTCGTCGGGCACCGAGTTGATGGTCTGGCCCGCATGGAACGTTCCGACGTTCAGCGAGGGCCCGCCCATGACCGGGTGCGGATGGTCATGGAACTCGAACTGCTCGAGCTTCGCCACAGCATGCGCAGCCTTGTAGATCGCATTCACGCCCAGGTGCGGCATCGAGCCGTGAGCGCTAACGCCGCGGAATTTCGCCCAGAACTTCATCGAGCCCTTGTGGCCGACCGCGGGATAGTTGGAAGTCGGCTCGCCGACGACCATCGCCCCCGCGCGCCCAAGCAGGCCCTCGACCTGGATCATGTGCTTCGAGCCGATGCAGCCCCCCTCCTCCGCCGCGGTCAGCACCAGCACCACCCCGGCGGTCGGCCGCAGGTGCTGCGCGAGGTTCTTCGCGGCGAGCAGGATGCCGGCCACGCCCGCCTTCATGTCGGAGGAGCCGCGGCCGTAGAGCTTGTCGCCGTCGGTTTCGCCCGAAAACGGATCCCGCGTCCAGCGCGCCGCGCCCAGCGGCACGGTGTCGATATGGCCGGTCAGGCACAGGGGCGCTTTCGCGTCGGACCCGCCGAGACGCGCGATGACGCTGGTGCGCTTGTCGGCGTGTTCGTAAAACTCGACCGCGTAGCCCCAGTCCTGCAGGAGGCGGCCGATGCGATGCGCGCACTCCCGCTCGTCGCCCGGCGGATTGATCGTGTCGAGCTGCAGCAGGTCGCGCGTCAGCGCAATTTCGTCAGTGGCATTCATTGCTCGATTCTACCGGCCCGGACATCGCAACACACCAGTCCTGCTGCGTTGCACGATTGACCATATGCGCATGTGCTCATATATTCGCTGCGTTTCGGTCGAGAGGGTGGACGAATGGATGAATTGGACCCGGTCTTCAATGCAGTAGCCTCCTACTTCAGCGTCCTGTCGGAGCCGACGCGCCTGCGCATCATGCATTCGATCTGCGAGACCGAGAAAACGGTGTCGCAGATCGTGGATGAGATCGGCGCCACCCAGACCAATGCGTCGCGCCACCTCAGCCTGATGCACCGCGCGGGCGTGCTCGCGCGCCGCAAGGAAGGCAACCTTGTGTATTACCGCGTGGCCGATGTGGCGATGGTCGAGATCTGCCGCACCGTGTGCAACCAGATCGCGGGCAGCCTGGACGAGAAGAAGCCGCTCAGGCGGGAGCTCCTGCGCCTCCTTCCGCCCCCCAAGAAACGCGCTGCCGCCTGATGAGCGGTTCGAGGACCCCGCAGAAAGCCGGCCGGATCCGGCCCGCGCCGGAGCAGCGCCGGTCTTTCCTGCGCAAATCCATCGGGCTGGCCGGTGGAACCGCCGCTGCGCTCCTTGGCGCGCGCGCACACGCACAACCCGCGGGCGATCCGGCGATCCTCAATCTGCCAGCCCATTCGACCGGCCTGGGACAACCGGTCGCGGCGCGCGGTTACGGGTCGCCTTCGGTGCATGAGCAGAACCTGCAGCGCCGCGAAAGCCCCGGGCTCACGCGCGTCCCGCAGGCTTCGGTCGCCTTCGCCCCACTGCAGGGATTCTTCGGGATCATCACGCCCAACGGCCTGCATTTCGAGCGCCACCACCAGGGCTGGTGGGACATCGATCCGCGCCAGCACCGGCTGATGGTGATGGGCATGGTGAGGAACCCGAAGGTCTACACCATGGACGACCTGATGCGCCTGCCCTCGGTTTCGCGCATCCATTTCATCGAGTGCGGCGCGAATACCGGCATGGAGTGGGGCAATGTCGCGGTGCCGAGCGTCCAGTACACGCACGGCATGCTGTCGTGCTGCGAATTCACCGGCGTGCCGCTCTCAGCGCTGCTGGAAGATTGCGGTTTCGATGCGCAGCGCGCGAAGTTCGTGCTTGCCGAAGGCGCGGACGGATCGGGACTGACGCGCACGATTGCCATCGAGCGCGCGCTGGACGACACCCTTGTTGCCTGGGGCATGAACGGCGAGATGCTGCGTCCGGAGAACGGCTACCCGTTGCGGCTGGTCGTGCCCGGCGTGCAGGGCGTGTCGTGGGTGAAATGGCTGCGCCGGATCGAAGTCGGCGACCAGCCCTGGCATACGCGCGAGGAGGCGCTCCACTACATCGACCTCATGCCCGACGGCCGGCATCGCCAATTCACGGCGGTGCAGGAGGCGAAATCGGTGATTACGACTCCTTCGGGCGGCCAGCAACTGCTAGACAAGGGGTTCTACAACGTCACCGGTCTTGCGTGGTCCGGGCGCGGGCGCATCAAGCGGGTCGATGTCTCGACCGATGGCGGGCGCAACTGGCGTGTGGCGCGTCTCGAGTCGCCGGTGCTCACCAAGGCGCTGACGCGCTTCTCGCTTGGCTGGAACTGGGAAGGCGGTCCGGCCATCCTGCAAAGCCGCGCGATCGACGAGACCGGCTACGTGCAGCCGAAGATCAACCAGCTTCGCGCGGTGCGCGGCACGCGCTCGATCTATCACAACAATGCAATCCAGTCCTGGCAGGTGGCGCAGTCGGGCGAGGTCAGCAATGTCCAGGCTTATTAGCCTCATCGTTGCGGTGTTGTTCGCGGGTGCTGCGATTGCGCAGCCCAGGTACCCGGGCATCGGCCGCACGGCCACGCCGGAGGAGATTCGCGCCTGGGATATCGACGTTCGCCCCGACTTCAAAGGCCTGCCCCCGGGTGCGGGCAGCGTCAAGCGAGGCCAGGATGTCTGGGACACCCAGTGCGCAAGCTGCCACGGCACGTTCGGCGAATCGAATGTCGTATTCGCACCGGTGGTCGGCGGCACCTCGAAAGCCGACGAGTCCACGGGCCGCAGCGCAGCCTTGCAAGAGCCCCGGTACGGCCGCACTACGCTCATGAAACTGCCGCATATTGCCTCGCTCTGGGACTACATCAATCGCGCGATGCCGTGGAACGCGCCGAAGACGCTGAGCGTGGAGGAAGTCTATGCGGTGACGGCGTACATCCTGCATCTTGGCGGCCTCGTGCCCGAGGATTACGTCCTCTCGCAGGCCACCATGGCCGACGTGCAGAAGCGCCTGCCCAACCGCAACGGCATGACCCGCGCGCACGGCCTGTGGGAAACGAAGGGCGCGCCTGACGTGAAGAACACAGCCTGCATGCGGGACTGCGAGACTTCGGGAAAGATCGCCTCCCAGCTACCCGATTACGCGCGCAACGCCCATGGCGACCTGGCCCTGCAGCACCGGATCGTTGGCGCAGTCCGCGGGGCACAGACCGCGCCGGGGCCGGCGGTTGCCGCAGCATCGCCTGCCTCGAACCCCGCGCAGGTGCTGGCCGAGAAATCGGGTTGCCTCGCCTGCCATGGCGTCACCGCGAGAATGGTGGGTCCGGGGCTGCGCGAAGTCGCGGCAAAGTACAAGGGCCATGCGGGGGCGGAGTCAACGCTCGCGGCTAGAGTGAAAGGGGGCGGTGTCGGAATCTGGGGACAGATCCCGATGCCGCCGAACGAGCGCATGCCCGACGATGAGATTCGAACGCTGGTAAAGTGGATCTTGAGCGGCGCGGGCCAGCAATAACGCCATAGCTACCTGGAGCAAGTCATGAACGTGAAACGCAGAAGCACATTGAAAGCCGGAGGCAGCGCGGGACTTCTCGCACTGCTGGCGGCGGCCGGCATCATCAGCCCCGGCGAAGTCCTCGCGGCGGACTGGAACA
>ENA-ORBV01000403-ORBV01000403.1-microbial-mat-metagenome-genome-assembly--contig:-NODE-403-length-100278-cov-11.691011_pt1 | contig 100278 bp, 81 predicted proteins | sample MGYA00237777_ERZ505514 | MGnify/ENA primary metagenome ERZ505514 (study PRJEB26160, sample SAMN06269048) | microbial mat metagenome | isolation source: Oligotrophic lake microbial mat | place...
GAGGTAACCGGGCCACAGGTCATATTTTACAAATATTGCTATATCCGGTTGGATACCTTCAACCCATTTGGCAGCATTTCCAGGCAGATCGACAGGAAGATAACGGACAGTCGCTAGCGGATAGCCTGAACGAATAAGGAATCCGCTAGGAGAGAAGAAGGTAAGAATAATCTCAACCGGTTCGTGATGAGCCTTGAGTTTTTCAATGACGGGCCTGGCTTGCTCGAATTCACCCAGGCTTGCTACATGAAACCAGAACCTGGGATTTTTTTTAGGCGGTATACGTTTTAGATCCTCTTTCCAGTTTTTACGACCGGCAACCCAGTGTTTTGACTTCACATTCCACAAACTGGAAAGCATGATTGCAGCAGTCATCAGGTAAAGGAGGAGAAAATATAAAGCCCAGACCATCAGGTTAATAGTAGATATTCTCTGATCGTTTCTCGCGGCTGATGCTGACCGTATACGCTATGCTGAAACCACCAAGCAAATCAGTCCTTTTCTGGTCCAGATAAGTTCCGGTGGCGTAATCAAGATCCCTTCTCGCCTCGGTTCGGGCTCCGTACAGGTCAGCCATAATGTGAAAATGAAAATTATTTGTTGGGCTCTGGTATTGATACCCTAGTCCCAGATGCATAGCAGGGCCGTTTGTCAGCCTGTCATACCCTTGAAGATATTTTTTCTCTAAAGCAACGATATTTTCTGAATTATCCTGTACCCTGATTTTGTGCTGCAGAAGCCCTCCTCCAATCTGGGCCCGGATGCCTGTGAGTTTATTTTTGTGCTGGGTAGTTGAGAATATTTTTCCGGCATTCAGTCCGATATAGAACCCGCGTTCCTTGAGATTGACATCTCCGAAAATACCGTCTATACCAATGATGTTTCCGTCATATGTTCGTAATTGGTGGAGCACATCTTCTTTGACCACATTACCAAAGATGAATATGCCGTCCAGACCGAAGAAAATTTTATTCTTCAGGCTTACGGATTCAAGGCTCAGACCAATGTCACTATTGGATCCGAACCTGTCCTGTAAATCTCCCATAGGCATATGAAAGCCGTATTTAAACTCCAGGAGATTGATCGCATTTCCTTTTTGCGCCTGACTTTCAATACTGCCGAAAAAAAACAGCAGAAGTGTCAAAAGGCCCCAAAACCTTAAATCTAGTATCTTTATGCCTCTCATAAATCTTTAAATCATTAATAAAGGTATTGAAAAGGGTACTAATTACCGGCGCGGCCGGTTTCATCGGGTCGCATCTGTGTGATCGTTTTTTGAAGGAAGGCTTTTATGTCATCGGGATGGACAATCTTTTAACAGGTTCAATGGACAACATTCAACACTTGTTTCCGGATAAGCATTTTGAATTTCATCATCACGATATCACTAAATTCGTCCATATTACCGGAGATCTGGATTACATCCTCCATTTTGCCTCTCCGGCAAGTCCTATCGATTACCTTAAGATGCCCATCCAAACCCTTAAGGTTGGGTCGCTGGGGACTCATCATTTACTTGGACTGGCGAAAGCCAAAAAATCAAGAATCCTCATTGCTTCAACATCCGAGGTGTATGGAGATCCTTTAGTCCACCCCCAAAAAGAGGACTATTGGGGTAACGTCAACCCGATCGGACCACGAGGTGTATATGATGAGGCCAAGCGCTTTATGGAGGCAATCACAATGGCGTATCATCGTTTTCATGGCGTAGAAGCCCGCATCGTCAGGATTTTTAATACCTACGGCCCCAGGATGAGAATAGAGGACGGCCGTGCTCTTCCCGCCTTTATGGCACAGGCTTTGAGAGGTGAAGGGTTAACAGTTTACGGAGATGGTAGCCAGACGAGGTCTTTTTGCTACGTGGATGACCTGGTGGAAGGTATTTACAGGTTATTACTCAGTGATTATTCCATGCCTGTCAACATTGGCAACCCTGACGAAATAACGATCATGCAACTGGCCAATGAAATATTGCGTTTAGTAGGCAACAAAGATGCTTTTATTGATTACCGGCCTTTACCCGAAGATGACCCAAAGGTCCGCCAACCCGATATCACACTTGCCCGGAAATTGCTTGGTTGGGAACCTAAAGTAGGCAGGTCTGAAGGTTTGGTGCACACATTGAAATATTTTAGAGAAGCACTTGAAAAGAATTGAGCCTCAGGGGATAAATGGAAAACATGTTTCAGAACATATTGAACAGTAGAACAACACTCATTATTTTATTGGGTTTGTTTCTGTATTCAACCTCAGCATTCTCTCAGATCACTGAAGCGCAGGCCAGGGACTTGCTTGTCCAGAGAGGCATTCCGGAGGATACGCTCAAGGCCCGATTGGTGGCGAAAGGATATGATCCGGACAATATCACTCCTGATCAGCTTGAAAGCATTCAGGGCGTTATCCTGGAAACCGTAAAGGAAATCGAAGCTGAACAGCAACAAAACCAGGATAAAGAACAACCAATCGTTGAACCCAATAAAGCTCAGGAATCGGAACCCATTAAGCCATTTGAGGCCCCTGTTGTGGTCATGGTACCTGAAGTATCGGGAACTCCCAAAATATATGGTCAGGAGATTTTCAGAAATAATTCGATACCGATTTATCAGAAGGCGGAGGATCTGGTCGCAAGTGATAGCTATGTACTCGGTACTGGCGATAAAATCGGGGTGGTGGGATTTGGAAGATCTCAGTTTGAACATACGCTGGAGATAAACCAGGAAGGTTTTGTCCAGCCCGGAGATAGACTACCAAAAATCCTTTTAAGAGGCCTAAGGTTTGGTGACGCCAAGGAACTGCTTTTTCAGCGCTACAGTCAGTATCATGTCATCAGCCGCAATGAATTTCTGGTGACCCTGACCAAACCCCGGAACATGACAGTCAATGTCTTTGGTGAAGCAAAGTCAACAGGTGCCTTCACCTTGCCTGGTATCAATACAGCTTTTAATGTGATCAGCGCAGCAGGTGGTCCTACAGATATAGGTTCTGTCAGGCGTATTAAAGTCATCAGAGGCAATGAGACCATTCCACTTGACGTATATGAATTTATGTCCAACCCCGGCGTGGCAAAAAATTATTTTCTTCAAAACAATGATTATATACACATACCTGTCGCCCAGAAAGTAGTGACTATCCAAGGCGCTGTCACAAGGCCAATGACCTATGAACTGCTGGATAATGAAAATCTGCTAAAGTTGGTTCAGTTTGCCGGAGGAGCCAAGGCAAATGCGTTTTTATCCTTTGTTCAGGTGACCAGATTTATGAGTGATAAAGCGATCATCGCGAATGTAAATCTGAAGGAACTTGAAGAGAGTGGAAGTGATTACATATTATTCAATGGCGATATAGTAGAAATCAGAACGATAACGGACGGAGCTCAAAATACAATAAGTGTAGAAGGCGCAGTAGCCTATCCGGGTAAATTTGAAAGGCGTGACGGCATGAAGATTTCTGATCTGTTAAGTCATAGCGTCTTAAAGCCAGACGCGAGATTGGATTTTGCTTACCTGTTAAGATACCAACCGGATGGAACTTATAAATTTGAACGTGTTAATTTACAAGAGATTCTTGCGGATCCATCTTCATCCTCCAATTCACTTGTGGGTAATCAGGATGTATTACAGGTGCTGAACTTAAAAACATATGTTGATCCAGGTTTTTTCTCTGTTGTAGGGGCTGTAAAAGCTCCTGATACATTTGCATTTAACCCGACTGGAAGAATTAAGCTTGATGAGGCCATTCTTCTTTCCGGCGGATTACTACCGGAAGCTTCCGATTTTGGATATGTCATGCGTTTCAATCCCCGTGAGCCGAAAACCATTGAGTATATACACGTGAATGTTTTGCAGGCTATCAATGATCCGTATACAACAGCGAATGTTGAAATTCAGGCAGGGGATCAGATCCATATTTTTGACAAGGGCGGCCGAAGAGATGATGTAACTGTTTCAATATTTGGAGCAGTCAGAAACCCGGGTACCTTTACATATGGTCCGGGAATGCGCCTTGCTGATTTGGTAAGTATTGCGGGTGGTTTCAGATTTGAAGCTGATAATGAAAGAATAGATATCGCCCGTTCTGTATATGGAAATGGCGAAAGCCTGAAAATCGCTCAATATGCAGCGGAACTTCCCAGAGAGTTTGAATCTGACACTGACAAGGATTCAAGTTTTGAATTACAGCCGTATGATCATGTTTATGTGAGAAGCATCTCGGAATATGAAAAACAACGCACCGTGCAGCTGGATGGTGAGTTAAAATATCCCGGGACCTATCCATTATTGCAATCCAGAGAGCGTATAACAGATCTGATCGAGAGAGCAGGAGGACTTACTGGTGAAGCATTTCCTGATGGAGCTAAACTCTACAGGCAGGGCGACGGAACAGGATTGGTAGTGATCGATTTGGATGATATCCTGACGGATAAAAATCACCCATCAAATATTGTTCTGCGAGAAGGTGATGTCATTCAGGTGCCCAAAACCCGGGACCTGGTCACCATCGGCGGATATGTTAATCTCAACGAAGCATACGCCCAGGGATATCTTACAGGAGAAAGAGCTATTTCTGTTGCCTTTCGCGGAGAGAAGAGTGCAAAGTATTATGTAGATCGATTTGCGGCCGGCGTCAGTAAAGACGGGACGATGAATGAACTCAGGGTACAGTATGCTGATGGTCGGGTGCAGAAAACGAAGAAATTCCTGTTTTTCAATAAGTATCCGAATGTGAAGAAAGGTTCCTACATAACTGTTGGACCGAAAAAAATAAAACCGGTCAGTGAGAAACCGGAGCAGAAAGCGGACTGGGGAAGTATTTTACGGGACACAATGTACCAGGCCACGGCTGTCCTTACCTTGTTGATCCTGGTGGATCAACTAGCTAAATAAGTTTCTTATTGTCAACGCTATGGTTAGGATAAAGGATATTGAATTAGGTGAATTCCCTCTTTTGCTTGCTCCCATGGAGGATGTAAGCGACCCGCCTTTTAGATTCCTCTGTAAGGAGCATGGATGTGATATGCTCTATACTGAATTTATCAGTGTGGAAGGCTTGATCCGTGATGCTGAAAAAAGTATTCAAAAACTGGACATATACGACTCTGAGCGTCCCATTGGCATTCAGATATTTGGCGCAGAACTAGATTCAATGCTCCAGGCAACAGATATTGTGGTTGAAGCAAAGCCGGAACTGCTTGATATAAATTATGGTTGCCCTGTGAAGAAGGTAGTGTGTAAAGAAGCAGGGGCGGGTATTCTGAAAGATATTCCAAAAATGATCAGACTTACGGAGGCTGTGGTGAAGCGAAGCACGATACCCGTTACTGTAAAGACAAGATTGGGATGGGATGATCAATCAAAACATATTGTCGAAGTAGCGGAACGTTTGCAAGACATCGGCATTGCTGCCATATCCATCCATGCCAGAACACGCTCGCAGATGTACAAAGGCGAGGCAGACTGGACGCTGGTAGGTGAGGTGAAGAATAATTCCCGCATGCGGATACCTGTATTTGGAAACGGGGATATTGACTCACCTGAAAAAGCAAAACTTTACAAAGACCGGTATGGTGTGGATGGTATCATGATCGGCAGGGCCAGTATCGGATATCCATGGATCTTCAGGGAGATTAAACATTATCTGGCAACCGGTTCACTTTTGCCTGGACCTACAATTGCTGAACGGGTAGAGGCTGCACGCCGACATCTTGCGCATTCGATTGTCTGGAAAGGGGAGAAGCTCGGTGTCCAGGAAATGCGTCGTCACTACACAAATTATTTCAGGTCATTGGAGGGGATCAAACATTTCAGATCATTCCTGGTGACGGAGTCAGATCCTGCCATACTTTACGATCTACTCGAACAAATCGGGAATCACTACGCGCCGCAATTTTTGGAACCTGTGTGATCAGCATTGACCCGCACAATAAACCTTGCTGACCATCCATCGACCTGTTTTAAGCCAACAGCGAAAAGTCTTTCTACCTATTCCTATGAAAATAGATATCACTCCTCAAGAGAAAGAACTTTTTGAAGTCATACGGACTGCTGCTGACTATTTACAGCAGGAGGTATTTGTGGTAGGTGGTTTTGTCCGGGATCGTATTTTGGGGATACCATGCAAAGATGTAGACTTTGTCACCGTCGGTGATGGTCCATCTCTGGCAGAGGAAGTCAGCAGACGACTTGGACCCGATGCCTCCGATTTATCAATATTCAAAACGTTCGGAACTGCAATGATCCGGTACAAGGATCTTGAGCTCGAGTTTGTTGGCGCCAGAAAAGAATCATACAACACAGACAGTCGAAAGCCTGATGTTGAAGCAGGTACGCTTGAAGATGATCAGTTGCGAAGAGACTTTACCATCAACGCACTCGCAGCTAAATTGCAGGGAGAGGACAGGTATACCATTATCGATCCTTTCAACGGGCTTGATGACCTGCGTGACGGACTCATCATCACACCGCTAGATCCCCATCAGACTTTTTCTGATGACCCGTTAAGGATGATGCGGGCTATCAGATTTTCCAGCCAACTTTCTTTTCAAATTGATCAGGCTACTCTTGATGCTATTACGTCTATGCGGGAACGTATCACCATTGTTTCGATGGAACGCATTTCCTATGAACTCAATAAAATCATTTTATCCCCTATACCTTCAAAGGGATTCCTGTTGCTGGATAAGACAGGATTGCTGAAAATAATTCTTTCCGAGTTAGATGCTATGAAAGGGGTAGAACAACAATCGGGATATGGACACAAGGATAATTTTTACCACACCTTACAGGTGTTGGATAACATTTCTGAGAATACCTATGATCTATGGCTCAGATGGAGTGCTATACTCCACGACATTGCCAAGCCTGTTACCAAGCGATTCGAACCGGGGCACGGGTGGACCTTTCATGGACATGAAGTTGTTGGTGCCGGTATGGTGGCCAGAATATTCCGAAGGTTGAAATTACCTTTGGATGACAAGATGAAATACGTTCAGAAACTCGTGAGACTTCATCTCCGGCCAATTGCTCTCGTACAGGAGGAGATATCCGATTCAGCTATTCGAAGGTTACTGTTTGATGCTGGTGATGACGTCGATGATCTGATGACACTCTGCAAAGCGGATATTACTTCTAAAAATCCGGATAGGGTAGCGAGGTATCTTAAAAATTATGAAGTAGTCATTTCAAGGCTAAAGGACGTAGAAGATCGAGATCACCTGCGAAATTGGCAACCCCCTATCACAGGTCAGATGATCATGGAAACATTTGGGATCGGTCCTTCGAGACTCGTTGGAGAGATCAAAGCGGCCATTCGGGAAGCAATCCTGGACGGTAAGATGGAAAGTGATCATGATCAGGCATTTGAGTTTATGCTCCGGGAAGGGAAGAGGCATGGGTTGGAACCTACTCGATCATAGATTGTTCTCCTTATTTTTATTAATTCTTAATTCCAGGAAGCATATTACCAGGCTTTAATCGTTTTTAACAAAACACCTAAATGCTCAGGTCAAGGCTATTGATAGGATTAGTATCCATGTTCACGCTGGCAGTCCAACTGCAAGGACAGGTTCACAATTTGGTCGTGAAGGCTTATGCCAGAGCTCCATCTGAATTTTTTATGGATCTCAGTTTGCAAAGTGGTGTTAATATCATCTACAGTGATAATGTGATTGAAAAACTGCCGCCGATCACACTCGAAATGAAAAATGTTTCTGTTGAAGAGATCCTTCAGAAAGTCCTGGAAGGGAGTCAGATCAGTTTCAGATATATTGATCAGCAAATTGTCTTATATCAGATAGCACCTCCGCCGGTACGCTATACGTTGAGTGGTGTGGTGACGGATTCAATCTCCGGTGAGCCGTTGATTTCAGTCTATGTATTCGATGCCATTTCAGGAAAAGGCACCGTAACCAATAATTACGGCTACTATAGCTTGAATCTGGCTTCGGGGCCCGTGCAATTGTTATCCGGTTTTCTGGGATACGCTACCCTCATCAGGAATTTTACCTTATCTGGCAATGCGATCATTCATCTTCGCCTCCAGCAAAGTGGTTTGCTAAAGGAGATCATCGTCAATGCTGATGAAACAGGAAGAGGCCAGGCTATCGTCCCTCCGGCGGAAAGGATTACACTAAATGATCTGCAGAATAATATACATCTTGGTGGATCCAGTGACCTTTATAGGGCCGCTGATTTTATCCCCGGAGTACATACAGGAACTGATGGGATCGGAGGTATTCATGTCAGAGGTGGGGGTAATGATCAGAACCTGATCCTGATGGATGGCGTCCCGGTGTACCATCCCAATCATCTTTTAGGCATCGTCTCCGTTTTTAATTACCAGGCGCTGCAGCAGGCTTCCATTTATAAAGCCAATTTCCCAAGTCGTTTCAGCGGTCGTCTTTCCTCCGTTATGGATGTAAGGCTTAGAGAAGGAAATATCCACAAATGGGGATTTTCTGGTAACATCGCCACCTCTGAAATCGGAATGATGGCCGAAGGACCTTTGGTAAAAGACAAGGTGGGGATCCTGGTCAGCAGTCGATTCTTCCTGCCAGGACTTTTTATTAGGGACCTGACAAGGAATTATAAAGCAAAGAAGGGTGTAGGCGGATCAGCAGACCTCGATTATTTTGATTTCAATAGCAAAATTAACTGGATCATCGGCCAGCGTGACCGACTCTATTTGAGCCTTTACCAGGGGAGTGACCGATTTGCAGATCAAACAATTACAGATCGGGATGAAATCGATGAAGATTCAGGCGTCCGCATTTTGTCTCATGAAGAATTCAATAAGGAATTAAATTGGACAAACAGAACAGGTGTACTGCGCTGGAATCACATTGTCAGCGACCAGATTTTTTCAAACCTCATTATTTCAAGAAGTGCTTTTGTGCTTCAATCAGTTGACCATAGTGAATTTGATTACAGCTTTCCCGGGTCCGGCATCAATTCACTTTCAGGTTTTGATGCTAAAGAGTTTAAATCAGGGATAGAGGACTTTACTGTCAAATTGGAATTGGATATACGACCATCTGCTGATCATCAGCTCTCTGCAGGAATCTATGGCATCGCCTATGAATTCCAGCCTAAGTCAATAACGATTAATGAAGAGAGTAAAGTCGGGGACTTCTATCTTGAAGAAGGTCTGCTGGATGATGTATTCTTTTCTTCTTTTAAAGTTAAATCACTTGAAGCGGGTATTTATTTCGAAGACAAGTGGGATATCAGTACAAAGTTCAGATTGTCATACGGTCTTCATATATCTAGTTTCTTTGTGCAGGGCGTGTATTACCTGGACCCCCAACTGAGATTGAGTCTTGATTACTTCCCAACACCAAAGCTTGCCTTCAATATAGGATATAGCCGGATGGCCCAATATCTGCACAACCTTACCTCAAGCAGTATTGGTTTGCCGACAGATTTATGGGTCCCTACCACCGCGAATGTATCTCCCGCTTTATCAGACCAGTATGCAGTATCAGGAATCTGGAAAGCAAGCATGTATTCCTCCGTGGAACTATCTGCCTATTTAAAATCAATGAGAAGCCTTATTTCATACCAGGAGGGTGCAAGCTTTCTTCTCAGAGAAGGGTTGGTACCTTCAAGTATAGTGGATGCGGCTAATTGGGAGTCAAAGATTACAGAAGGTACCGGCGAAGCATCTGGCATCGAGCTGCAGTATATCTACGACAGGAAGAGAATTCAATTCAAGTGGAATGCCACCTGGTCAAGGTCCTACAGACAATTTGATGAAATCAACAACGGGTTTGCATACCCTGACCGTTATGACCGTCGCTGGTCGTCAACATTTTCCGGTCAGATTAAGCTCGGACCGAATTGGACCTGTGGAGCCAATTGGCTATTTGGCACCGGGATTGGGATAACCCTGGCTGAAAGTAAATTTTTCAATCCGGGATCCTTCTTTCCTGAGATCGGAATTAACTACAGCGAACGGAATGGTTTTCCACTTCCGGACTATCACCGGCTTGATCTGAGTATAAATTATCTCCTTGCAGACAAGGCAAGCTTTAATCACTCCCTTACGCTCAATTTTTATAACGTTTACAGCCGGGTCAATCCCTTTTATATCACGCTTGTTCAGGATCCGGTCACCCAGGACTTTGAATTCAGGCAGTTTTCTTTGTTTAGATTCTTTCCGTCCTTTAGCTACCGGTTTTCGTTTCATTAAGGCGAGTAAGCAAGGGGGCAAAGGATTTTTGGATTTTAAAATGAAAATACCATATCTTTAAACAGTGAAAAGGCTTCCACTATCTAATCTCATTTTCCTGGCGCTGAGCTCCGTGCTCATCTTTTCGGGATGTGAGACAACCCTGGAATTCTCTGAGCAAAACCTTGAACCTAAGCTAACCATCATTTCTCATCTGACCTCCTCCGGTTCGGTTACTCCTCGGGTCTATGTGTATGCTTCTCAATCGCCTTCGGATTCAAGCACCTTTGTCACACCTGCTAACCTTGATGTAGAGGTTACTGAATTGGAAACAGATTACTCCATCAGACTGGAACTTAATAATAACGAAGGAGATATCTTCTTTGGTTTTCCCCCTCACTTTCTGAAAGAAGGATTCTCTTATACAATCTCAGCTTTTGCTCCTGGATTTGAAAGTGTAAGGGCAACGACCATAATTCCACGCCCAAGTACTATTGCCAACCTGGCCATCAATGACATCCGCATAGAGCCTTCTACCAAAAATGAGTTTAAGAATATCGTCAGATATACCCTGGTCTTCGATATCAACCATTTTGAGGCCAACCAATATTACCACCTTGTTTTTTATAATCAGTATGAAGGTCTAAACTATGCCTTTCTGGTAGATCCTGAACTTTCTGATGACCAGCCTTTCCTACAACACTATGATTTCGGTATCCTGATCGATAAGGATGACATGGTGCCTGGTGAGCCACTGTCCTTTGATTTTGTGGATTGGGTTGTGGGTGATCATCCCTTGAAACGGGTGTATGTAGAGCTAAGGACTATCACCCAGGAGTATTTTAAGTACCATAGTTCATTGGCGAGACAACTCATTGTCCGTCAGGACCCTTTTGCTGAGCCCGTAACGATATTCAACAATATTGAAGGCGGTTATGGCAATTTCTCCGGGTTTTCACCGGATATATCCTCATCTGATTTGCCAGAATAGCCTCTCGGGCTATTTTTATTTTGCCAGACGTAGGGGTTGGCGAATGTAATTGTGTCTTATACCTGACAGATTACTTTTTCCTTTTATGCTCAAGACCGCAAATTGGCTATGAAACTTGAAATATTAGACAGCATTCCTTTTTTCAGTGTACTGGAAAAAGAAGAATTGGCCACCCTGGCTCGCCATATGGAATTTCACATGGCCCACAAGCATGGTTTAATTTACACAGAAGGGGAGGTGGCTGATCATTTCTATATCCTTTCCGAAGGGAGCATTAAGATCGGTACCCACCATGAAGATGGCCGTGAAGTCATTAAGCAGGTGCTCCACCCCAGGATGGTTTTTGGTGAGTTTGCGCTGATCAGTCAAAACGAGGTTCACCATAATTTCGCCATGGCATTATCCCCATCAACTGCATATTATCGTATCCGGGTGGATATATTCCGGCAGATGATGGATAAAAACCCGCAGTTGACGATGGGCGTTGTTTCCTTGATCGGCCTTAAATTGCGGCATACCGAAAATCAGCTGGAATCCCTCATCTTTAAAGATGCCAGGGCCAGGATTATCGACTTCATCATCGACAATGCCAATCAATGTGGAAGGCAGGTAGGATTTGAAACGCTCTTGAAGCATTCCCTTACCCAACAGGATATAGCTAATTACACAGGCACCAGCCGGCAGACAGTAACTGCGGTACTCAATGATCTGCGTAAAACGAACAAAATCTATTTTACCAGGAGCAGCATTTTGATCCGTGATCTGGCTGCACTGGCATAGGTTGCAGTATATGGAATTGTAAAGGTTTGGTAATAATGACCGGAGTGAGATTCATGTTTCACTCCGGTTTTTTCATGAACCACCAGTGAAAAAAAATCGTGATTTTTCCATTATCTACGATTAACTTAGACATAGAAAAAAATTCTTTCCTTAATTTCAAATAAAAGTCTTTTGTTTGTCATCAATATTTTTTTTAAAATTACGCCTTCAAACAGGAGAAGATCATCAGGCAAACCTGGTTGACAGGCTAAAAGACACACTCAAACATGGCTACTACCAAACCACGTATTGTCAAGGATTATGAGAAGTTGGATCCGGATATCCAGGAGCAGATCAAGCTCATGTATCCTTATGGGTTCGCAAAACATCTCATTCAGTACAAAAATGCCGAAGGCAAATTTGTATCAGCCCTTCCTTTCGAAACAGACGACAGGTATTACCTGGTACGCATGACCCTGATTGAAGCCCGCCAAATCATTGAAGACGATGATGATTATGATGAAAGCGGCGAATTGAAGGAAAGTGTGAAAGAAGAGTATGAAGAGAAATACGGGGATATGGATTACCTCACCATCACCGAAGGTGATACCGATACAGGAGCTGATGATGAAGAGGAACCTGCTGATGACGAGGAGGAAGATGATGGCGAAGAGGAGGATTAATTGCACAGCCTGATCATTTTAATACTTTCATTGAGTAAAGTTTGCTACCTGCTGACTTTCTTCCAGGTATCAATTTCCCATCCCAACTTTATAGTTTGGTTAACACTGACATGAACTGAGGTTCTTCACTATGGAATATTGAGTTCACGCTCCGGTAGGTCGCTATAGGCTCCTATTTACTATTTGTTTTTGGCTTCTAGGAATTGGGTGAAAGGAAAATTTTGTTAAAATGTAAAAATTAGTTGCATAACGTATAAATACGTTATATATTTGGATTCTACATACCGAACTCAAATGAGCAAGATTAAGAGTCTAACCCGCGCCGAAGAGGAGATCATGCAATACATCTGGCAGTTTGGCCGGTGTACAGTGTCTAACATCATCGATGAAATGACGGATCCACGGCCACCGCATTCATCGGTCTCTTCTATTGTACGCATCCTGGAGCGAAAGGGATTTGTTGACCATAAGTCCTATGGCAGGACCTACGATTATTTTCCACTTATCTCCAAAGAAGAATACAGCAAGGGTAGTGTAGTGTCGCTGATCAATGAATACTTCAATGGATCCACTCCACAGTTGGTTTCCTTTCTGGTAGCGAAAGAAGAGACCTCTATCGAAGAATTGCAGGAACTGATCAAAGAACTAAAGAAGAAATCATGACCCTGATCCTCTATCTTCTGCAGGTGACCTGCTGCCTGGCTTTTTTCTATGGGTTTTACCACTTGATCCTGCGCAAGGAGACCTTATTTGAAACCAACCGCTTTTATCTGGTCACCACACTTGCGGCTAGTATTGTGCTTCCATTGATTAAAATCTACATTGAGTCACTACCGTCTGATCCTGCTGTTCTTATGGCTCCTGTGGCATATGTTGGTTCTTATGTTGATGCGTTAACGATAGATATTGCCGTATCACAAAACACACCATTCCCTTGGGATAGATTGATCATGGGAATTTATTTTCTAGGGGTAGCGGTGATGTCCGTTCGTCTCCTGTATGCTGTTCGAGATATTCACAGGATCAGACAGCATGGAACGAAAACTATGGTGGAGGACCATTACTGTATCCTTTCTGAAAAGGTTAAGAGCCCGTTCTCCTTTTTTAGCTCCATATACTTCCCAAAGCATCACCAGTTTGATGAGTCTGAGTTGAGAGAAATTGTGGTTCATGAACTAGCTCATGTCAAAGGCAGGCATACCCTTGATATACTATTAATGGAAGCAGCTTGTATCCTTTTATGGCCAAGCCCTTTGATATATCTGTATAGAAAAGCGCTCAAAGATGTACATGAGTTTGTTGCCGATGCTGCCGTGATCAGGGATACCCCTTGGGAGCATTATGCCCAATTGCTTGTCGGTCAGCAGCAGGGCCAATTGCAAAACATACTTTCTAATCAACTTATCTATTCACAACTTAAAAAACGATTAGTCATGATGAATCAGGAACGATCTGGATTTGCGGCGAGATTTAAGTATCTCGGAATTATTCCGGTGGTGTTGATTGCGATGATATTTTTTTCGTTCCGGGAGAAACCGATTTTAACGAAGAATCTAGTATTAAGTGAAAACATAGCTCAAGTTACTGATACAGTCATCTTGTTTCTAAAGGAGGATAAAAGAATTTTCATTGGTTCCCAGGAAATCACCAAAGATGAAATTGAATTAAAGGTGACAGAAGCTACCAAAAATATGCCTGATCCTATAGTGATTGTATTGCTAGAAAATCCAAATTCCGCCACAGTCGGTGAGTTAGCTGACATTATGCAGATTGGAGCAAAAATGCATATGAGTTGGATAGGTTATCTTGATGACGAAGGAAAATTTGATACTTATAAATCCCTCATAAAGGAAAGGGATTTTGTTTTTACTTCACTTGCATCCCTAGGGGCGGATAAGAAGATGAAACCTTACGCTTATGTAGAGGAAATGCCGCGATACAATGGATGTGAAGATATACTTGACCCATCGGAGCGATTTAAATGCACAATGGGTAAATTGTTTGAGTTTGTATATGAGACTATCCAGTATCCTGCCGAAGACAAAGCGAATAGAATTGAGGGTCATGGAATTGTTCAGTTTGTAGTGGAAGCTGATGGAAGCCTTTCGGATATTCGTGTGCTGCGCAGCCCAAGTCCAACTATAGCGGCTGAAATGATGCGGATGATGAATGTGATGGCCGCTATAACTGATGCATGGTTGCCCGGGAAGCACAATGGTGTGACGGTGCCGGTTACATTTACTTTGCCAGTCAAATTTAAACTGCAAGATGAACAACAGATAGGTGCCATTGAACTTAAAGCGGCTGTAGACGTCAGCAATTCAACAATTAAAGTCATTCCTAATCCTGCTCAGGAATCAATCACCGTCACCATTTTCAAAGACACACATACCCTGAAAATTTTTGACACAGCAGGAAAACTAATACTAACACAGAAGGTAACTTCCAGTTCCGCCAACAACCAAACCATCAATATTGTTGCATTGAGACCGGGTCAGTATTTTGTACAAGTCATCTCCGATAAAGAATCATTGTCTGCCGCTTTTGCGGTAGTGAAGTGATATAAAAAAGAAAAATAAAAAGAAGGAAAAAATGTACGGACAGGACGCGTCATGTCCGTACATTTTTTCCTTCTTTTTATTTTATCAAGGTAAAAATTAATTGATCACCGGCTTCTCTTCTTTCTTGCCAAAGAGATCTTCAATGATTTTGCCGATACCCCTTCTTCGTTCTTCTTTCAAGACAAATTTCCTTGGACCGAAGTAAGTTGAATCCCTGGTCACACCGGGCTCTACATTTAATTCATCTAATTCACTTTCTGTCAGTGTGAAGGGGCAATCATTAACCCATTTGTAATCTGCCGGCCAATAGGTGTTGAAGTAAGGTTGATAGGTCGTATCCGCCTGAAGTTTTTTTACAAACTCTGCCCAGATTGGCAGTGCCGTTTTACTCCCCATGCCATCTCTTAATGAATTGAAACTCACGCGCCGGTCAAAGCAACCCACCCATGTTCCTGCAAGGAATTTTGGCGAATAACCAATGAATAAACCATCCGAATGAAATTGCGAAGTACCTGTCTTTCCGGCAAAAGCACCGCGGATATCAAATTCAGGATATCTGATGTGAGAGGCGGTGCCGCGATCCACCACATTCGCCAGCATCTGGTTGATAATGCCGCATGTCTCTGCCGAGAATACACCTGTGGTGAGAGGTGGTTTAAATTCCTCCAGCACATTTCCATCCTGATCTTCGATCCTGGTAATAATGTAGTAAGGCCGGTGAGCTCCTCTGTTGAGAAAGGTCGTATACGCACTGACTAATTCCATCAGGGTGACTTCGGCAGTACCGAGGGCAACGGATGGTATTTTCTTTATTTCACCTTTCATTCCCATCCGTCTTGCCTTCTGGATGACATTATCTATACCTGCATCAAGGATGACCTGCACAGCAATAGTGTTGATACTTTTTGCCAAAGCCCCATTGAGTGAATAGATACCTTCATAGAGTCCATCCGCATTGCCAGGTGACCATCCATCATATTCAGGGTAAGCAATTCTTCTGTTTGCATAATATGTACATGGATCCATGCCCTGGTCAATTGCAGTAGCATAGACAAAGGGTTTAAAGGCTGAGCCCGGATGACGTTCGGTGAGCACATAGTCTATATTAAACTGTTGAGCATCATTACCGCCAACCCATGTCAGAACGCCTCCGGTCTTTGGGTCAATAGCCACCACGGCACCTTGTAAGGTTGACAGGTTATGTTTGATGCTGTCCATAGGGGAGGCAACCGTATCTATAAGGCCTTCCCAGGTCCACCACTTCATAGCAATCGGCTTGTTCAGAGCCTCCAGGATTTCTTCTTCGGAGAAGCCTTTTTCTTTTAATGCAGAATACCGTGGTGATCGTTCAATGGCATCTTGTAAAGGTGCTTCATAGGGCTTCCAATCCGTAAATTGCTTTTCAAAGCTTGACTGAAGTTTAGCCAGATGTATTTTCAATGCTTCTTCCGCATATTGCTGCATGCCATAATCAATCGTAGTATAGATTCTCAATCCATCTGTATTGAGGTTGTAAGGCTGACCATCTGGCTTGGTATGCTTCTCACACCAATCAAGTAACATAGGTCGTATGTGATTTCTGAAATAGAGAGCGATACCTTCTGAGTCTGTATTCCGTTGATAGGAAATATTTAATGGCAGGTTACTCAATGAATCATAACTCAGCGAATCGATGACACCATTGATCTTCATCTGGTTGAGCACAACGTTTCTTCTGGCAACAGCGCGCTCCGGAAAATTATTCGGGTTATAATAACTTGTTGCCTTGAGCAGGCCTACGAGCATAGCACATTCATCAATATTGAGCAGATCTGCCGTCTTGGAATAATATCGGTCAGCTGCAGCATCAAGGCCAAAGATGTTTTCTCCGAAAGGAACGGTGTTGATATAAAATGTCAGCAGTTCTTCTTTTGAATATACTTTTTCTAGCCGGGTGGCAATGATAAATTCTCTGAATTTGTTGATCAACATGGAGGCGATCATATATTCCTGCCTAGGAAAGAGGTTCTTGGCAAGTTGCTGAGAAAGCGTGCTTCCTCCACCTGCACTTTCCTGTCCCATGATCAGCCGTTTGACAAAAACGCGCATCCAGCTCCTAAAGTCAATACCAGTATGGGTCCAGAAACGTGAATCCTCAGTGGCTATAAGGGAGCTCATAAATGCAGGAGGGATATCTTCAAATTTGAGCGTGTTTCTGTTTTTTGTATAATATTTTCCCATCAGCTTTCCGTCCACACTGTATATCTTCGACGCTTCAGGTTGACGAATAGCAAGTAAGGTTTTTTTATTGGGGATCGAACCAAATAATCCAAGCCAAGTAACCAGGAATAGCAACATAAAGAATGCGACTAGCCCACCGAAAGCAAAGAGCCCTTTTTTGAACCACTTTTTGCGCCGAGCCGGATCCTTTATTCCGGAGAATACCCGGTGAGGCAGGGTAGTGATAAACGTCAATATCCTTTTCGGTAGGGAAAGGATGAAGGTCAGTAAGGTCTCTAAATTAATCGCAGGTCTTTTCATCTAATATCAAAAAGAGGAGCCTAAAGTTATGGTAAGATTGGCGGTTTGTTGTTTCCGTTTCACTTTTAGGCGGATTTGCTCACCAGGCTTATATTTTTCGAGCGTAAGTAACAAATCATTATTTGATTCAATGGGCTCTTCATTTACCTCTACAATCAAGTCTCCAATGATAAAATCACCATCGGATGATTTCCTGGTAGGTTGGAGACCACCATCCGCGGCACCACTCCCGGGGGCAACGGCCATGACCAATGCACCTTTTAGTTCCATTCGGTCAATAATCTGTTGCTGCACAAGGTCAACTCCCAATACAGGACGCTTGACTTCCCCAAAGCTGATGAGATCAGGTACAACCCAGTTTACAACATCAACCGGCACAGAGAACCCGATGCCAGCATAAGCTCCGGATGGGCTATAGATAGCTGTATTCACACCGATCAGCCTTCCTGATATATCCAATAATGGTCCGCCGGAATTGCCTGGATTGATCGCAGCATCTGTCTGGATCACATCCCTGATTGGAACTTGGGCGGCAGATTCGATTTCTCTTCCCAATGCTGAAATGACGCCGGTGGTGAGCGTCTGGTCCAAGCCAAAGGGATTGCCAATAGCAAAAACAGATTGGCCAACTTTAAGATCATGGGATGTGCCTATGAGTATTGGCTTTAGTTTTGAGGAAGGGTTAATTTTAAGGACCGCAAGGTCTTTCCTCGGTTCGATACCGGCGATTTCAGCATCCCAGGTTGTCTGATCTGATAAAGTCACTTTAGCTTTATATGCGCCTTTGATAACGTGGTAGTTGGTGACGATATTCCCTTTGTCATCCCAGATGAATCCAGAACCCGTTCCTGCTGGAATCTCATAAATATTCCTCGACCAATAATCCTCTTTGACGGTGGTTGTGGTAATATAAACAACGCTGGGAGCAGCATTTTCAAAGAGTGCAATGGTTGCTTCTTCAGCTGTGTTGACGACACGAATCGGGTCAATAGCTCTCGACCGTGAGGTCGTATCAGATAGGGAAGTTAATGAGGATGCTGGAGAGGCCTGATCGCTTCGGCATTGAATGAGCAGCCCAATGAATATGCCGCAAAGTAAACACAAAGTCCCAATAGTTGTTCTATTCATACTGCATGTGGTTTGTTACCTGATGGATACTATTCAAAGATCAATATATTCTGTTGGTACATAGAAACCGCACAACAGTAGCTTATTAACAAAATTCAAATGCTCGCCTGCTGGTGGCTCAGCGATACTAAAAGACGTTTTTAGTGGGTTATTTGGTATATTACCAAAACAGAAAAATCAATTCGTATGAAAGACCAAATCAGTATCAACATGTTTTTGAAAGCAACTATGCTTTCATCACTATTCATTTTTATGAGTTGTGCCATCAATCCTGTGTCCGGTAAGAAACAGGTATCGCTGATGTCCGAACAGCAGGAAATCGCTCTCGGCGCTGAATCAGACCCGCAGATTATTGCTGAGTTCGGGCTATATGAGAATGCCGCCATCCAAAGTTTCATCAGTAAACATGGTCAGGAAATGGTTGCAATTTCACACAGGCCAAACCTTAAATTTCAATTCCGGATTTTGGATTCACCGGTAGTGAACGCATTTGCTGTTCCAGGCGGCTATGTATATTTTACCAGGGGGATCATGGCTCATTTCAACAATGAAGCTGAATTTGCCGGTGTGCTGGGGCATGAAATAGGACATATCACGGCTAGACATTCAGTAGACCAATACACCAAAAGTACGCTTGCCCAGGTACTTTTGATGGGAGGTATGATCGTCTCTAAAGAATTGCGTGCCTTTTCTAATGAAGCCGAAATAGCTATGCAGTTACTATTCCTTAAATACAGCAGGGATCATGAGAGCCAATCCGATGAGTTGGGCGTAGAATACTCCTCTAAGGTAGGCTACGATGCAAAGGAAATGGCGGAATTTTTCAACACATTGAAGGCATTAAGTGGTCAGGGAGAGGGTGGTGAACTGCCATCTTTTCTGTCAACACACCCAGATCCACTGGATCGCTATGAAAATGTGGCGAAGCTAGCCACAGAGTGGCAGACAAAGTTGCAACTGCCATCTTACAAAATCAATAGGAATTCATACCTGCAGATGATTGATGGAATCACCTATGGTGAAGATCCAAGACAGGGATATGTTGATAACAATACATTTTATCACCCAGAGTTGAAATTTCTATACCCGGTTCCAGCTAATTGGAAGCTTGCCAATACACCTACCCAGGTGCAGATGGCACCCTCTGATGGAAAGGCTCTCTTGATACTTACTTTGGCCGAAGGAAATTCTTTGCAGACTGCTGCAACCACTACTACAACACAACTTGAATTGACAACTACCTCCAGCAAGCAAGTTACTATTAATGGATTGCAGGCCCTTGAAGTGATGTCAAAGCAGGTAAGTCAGGATCCAAATACCGGAACTCAAAGTGAGATTACTGTTCAGAGTGTATATATCCAATACGGAAAGTTTATTTATGTTTTTCATGGGGTATCGACTCCCGCTGATTTCCAGGCGTATAAGTCCTCTTTTGACAAGACCATGTATGGATTTAAAGAACTCAAGGATCAAACCAAGATCAATGTGGTACCTGAAAAGATAAAAGTGGTACCCGTCAAGAAAGCAGGTACCCTTGGCCAGGCTTTGTTGGACTATAGTATAGCGACCAGAAGACACAGAGAATTGGGTATTGTCAATGGAATGGATGTAGCTGATCAGGTCAAACAGGGCGATCTGATTAAAATTATAGTTAAGTAGCAGTATGACAGCATGTTATCTAGGTATACCTGCACATGTCAGCCGGCAAAAAGAAGTTAATTTGTAATGTTGGTTATTCCATAGAAGAATCTTACCTTTGCCCCGCTAAAATTTTTGTATACCGCATGCTGATCATCGAAGTAAAAGAAACTGAATCTATTGACCGCGCCCTCAAGAGGTACAAGCGCAAAGTTCAGAACGTAAGACTCATCCAGGAGCTTCGTCGCCGTAAGGAATTTGTTAAACCTTCAGTTTCAAGGCGCAATGAGATCCTTAAAGCTGTTTATAAGACCAAGAAGCAGTCAGAAGAGTAATTTCTTTCGGCAGTTCCTTTTACTTATTTAGAGCAGACAAGTTTCATTAAGTTTTTTCTATCCTTTAATTAAATGGGTAGTTGACTATTTTGTCAAATACTGAATAATGCTAGATTTGTACTAACTGCCCGGGTGGTGAAACAGGTAGACACGCAGGACTTAAAATCCTGTGGCCAGAAATGGCCGTGCCGGTTCGATTCCGGCTCCGGGTACTGGTATAATCAAGAATTTCACAGAGACCACTGATTTTTGATTTGGGTTTTAAGGCAAAGAGCCTGCGAACACAAGCCCCCCGTGATTGCATGGCATCTCTGTAAGGAACATTAGGGGTTTTCGACCTTACGGACTAAAGATGATCATCCTAAAAAAGGGATTTGCGTAGGCTCTTTTTTCTACACTGCTCGAGCTATCCAGCTTAAGGTTATTCCTTCTTCATTCAATCGATTCCTTTTCAAAACTTTTACGCACATAGGCTGTCCTTTTACACAGGGGCTAAAGATACCTTATAACTTTGCTGTTAATCAGCAATTTTTATATGAAGAAAGTTCTTGATATATGTGTACTTTCAGATCTGCACCTTGGCACCTATGGATGCAGGGCGGACGAGTTACTCGATTATCTGCAACAGATAGAACCGGCCAGACTGATTCTCAACGGAGATATTATCGATGCATGGCAATTCCGGAAAAAGTACTTCCCAGCCACTCATTGGGAAATCATTGAACGAATTCTCCAGATGGCCAATTCCGGGACCATTGTCTACTACCTCACAGGCAACCATGATGACATTCTCCGGCGATTTGATGCGCTGGATTTGGGAAATATCAGATTGAGGCATCAGTTGGAGTTGAGAATTCAAAACAAGACCCATTGGTTTTTTCATGGCGATGTCTTCGATGCCAGTGTTTTGATTTCACCTTTCCTCGCTTCATTAGGTGGAAAGGGCTATGATTGGCTTATCCGACTCAATACCTGGATTAATGGCTGGAGGGTTAGCTTCGGCATGTCCAAGATTTCCTTCGCACACCGGGTGAAGAGGTCCGTGAAGCATGCTGTCAGGTTCGTGAGTGATTTTGAAAAGCAATCTATCCGGATGGGCCTCAAGAAGGGTGTTGATGTAGTTATATGCGGGCATATCCACCAACCTTGCATCGAACAGGTCACCAATGAAGAAGGTAGTATTCTGTATATGAATTCAGGGGACTGGATTGAAAATATGACGGCACTCGAATACCTCAACGGACATTGGAAACTATTCCGGTATGGCGTGGATGAAGATTTGGGCCTTGCGGAGATCCTCAGTCGGTTAGAGGAGGATCAATATATATTTCCCATATCAAAGGCGGAAAAAGAAAGAGAGTAGGAGTAAGGGTAAAAGAAAAAAGCCCCGGATAATACCAGGGCTTTTGTGGAGCGGAAAACGAGACTCGAACTCGCGACCCCGACCTTGGCAAGGTCGTGCTCTACCAACTGAGCTACTTCCGCGTCTAAACGGACGGCAAATATACAATTTTTATTTTTTCATTTTCAAGCGGTAAAATTGAATAATCTTTGCCGTAACGATAAAATTGTAAAAGATTCCAGACAGAACATCTTTTAGTTACAGTATTCATTATAAGACGGTTACAGCAGGATTGTTAAAGCCAGATACAGGTATGAAGATTGCGCTCATTGATAATTATGATTCCTTCACCCATATTCTCGCTCAGTACTTAAAAGAACAGGAAGGGGTCAACCTGACCATCCTGAAAAATGATGATTTCGAATTGCAGGATCTTGTTCCATTTGAAAAGATTGTTATTTCGCCCGGACCAGGATTGCCAGGTACAGCTGGAAAAATTATTCCTGTCATAAAACACTACTCCGGAATGTTACCTATACTTGGTATTTGTCTAGGACTTCAAGCCATTTATGAGACTTTTGGAGGAAGACTTTTTAACCTGCCAATTGTCCAACATGGAGTTACCTCCAAAGTTCAAATGATGGATGCTGCAGATAGGGTGCTTGCTGGAATTATAAGCCCTTTTGAGGCTGGCCGTTATCATAGCTGGGTTTGTGATCCGACTTTTCTTCCTTCATCGCTGGAGATCACAGCTATCGATCAGTTTGAAAACATAATGGCATGCAGACATAGGGAACATCACACTTACGGATTGCAATTTCATCCAGAATCCATTCTCACTCCCGATGGAAAAACGATGATCAGGAATTTTGTGCAATTGTAGACTTTAGGTCCGTGGATACTTTTTCCTTTTCCGCCTTTTCTGTTTTTTAGGTGATTACCACCCCAAAATGTATGCAAAAATCAAGGGTGCCACAATCGTTGCATCTGATTCAACAATAAATTTGGGTGTGTGGATATCCAGTTTGCCCCACGTTATTTTTTCATTCGGTACAGCCCCTGAATAGGAGCCATAGGAAGTCGTAGAATCTGAAATTTGACAGAAATAACTCCAGAATGGTACATCGTGCCATTCAAGATCTTGATACATCATAGGCACAACACAAATCGGAAAGTCACCAGCTATACCACCACCGATTTGAAAGAAACCTACACCCTTGCCACCAGAATTGTGACGGTACCAATCCGCAAGCCATACCATGTATTCGATTCCACTTTTCATAGTCACTGCCTTGATATCTCCTTTGATGACATAGGAAGCGAAAATATTTCCCATGGTGCTGTCCTCCCATCCCGGTACGACAATAGGAATTTGCTTTTGGGCAGCTGCCATCATCCAGCTATTTTTTGGATCTATTTCAAAATACTGGTCCAGCACACCACTGAGCAGCATTTTATACATAAACTCATGAGGAAAATATCGCTCACCTTGGGTATCGGCATCCTTCCAGAGTTTATGAATATGCTTCTGCAACCGCCTGAAAGCTTCTTCCTCCGGTATACAAGTATCTGTTACACGGTTGTAATGATTTTCAAGCAAATCCCTTTCATCTTGTGGACTCAGATCGCGGTAATTAGGGACGCGCTTATAATGGCTGTGTGCCACCAGGTTCATGATATCTTCTTCAAGGTTGGCCCCAGTACAGGTGATAATACTCACCTTGTCCTGACGGATCATTTCAGCCAGGCTAAGGCCCAGCTCTGCTGTGCTCATGGCACCTGCCAGCGTTATCATCATCTTACCCCCTTCATCAAGATGCGCAACATACCCCTTGGCCGCATCTACAAGAGCTGCAGCATTGAAATGCCTGTAGTGATGAAGGATGAAATCGGAGATAGGTTTATTGCTCATTTTTTGCCAGTTGTGAATTGTGAGTTGTCAGTGTTGCTTGCACTGAGCTTAATCGAAATATGCGTTGTGAATTCAAATTCGTGATACATGAATCGTGATAAATTTCATTTTTCATACTTCGACTACGTTCATCACATCGCTTTTCATTTTTCATTTTTCACGTATCAAGTGTCGTATCCTAGAATCTGTAACATCTCATTTGGTCTTTGCTCCGGACGCCAAAGGGTGTCAATGAAATTTCCCTTTTCGTCCCTGTCAACAAGGATATGCTGAGGTGAAGGAATAAGACAATGCTTTATACCACCATATCCACTGATAGCATCCTGGTATGCACCTGTATGAAAGAACCCTATATAAAGTGGTTCAGGGTCATCATTTTTGTACGTTGGCAGGAAAACCTGTTGATTGAGATCCTCAAAATTGTAATAGTCCGAATGATCACAACTGATCCCTCCGATATGCACACGGGCAAAATCATTATTCCACTTGTTGACAGGTAAAAGGATAAAGCGTTCATTGAGTCCCCAGGAATCAGGAATAGTATTCATCAGGCTGTTATCGATGAGATACCACAACTCAGAATCATTTTGTTGCTTTTGTTCGAGGACGGTGAAGATGGTTGCGCCACTCTCACCGACAGTATATTTTCCAAATTCGGTATAGATGTCAGGATGTTCTATGCCTTCCTGGTCACAGGTAGCTTTGATATTGCTGATGATCTCATCCACCATGTATTTGTAATCGTATTCAAACGACAGGTTGTTACTGATGGGAAAGCCTCCACCGATGTTGATGGCATTAAGGGTTGGACAGATTTTTTTAAGTTCTGCAAATATCTTTAGTGCTTTTTTAAACTCGCCCCAATAATACAAGGTATCCCGTATGCCGGTATCCACAAAAAGATGCAGCATGGTAACCTGCACCCGTTTTTTACGGGCTATTTTTTCTTTATAGTATTTAATGACTTCAGTAGGTCGGATGCCCAATCTGGAGGTATAGTAGGCAGACTGGGGCTCCTGTTCTATCGCCACGCGGATGCCCACTTTAAGATTTCCTTTTATACGTTCAAGGAGTTGATCCAGTTCGTTGGTATTGTCCAGTATGGGTATTGAGTTTTCAAATCCCATTTCATGCAGATGGGCTATCCCATCCAGATATCTGTCTGTCTTGTAGCCGTTGTGGATCAGGTTGATACTCCGGTCTATATCACCGCTGCGATAAAGGCTGACGATAAGATCAATGTCAAATGCGGAAGACGTTTCCAGGTCAACATCATATTCCAGGGCCTTTTTGATGACATGGCTAAAGTGGCAGCATTTTGTGCAGTAACAATAACGGTATTTGCCTTGGTAATGCTGGTTTTTCATGGAACGGTTGAACCAGTTTTTGGCCTTTTTGATCTGATCGCCAATCTTGGGTAGATAGGTCAGTTTAAAAGGCGTACCATACTTGTCAATCAGATACTTAAGGGAAATACCATGAAAACTTAAATCTCCATTATGCAGATCAAAACCTTCCTGAGGGAAATAGTACGTCTGCTGAATGAGGTCAAAATAGCTGTTCTTCATTCTTCGGGTAAAGCAGCCGGGGATATATGACAACCGGCCGGGTCAAAAATATAAAAATCGACGGTGGAACAGGGGATTAATTTTAAATCCAATTGAGTAGTTTCTTCACATATCGCTTACCTGTTTTACACCTAGGCCAGTTAGGTTCCTCGAAATTGAATAGAAAGAAAAGGTTTTAAATCATCCATGGCCTGTAACCGCTGGGTAATAATTGAGCCATTCACTCCAGCTACCCGGGTATAGCCTGGCATTTTTTCCAGTAGCTATTTTGTAGGCCAGGATATTATGGCAGGCACTGATCCCTGAACCACAATAGAAGACCGGTGGTTTTTCGTCATCAGTATCGATGCCCGCAAATTTATGCTGGAGGAAAGAAGGGCTTTTCCAAAAGCCATTTGTGTCCGTATTATCCACAAATGGAATGCAAATCGCCCCAGGAATGTGCCCTGCAACAGGATCTATAGGCTCAGATTCTCCGGTATATCGGATGAAGTCCCGGCTGTCAATAATTTTGTCACTTCCCGATGCAACTTCAAACTTGTCGATGGTCAGGGAAGGATTTTGTTTGAACTCAAATACGCCTTTCTCGGGTGGCGGCCATTGGTTGTCCTGGTTGTAACCTTTAGCTTCCCAGGCTTTTATGCCGCCATTAAGTATGAAAACATTTGTATGTCCGAGCCATTGAAGCAACCACCATGCTCTCGCTGCAGCCATGCTATTCATTTGATCATAGACAACTACCTTGCTGGTTGGATTGATGCCGGTTGCTCTGAGGGTATAGGTGAGTACTTCGGGATCTGGCAGGGGATGTCGTCCGGTAACACCTTTTACCACAGACGAGGAAAGATCATGTTCCATATCCAAAAAGTATGCTCCAGGGATATGCTGCTGCAAGTATTCTTTTCTTCCTTTACTGGTGTCAGCCAGGTAGAACCTGCAATCCAATATTATCAGATCAGGACTACCAATGATTTTGGAAAGGTCTTCTGCGCTGACCAGCAAGTTATGTGGATGAGTATTCATTTAACTTCCGATGGGTTTAGTGAGTCGATGATCTGTGCATAATGATTGGCAGAATCAACGGGGTGAATTACACTTTTAATGATTCCCTTTTCATCTATGACAAACGTAGTCCGATGCACAGCGTCACTGATACGTCCCATAAACTCCTTTTCACCATAGATATCAAAAAGTTTCGCCAGTTGATTTTCACTGTCGGTGATGAGTGGATAGGGTAGGTCATATTTTAATATAAACTTCTGGTGTTTATTCTGGCTATCCTCGCTTACACCATAGATAGCATAACCGAGTTGGGTCAAATGGTGGTAATGGTCCCGGATATTGCACGCTTCTTTTGTGCAGGTCTCTGAGCCATCATGATTGTAAAAAAAAAGGATAAACTTCTTGCCCTGCAGTTTTGCAGTGGTTAATTCCGAACCATCGTGAAGCAGCGACTTAAAAGCTGGGGCTGTTTTTCCTGGCTTCCAGCGGGAGGTCCATGTCCGTCGCATGAGCAGTAATATTTATTTCCTACAAGGTAAACGATTTTTCGAGCACAGCTTCATTACCTCTGTCATCTGTAACTTTAAGGACAAGCTGATGTTCACCAGGTTGAATGTGGCCATCGAATTGATGCGTGAGGATACCGGATTTTCCATCAAGGGACATTAGGATCCATTGCCCATCAACCCAGGCATCATAGAGTAAATCACGACCGCGGTCTTTAGCGTTGAAATTGTCTGAGATCTTAAATGCCATTCTCTGCCACCCGGTCATTTTAGGGCCAAAGTGCAGGGTTGAAATCTTTGGGGCAATGGTGTCAACCATGATGGTGTAGGTGCTGATGACCCTGACACCAGTGCTGAGGTTGTTACCAATCCAGGTGGCTCCGCAGTTGGCTATGTTGCCGTTTGGTTCACATCGTGCGATGAAAGCTTTGTCACGCAAAGCGGCAGGCACAGCAAGTCCCTCGATGTTGATTTCGTAATAGTAATGGACTGGTGCATCAGCCGGTGAAATAGCAAAATGGGGACTGTAACAACCCAGGCCATCAGAAGGAATAACCTCGATATTGAGTGGGGTCTTTTCATAAAATGAACCTATAGGCCATACCACTTGTATCCCTGGTTTTGAAACAATACTTACCTGTTCCGGTTCAGCTAAAGTTTGATGTAGAGGAAGCGATGGCATTTTTGGTAGAAGGTTCATGTCTCTGACAACTTCAAAGGTAATGGTGGAGATATTGCCATTGAAATCTGCTACTGACAAAGAAACGTTTCTTGCTTGTTCGGCATTCAGATAGACTATGCCTTTGTCTACACCGGTGTAATAGATCGGGAGTTTATTTCCCTCCAGTGGATGACAACGGTGAAAGAATCTGTTTTCATTTATTTTCCGTCGGTAGTCTATGTGGGCATTTAGATACCTTGACTGTTCAAAAGGTATTTCATCCAACGCAAACGCAAAGGAGGGATCATCATCTACCTTACACTGGATGCTATAGATCCCATTCTGATTGGTTGCCCCGTCCTGCATATCATAGGCCTGTATACCAAAGGAAACTTTTGAAGAAGAAAGTTTAACAGGAGCTTCGAAAGTGTATTGACCAGCTGACCGATATATGGGTTGAATCACTTTAGAGTTGATTACCCTGCCGCTTTCGTTGTATTCATACACAATGAGTTGTTGTACAACAGGCGCCCTTTTATCGGCAACATTAAACCCGAAATGCAATGGATTGACAGGCACCTGGTCTTTGGTGTGCCTGATTTCAAAGTGGAGGTGCGGGCCAAATGAATAGCCTGTATTTCCCATATTTCCTATTTGCTGGTCATGCATTATAGGAAATTTTTCTTTATCAGGTGTAACGTCAATTTTAAAAGTTTCTGCTTTGTATTGTTCTTGCTTTACGTATGCCTCTATCTCCGGCGAAAAATTGTTGAGGTGGGCATACACACTTGTAAATCCATTCGGATGCTCTATGTAAAGAGCATTTCCATAACCAAATTCTTCTATGCGAATCCGGCTTATGAATCCTTCATGGGCTGCATAGATCGGATCGCCAGACATGCCATTTTCAGATTTTATGTCAAGGCCGGCATGAAAGTGGTTTGTCCTGAGTTCGCCAAAGGTGCCGGATAATTTAAAATCCCGGTTTACAGGCGAATTGAATTCCCTGACTGGATATTTTCCGCCATGCTCTGCCATAGACATAAATAGGATGGAAAACATGAAAAAAACATAAAATTTCATATGCGGTTTAGAATTCAGATTTAAGGTTTGAAGGATCAATTAGCATTTTCATCAAATTCTCAATTTCAAAAGCTGTCTTGAAGATGGACACAGAGCCGGAATCAGAATTGCTAAAGGCATCCCTCAATTTACCATTTACAACCGGGTGATTCATCAGCAGTTGGTTTGCTGTAATACCTAGGGACCAATTCAGCCAGAATGTTTCCTGACGTCTTCGTTCCTCCGTCAATGAGGTTTGCTGGAGACGAATATCATGATATAAACGAATTATTTCCAAAACATTGTCTATCCCTGTTCCTTCCTGGGCAGAACAGGTAGTGATTTTTGGCTCCCACCCCAGGCGAAGTGGGGAAAAATAGTGAAGCGCATTTTGGTATTGTTGTTTAGAGAGTCCGGCTAATGAAGCGAGAGCACCATCCTCTTTATTGACAATAACAATATCTGCCAGTTCAGTGATCCCCCTTTTGATGCCTTGCAATTCGTCCCCGCCTCCCGGCTGCACTACAAGGATAAAGCCATCAGTAAATTGCCACGCTGTGTGTTCAGATTGCCCTACGCCGACCGTTTCTAAAAAAATGAGGTCGTAGCCAACTGCTGCCAACAGGGTTATCATTTCATAACTTCTGCGTCCCATTCCCCCCAGCACTGAACCGGCAGGGCTCGATCTGATAAATGCAGAGGGGGTGGCAGATAAACCTGACATTCTTGACTTGTCGCCAAGGATACTTCCATGGCTCAAAGAACTGGTCGGGTCTATCGTGATAACACCTACTTTATATCCTTTTGAAATTGCCAAAAGGCCGAGTGCCTCGATTAGGGTACTTTTCCCGACACCAGGTGCACCACTTATCGCGAAGCGAATGGAAGGATCATGAACACGAAGTTTTTCTTCGCACAAAATCAAAAGATCAATAGCTCGATTCCGGTCATCGGGGCGCTCACTCTCAACTAAAGTAATGGCCTGACCGAGGGCTATCCGGTCGCCAAGGATTAATTTTTCAAAAAATGAGTTGATGCTTCGGTCCATTGAAATTAGTGCCACTCAAATGAATCAGACAAATATATGGGTATTTTATACATTATAGTTATCTGATAATCAATTGTTTAAAATGTTAAATTCGTTAAGTTAAAGCGTTAATGGTTCATTCGGGGCACCTTAACGCTTCTATAATAGCCCTTGAAAGGTAAAGAGGGTTTATTTGTTTCATAGAGTATATCGCTAAGGTGGGCGGACTCTATTTTAGTGAATCATCGCCAAAGTGGCAGAAATTCAATACATCCAACCGCCCGCCTTTTATTTTTATAATCGTAATGCGTTCCAGATTTTTTGTGTCCAGGACCTCGTAGGGTATTCAATGCTATAGGATCCGGAAAGGGGATCCACTCCTTTGTACATTGAACTCTCCAATTGCAATAAGTGGTGGATATTCCGGTTTGTCCGCCGGTAGAAATCAGGTGTACCTACAAGGGATTCATGGCGGATGCACATAGTATGGGTGCCTGCCAGAGATGCTGCAAGTCCCGACATAGATGCTCTGATCAGAAAGTGGTCAGGTGACTCTTGAGCTGATTCATCTATATAGCATTCAAGGTATTGGTCAGTGATATCACCGGATCCCTGAATCAAATGAGCTTTAAGATTATGCCACAATAAATGAAGCACCCTTGTCTGGATGATATGTTTAAAATAAGCTTTATCCGCTTCAAGCGACAGAATGCTTTGCTCAAAGAAATCAGCAGGTTGAAATCCAATCTTTGTCCAGTCACCCATATCCTCAATCATCCGGTTTATTACACCAGCCGTATTGACGTCCCAAATTCCTGAGGATTCAATCCGGTACACAAAACGAAATGAACTAATCTTTGTATGATCCGGATCAATTTGGCTAAGCAGTTTTGCAATAGGCGGAGATGAGGCTTCTCGATTTATTCTTAGGAAATCTTTGACTCCAATTTTTTCCAATAACAGGGATCTACTTTCTTTAAAATCCTTAAACTGATAGGATACTGAAATCAAATCCCGGAATACACCATTGAACCACTCTTCGTTGAACCAGGTTGCAGCATCCGCCGAATAAAGGATGAGAGACTGTGTATCCTGCCGGAGGGCCTCGAGTATTTTTTGATTGATTGAAGATGCCTGTTGACCTGAAGTTGAAATCCACTCTGCCATGATGGGTGGCTGAGTGAATAATGAAGCCGGGAGGGATATTGTTTCATCGCTGACATCATCACTATGCACCAGTGGTATCAGCGGTTCGCTGGGCCACCATTCCGATTGCAGTGATGCAACAGATTTTTGTCTGAGGTCCGATTCGATCCGCGTGATCCATTTTTCTTTCGAAACAGGTTCAAATGTATATGCCCACTCCTTCATGCTGTGGACAATATTAGGCATAACCCGTGAAAGAAGGAAAAGTACGCTTCCTTTAACCTTCGGAATTTCATTATTTCAAAGTGGTATCTTTATACAATGAGTTCGCCGCAAACGCCTGTATATCTCGATTATCATGCCACCACACCTTTAGATGCAAGGGTTCTGGAGACAATGCTGCCTTGGTTTACTAGGCATTTCGGTAATCCGGCAAGCCGTTCACATAGCTATGGTTGGAAAGCGAGCGAAGCTGTTGAGATCGCCCGAAGTCAGGTAGCAGATCTTTTGCACACAGATTCAAAGGCTATCATTTTTACGTCAGGCTCCACAGAAGGGCTAAACATGGCCATCAAAGGACTCGCAGAAAATTCAGGCCAGATAGGTAAACACATTGTCACTGTTGCTACAGAACATCACGCTGTTCTCGATACAGTTGATTGGCTGAGCCGCAAAGGGTATGAGATTTCCATTTTACCTGTTGATAGCAATGGGATTTTGAATACCGGGCAGCTTAAGCAGGCTATAAGAAACGATACCATTATGGTGATCGTCATGTGGGCCAATAATGAAACCGGAGTTGTCCAGAATATAAAAGAAATTGGATTCATTTGCCATCAGGCCGGAGTGCCATTGATCTGCGATGCAACTCAGACCGCCGGTAAACTTGATATTGATCTTTCCCAAATTCCTGTCGACATATTGACCATCTCAGCACATAAAATGTATGGACCAAAGGGTGTTGGGGCTTTATACATTAATCCTTCAATGAAGGTGAAGCCTGCTGCCCTAATCCATGGAGGTGGTCATGAAAGAGGGTATAGGTCTGGAACCTTGAATGTGACAGGCATTATAGGATTAGGCGCAGCTAGTGCTTTACGAAGGGAGAATCTTTCTGCTGATCAGGTCCGCATTCATCAATATCGTGATCACTTTGAAAAAACTATTCTTGCTTCTATAGAAGAAGTTTCGGTCAATGGCAGCCTCGAAAACCGCTTATCCACCGTTTCAAACCTTAAGGTCCGTTTTGTAGATAGCCAGGCAGTCATTTCACGGTTCAGAAGTGATCTGGCTATTTCATCCGGCTCTGCTTGTAGTTCCGCCAATCCAGAACCTTCCCATGTTCTTATCGCCATGGGACTGACTCCGGCAGACGCGAAAGGTTCATTCAGAGTCAGCCTGGGCGTTCCTACTACAATGGCAGAGATCGAAAGTGCAGCTAAGATCTTTGTTAAAGCCATTGAAGCGGAACGGGCACAAAGTCCTGTCTGGCAAATGTTTAAGCAAGGTATTGGCTTTGACTGAAAGCGTAGGGGCGATAAACTATTCCTCCCGGGATGTTGTTATCTTTGCCAGATAATAGAAAGAAAGCGGGTTCCTAACCTATAATCTTTTGACTTTTAATCATTAAATCATAAAAGTTATAGTGCTGTTTGTTGCTGATAGTGCCAAAGAAAGGATTTTAGAAGTCCTGACGAGTGAGAACAAATCACTGACAGATTATTTTGTACGCGTGAGTGTCACCAGTGGTGGCTGCTCAGGCCTTAGCTATAAACTTGATTTCGACAACGACCTCAAACCAAGCGACCAGGTCTTCGAAGATAAAGGCATACGGATAGTAACTGACCTCCGTAGTTTCCTCTATGTGCACAATACGATCCTTGAATTTTCAGGAGGACTTGAAGGGAAAGGATTCTACTTCAGCAACCCTAATGCATCACGGACATGTGCTTGTGGAGAGAGCTTTTCGGTCTGAGTTGAAAATCGCTACTTTTTCAATCAGTATTCCAATATTGACCTTATCGTTTCGATCACTTTCCCAACGGAAAGAATCATCTCCTTCTCCAATACTTCATTCAATGGGACAGCAGGCATATCTGTCGATCCGATTGTTTTCACAGGTGCATCCAGAGATGTCCAGCAATGCTCCTGAATACGCGCTGCAACAGTCTGGGCAAATGAATTGGATACAGTATCTTCAGTGATAACAAGACAACGGCCATGTTGCCTGACGGTGTTGTAGATTAACTGCTCATCCAATGGTACGAGACTTCTCAGGTCCAGAATGGTGATGCGTCCTTCAAATTCTTTGGCTGCTTTCAGCGCCCAATGAACACCCATGCCATACGTAACAATACATAGCGCTTCACCTTGGGTAATCGTTTCCTGATTTGCTTCAATCACAATTCGTCCTATGCCCAATGGAACTACATAGTCCTCATCAGGCAGTGGACATTTGGCCGTTTCTGTATTAGCCACTTTGCTCCAGTAGAGCCCCTTATGTTCGAAGATTACTACTGGGTTGGGATCATAATATGCGGCCTTCATCAATCCTTTCAGATCTGCACCGTTGCTCGGATAGACCACTTTCAATCCTTTGATGTTGCATACAACTGTTTCGACACTTGAGGAGTGGTAAGGCCCGCCGCTGCCATATGCTCCAATTGGTACCCGCAGGATCATGCTCACGGGCCATTTACCATTGGACAGATAACATGATCGGCTGACTTCGGTAAATAGTTGATTCAATCCCGGCCATATGTAATCGGCAAACTGCACCTCCACAATGGGTTTCAAACCTACCGCAGACATTCCCACCGTCGATCCTACTATAAAGGCTTCCTGAATGGGTGTATTGAATACACGGTCATCACCAAATTTTTGCGCTAACGTAGCGGCCTCCCTGAATACGCCACCGAGGCGACTACCGACGTCCTGACCATAGAGCAGACATTCAGGATGTTTACGCATGAGTTCTTCTATAGCGATCAGGGCACTATCCACCATTACCTTTACTTCAGCACCCTCTGGTTGTCTGACACCAACTTCAGTTGTTATTGGAGTTGGGGCAAATGCATGTGTGTAAAGATCCGCAGGTATCGGGTCGGCTGAATTGCGGGCTTTTTCAAAGTCAGCTGCAACTGCTTCAATCGCTTTTGTCTCCATTCGTTTGAGTTGCAAGGCAGACCATCCTTCTCCTAGCATTGTTCTTATCAGTTTGGGATACGGGTCCTGTTTTTTGTCTTCTTCCAGATCATCGCGGTACCATTCCATACGCACACCTGAAGTATGATGGTTGAGCAAGGGAACTTTTGCATGAACCAGGAACGGTCTACGTTCTTTCCGGATCATGCCGATCACTTCATGTAAGGTATCATAACACAGTTTGAAATCAGTCCCGTCAATGCTGCGGGTCTCAATGCCTTTAAATCCCAAAGCATATTCAGCCGCATTCATCGCCCGCGTTTCTTTCGCATTGGCCGAAATGTCCCATTCATTATCCTGCACCAAGTATAGGATGGGTAGTTTTTTCAAGGCAGCCATTTGAAAGGCTTCCGCGACTTCGCCTTCCGTCACAGAGGCATCGCCAAAGGAACAAACTACTACAGGCGGTTTTTTCCAGTGACCCAGTTGGCGATGTTCCTGGTATGCAATTCCCATAGCTACTCCTGTCGTAGGAATCGCCTGCATCCCGGTGGCAGAAGATTGATGAGGGATTTTTGGTTTATCTGCATCCTTAAGGCTTGGATGACAGTAATACGCCCTTCCTCCCGAAAAGGGATCATCCTTTTTCGCCATCAGTTGAAGCATCAGTTCAAATGGCTGCATCCCAATGGAAAGCATCATGGCATCATCTCTGTAATATGGGGACAACCAATCATCAGGCGTCAATAGCATCCCCAGTGCAATCTGGATGGCTTCATGCCCTCTGGAGGTAGCATGAACGTACTTTGATACTTCTTTGAAATTAGCTTCAAAATGGTCAGTCATTGCCTTAGCAGTGGCCATATGATTGAATGCCTTCTCCAATATCACAGACCAGCTTACAATCTCAGCTTTATCTTTTTTCTTGTTTTTTTCCTTTGCCATGATGGATCCCAAAGATAGAGATTGAATTGTGGTACAAAAGCAATTAGAAACCTGATAGACGGATGATGCAGATGGATTCCTGTCAAGAGGGTTTATATTTATCACCAAATTGGAAAGCAAATGGATGATTTTAATGGCTTGATCAGCAAAGTACAGAGGTACCAAAGTGTCCTCACCAACACCAAAACCTATCGCGATCGATGGACTTCAAATCTTAAGGATATGATTATCAGCGAATTGCAGAATATGTTAAAAGTGTCAGGTCTGCAGGGTACCGTCGAGGCTTCTGATAAGGTTAGGCATCTGGAGTATATCATTCTTTCTCTAGGAACTGAAGAAAGTGGAATTGCCGAGGTGATTAATGATAAATTGCATAAGCCATTGATCAAGACTAATGGTTCGCTGATATACCAGCAGTTGTATAATGGTAAAGTGCAGGTGATGATTGTCTATCCTTTCATCGAAGGATTTGGAGAGCCGCGTCCGCCGAAAGTCATTTCCATCTACAGGCCGGAAGAAGTTAAGTCTCCCTTTTTACTGAGGCATATGGAGGAATTTATCAAGGAGATAACCCAATGGGAGGATTTCGATGATGAAGACCAGGCCGCAGCCAAAATTGGCTTTAATGTGCAGAGCCTAACAGCCGTAAAGCCATCGGTGACCGAAGGATAATCCTTTCAACCTCCTGGAAGCAAACCTCGTAAAGGAAGACGGATGCAGTGATTTTTGTGGTTGAAGAAATCCTGTTTAAAAAAAAGTAGTCCGAAGTAAAAACAATCCACACTCTGAGTCACTTCCGGCAGGCTAATTAGTTTGTTCCAACCATTTGTCATATCGACAGACCAGTAGATGTCATCTACGATGATGATCGTTTGATCAGTCATGAAAGGCCTCAATGCATGATAGTATTTCCACAAGGCAGCGGATGTATGATGACCATCCAGAAATAGAAGATCGATCTGCTGACCTCCAGGCAACCCATTTGCTATAAATGAATCAAATGATGTGTTGTGAAGATGAATATTGTCTAAGATCAGACTGTCAAACACTTTGTGAGCAGTACTCGCTATTTCAGCATCACCTTCCACCGTATCAACTCTTGATGTTGAATTTGCAATTCCAAGATAAGAGGAGGATATCCCAAGAGAAGTACCTAGCTCAACAATCACTCGTGATTTTGTGAAGACAGCTAATCGATACAAAAATCTACATTGAAAAGGTAAACTTAGCGCATGCCTGGCTATCCTGGATATAGAGTCCGCATTTTTACTCTGGTGAAAAGAAGTGCCTGTGCCGAAATCATTTCTTTCAATGACTTCTTTTGATTGAATCAATTCCCTCCGTTTCCCCTCGATGCTTTCAAATAAAGGATGCGACATCCTTTCATCAGTGCAATACGTGAATAAACTGAACAGAAAGGGAGAATGAAACGAATCCCAGCGTTTTGATCTGAAAAAGTGAGCCAGATATTGGGTTACTGTATAAGTCCTGCTCATAAGGGCAAAGTAAATATTAGTTTATCAGATTCAGGACATTTGGGTCAGATTCCGTCCTCAGGTATGCTGGCCGGCCATTCAGGTTATGGGGATGTCGGTTGAGCGACAAAATTTGAAATGCCAGTTTTAATAGGGAATGTTACATTTGTCTGATATACAATACTATAAAGCAAACCATCATGAAAGCACTTTTTTTACCTACCCTGTTTCTTTTTATTCAGGTATCTACTATATTAGGCCAGGCCCAGTTTACAAACCGAAATGATCTGCTGGCTGAAAAAGATCAGCATAGTGCCGTTCCAGTAGGTATTGCGGATATGAATGGCGATGGTCTGGAAGATATTGTCACACTCAATTTTGGATCCCGGCTTTTTATTCAGTACCAGACTCCTGAGCCATCCCGGCCTTTTGTGCGGTACGAGTTACCGGTGACAATTGATAATGCGGAGCAAAATGATATTTGCATAGCGGATTTTAATAATGATGGTGCAAACGATATTCTTGCAGTGGGTTCTTATGACAGAGTAAAAGTGTTGTACAGCAACCCTTATACATATTCTTTCAACCTCACGTATATAGTCGTACCTCCATTCTTTTCTCAGGGTGCTTCATCGGGTGATTTCAATCATGATGGCTGGGTTGATGTCGTCATACTCAATGATAATGGCTTGAATGTTACCTTGCTCAATGATGGTACAGGTGCACTTGTAGAGCAGGACCTGTTCAATTTTGTCACGGTGCCACCGTCCGACAATTCGGGGAACTATGGCTCCGTTTATTCGGACTTTGACATGGATGGGGACAATGACTTCTATATAGCTAAATGCCGTCAGGGGGTCAATAGCCCTGCTGATCCAAGAAGGATTGATGTGCTTTTTGTTAATGACGGACAAGGAAATTACACAGAAGATGCCGCCAATTATGGCCTGGCCGATGGGCGTCAGACCTGGACGGCAGATTTTGGAGATTTTGATAATGATGGTGACCTGGATCTCTTTAAGACGCAGCATGATATCATCAGTGAACTTTATGAAAACATCAATAATGATACGTTTATCAATATCACTTCAACAACTGGGCTGAACATTGGCGGAGTGCCATTGCAAGGTATGCTGAGAGATTTTGATAATGATGGTTTTCAGGATATTTTGGTGAGTGGTGACCGCCTGGATTATTATCACAATAACGGGAATAAGACTTTTACAAAGACTAATCCATTTGGTACTCTGGTTTTCGGAACCTTCGCCTTAGGTGACCTCAACAGGGATGGTTTTACAGATGTTTACGCATCTAGAGTTATTCCTTTCAACAATCCTGATGAGTTGCGTGAGGATATCCTATTTCTGAACGAAAAAAATGATAATCATTATCTTGGACTCAATCTCACGGATACCGCAGGAAATCCTTCCGGTATCGGGGCGATGGCTATTCTCTATGGCCCATGGGGTATTCAGGTCAGAGAAGTCCGCGGGGGTGAGCAGTATGGTGTGTCCAGCGGACATAGCATTATTTTTGGGCTCGGCGATCAAACCACATATGATAGTCTGATCATACGATGGCCTGATGGCACAAGAGAACAATACAACCAGCTTGAAACTGACAAAACCTGGTCGCTGACAAGGGGCGGTTGTTGGAAACAGCCTTTGAACATTCTGGAGCCTTTGGTTGTACTCTGCGAGGACGACTCCATTACCGTTCACATTGATTCAGGATTTTCCCTGATCGAATGGAGTGATGGTACATCCGCGGACTCGATCATCATCAAAGAAGAGGGTCTCTATTATGCAACCCTTACCGATCTTGATGGATGTATAATACGTACATACCCTCTTGAGGTTGGATTAGATCCTGACACTATCCGAGCCACTATCTTTTACGTATCCAATCCGCAATTATGTGATGGGGAGTCTCTGCTCCTTAGTCTGCCTTCAGCTTTTTCATATGCATGGTCTACCGGAGAAAATACACAGACCATTATTGCAACAACAACAGGTGATTATTTTGCGCAGGTAGAAGGTTATTGTAGGATACAGGAATCTGATACAGTCCAACTTCAATTTCTCATTCCAGAGACCCCAGTGACAACAAATGATACGTTTCTGCCTGGTGAATCAGCAATTCTGACCTCCACCGGAGATCATGTTGAATGGTTTTCTGATCCATTTGGCAACTTTCAGATTGGGACCGGAAATAGTATTCAACTTGATAATCTCACAGATACCCTGACCATCTATGCCCGTAATGCTGCAATCATTGAAGGAGAGGATTTTCAGTTGGGACCGGCACAACACGAGGGCTTAACAAAATATAATGCTGCTTTTATCAACGGAGGCCAGTTGTTTGAAGTCCTGGAGCCAATCACTCTTCATCAAATTACAGTATACACGGATTCAGTAGGCACCAGAAGCATCGATATCAATAATGGACTGGACTTCTATTATGAGTACGAGGTGGAACTTGAAGCGGGTATGACTGTGATTGATTTGGAGATACAACTCCCGATAGGAAATTATACTATAACGACTAATACGGATATCAATAACCAAGTCTTTGGAACAAATAGCCCCTATCTCTGGAGGTCATCGGAGGATGTTGTCTATCCGTATGAAATCCCAGGTGTCATGTCTATTAACAATTCAACTTTCGGAGAAGATTTCTATTATTATTTCTACGACTGGAAAATTTCCACATTGGACAAAGAGTGCATCACAGAAACCGTTCCTGCTACTGCGGTTCTAGACTTGGGTACCGCAACTCATCAACCTGCGGATAAAGATGAGGTAATTTTTGTCGCCCCTAATCCAACAGATGGGCTCATCCAATTAACTATGAAAACCGATGGGGTATGTGATGTGGAATTACTCAGGATGGATGGAGTGCGTGTCCTGGTTCAGCATAACATCACACCTGAAAATAATTCAATACAAATTGATTTAGCAGATCATCCTTCAGGTGTTTATCTGATCAGGATAAATCACAATGGACGGATGATTAGTAAAAAAGTTATCCGCTTATAGGACCACAAAAGGCTTAATGGATACCAGACGGTTTCGGTCAAATAACACGAAGTAATAAACAGCTTCTGAAATCCCTGAATTCAGCTCAATGTTTTCATTCATTGAGCCTTTCTGGAGGATCATTCCATGCAGATCGATAATCCGGTAATGGAGGTTACTCCTTGAATCATATGGGGATGAAAGCCTGATGTATATTTTTCTATTTGTCACCGGGTTTGGTGAAAGTGTGAAAATGGATATGGATTCAATCGGGCTGATAGAGGTAGTCGAAAGATCAATGCTGTCAATCATGATTTGATTGATCACTTCATTGAAGCCCTCGTAGCCCTGATACATAGATTTGAACTGAGCAACCTGCTCAATGGTATCGTTATTGAACAAATCTGCCATCCATCTAGTAGGTAAAGTCTGATACCGAAGTGAAACGGATAGATCTGCTAATCCTTTCTTTCCATTCAGCGGAATCCTGTATTCAATTCTATCCAGTCCGTTATTGCTTTCGGTGGTGAAATCAGGATCCTCATTAACATTGCCCCAGGTGGCAACAGTATCAAATACTGTGTGATTCACCCTGAATCCGGTTGGTAACAGCCTGTTGTCCTTCAAAGGCTTAAAGGCTGCGTTTAGGCGAGTCGTCAGATGGCCACCCAGGTCAGACATGACCATTTCATAGATCTGCACATCGTCACTGGATTTGGACACCTGGTGATGTGGCTCAAAAGGATGATCCCTGCCTACAATATTCCCTTCAGGGTCTAAAGCACCGTTTGAATAAAATGCATCCTGATTCGCAGCTTCTTTAAGATTGATCTGTATCCAGGCTAACCTGCTTGGATAGCCGGAAGGTAGTTTGTGACCTGTTTTGTTTTTTATCGTAAGGGCCAAAAACATGGTGTCGTCAACTATATACAGGGAAGGCACACTGAGTTCGGCGGCATTCGAAAGGCTTATCCTGTTGTTATTTATAGACTCCTCCCAGGCATGGCTACTTTCACCTGAAGGGAGATTCAGGATTTCTTTGTTAGCGTTCATCAGGTCAAGCATGGCAGTATTGGCACCGAAAAACTGATGTAGCCCGTATGGTTCTCTTGGTTCTAATGCAGCAAAATCAGTCGCGATGACGACCCCATCCTCGATGAAAGGCATGTGGCATGTTTGACATTCTTTCCCCTGAGCCGGATAGATGGAATTAAGCCATTCATGATAAGTGGCCTGTTCAACAAAAAAATTTCCGGAAGGTGTGCCGTCCGGTTGAAGTGTTTCTGTGATCAGGGTATGACAGCCGGCGCATACGCCGCTGGAATAGATATGGTCAGAAAATTCTGGTTCAAAGCCAACGTAGATTTGCATCGGCCCTTTAAAGGGATTTGGGTAATGGCCGTACATCAGCCGGTTTGTATCGAGGGTATAGTTGCCGGAAAACCCAGTACCTAGACCTACAGCCGGTTGTTGATGACACGCACTGCAGGAGACTCCATCCAAGCCAAGACTATCCCCAAGCATGATTTCGTATGAGTAGGGTTGGTTGTTACGCTTTGCTTCAAAACTTCCAAGAGGTGCGTGACATTTGAGGCATGTGGTTTCAATAGCTTGTTTAGCAGATGGATATTGGTTGACCTCGTGGGCCATGGTAGCCCTCCAGAAAGGATCTCGCGCGGACAATCCCATCATACTGATCTGCCAGTCATCAAAAATGCTGACATCATTGCCATCTGAGTCGACAAGCGCCTGACCGGTTTCATCTACTCCATGACATCCACTGCAATGGGACGAATGAGCGACTTTTTGGGCTAAAGGAACAGGTCCTCCCCTCGGGCCGGAGGGCTTAACAGGCGATGTTAAACCAAGCAAGATGATTGACGCTAACAGACAAAAGATAATTCCGGATTTTAACATGGGATAAAATTACTTATTTTAAAGGATCAATCGGACAAGCGATTTAGGGTTGATGGAGTGCCGGGAAATGCTTTTATTTGGTGAATCATCTCTTTATACTATTTTAGCAATCTCATTACCTCGTTTGAAGCCTTTTGTGTTGAAACTGGAAAAACATTAATGAAAAAAATTCTTTATCCGACGGACTTCTCCGACACGGCGGAAAATGCGTTCATCTTTGCTTTACAGATAGCAGATCACCTGGGCGCCTCAGTGATCACCTTACATGCTTTCGACAGACCCGATATCAGCGATTTCAATCTGCCAGGGGTGCTAAGAGAGGTCTATGATTCAATAGACCTGGAGGAGTTCGAAAATTATGAAGATGAGATTCCGGTGCTCCGGGATATAGCTACAGACCATGGCTATTACCATGTGCCGATGGTTCATGTCCTGGAAGAAGGCGCGCCAGTCTCAGCCATATTACGGACTGCCAATAAAAACAAGGCAGATATCATCGTCATGGGTGCCACCGGCGCCGGAATGATGAAAGCTTTCTTTTTCGGAACAATTTCCGGCAAGGTCATGGAGGAAGCCCATTGTCCCGTCATTGTGGTACCTAAAGATGCAGCATTTGACGGTCTCATTGATCATATAGGCGTTGCCACTAATTTCAGTAAAGATGATGCAGTGCTCATCGAAGCGCTGAGAAAGTTTCGCGATATCATGCGCAGCCATTTGCATGTCATTCATGTGGATACTTCAACCACTGGCGAAGGGCAGGAACAAATGAAATTTTTTTATGAGCCGTGGCAGAACGATAAAAAAATGACCAGCCATTGCGTCCTCCATAAAGATATCAATGAAGGACTGGAAGCATGCATGGTGGAAAAGCAAATTGACCTGCTTGCGATCCTTTCTCAACGACGTACCTGGTTTGACGAAATATTTGAAAAAAACAGGGCTAAGGAAATGTCATACCAACAGTCTATTCCATTGTTGGTTTACCAACTGGAGTCTTTAAAAAGTAAATAGGTAATCCAGCATTTCCTGGTCGTTCAGATTTCCGGCAGTTTATTGCTTACCAGATTCCCTGATCGCTTTAAACTCCGAACCCGGTTTCCATTTCGGCCAATCCTTGTTATTCCCCAATTCGCTAGCCAGGTTATAATAGAGTGCTGCATCCTGCAAAATTCCTCCTAAGTCAAATATTTCGGGTAGGTATTCATCAGCTGGCAGATGATAAGCAGTAGTCCGGTATTCATCTGACTTTTCTTTGGCATATTCCTTTCCTTTGGTTCGGTGATCAAAACTACCTTCAGCATATAATGCGGGAATACCGATTTTGGCGAAATTGAAATGATCAGACCTGAAGAAATAACCTTTTTCAGGTTCCTGGTCAGGCAGGATATATCTGTTTTGTTTTTCAGCCCATTGTGCTGCATAGGCTTCCAGTTCACTTTGTCCAAAACCAATCACACTCAGGTCATTCATCTCCCCATAACTGGCCATGCCATCTATATTCAGGTTAGCAACTGTTTTGGCAGGCGGAAAAACAGGGTTTGCAGCGTAATAAGCTGAGCCAAGAAGTCCCTGCTCTTCTGCTGTAACCCAAAGGAACACAATACTTCGTTTGAAGGGCCCTGATTCTACCATGGCCTCTGCAATACCCAGGAGAGCAGCGGTCCCTGTTGCGTTGTCCCTTGCACCATTATAGATGGAATCTCCATCCACGACTGCACCGATACCCAGGTGATCCCAATGTGCAGAAAAAATAATGTATTCATCTTTCTGATCCAAACCGGGGATCATAGCGATGACATTTTTTGACACATTTTCCCTGATGTCATTACGGATACTTGCAGCTACTGTGTAGGGGAGGGGTTGAGCCTTAAAACCTGGCTTTCGTGCAGCCATCATGGATTCCCTGAGATCAAGTCCGGCTGAACTGAATATTTCTTTTGCGCCATCAAGGGAAATCCAGCCCTGCATTTCACACGGTGTATAGCCAAGCGATTTCAGGTTGAGTTTCGCACCACTTCCTGCACCCTGGACCACAGCCCACGGATAACCTGCCATCGTGGATTCATGAATGATCATGATAGCCGCTGCGCCTTGTCTGGCAGCTTCTTCATACTTGTAGGTCCATCGCCCATAATAGGTCATTGTATTGCCTTTGAAAAAGGTGCTGTCCTCACCGCCAAGCCCTGGATCATTGACGAGTACCAAGGCCGTTTTTCCTTTCATATCAAGACCGGCATAATCATTCCATCCATACTCCGGTGCCACAATCCCATAGCCACAGAAAACAAGTTCAGAGCCAGTAAGATTGATGTCTCCGACAGGTCTCTGCGTAAAAGCCACATATTGATCCCGCAGTTTCAGAGAGATATTTTTAGTCCCGGTAAGTTCCATGGTTTCGGAGGGATGTCCAGAGATTTCAATCATGGGAACATCTTGTGTATAAACATCTCCATTGCCTGGTTGAAGGCCGATTTTTTTTATTTCTGCCTCCAGGTACGCCACCGTCTTTTCTTCCCCTGCGGTAAAAGGCTTACGACCTTGAAATTCATCAGCGGAAAGGTTGATGATATGCCTGCGTATCGTTTCTTCAGATAGTGCACCTGAAGTATTAGTGTTTTCTTTGCAGGAGCTTAACAGTAATGCCGAAAGCAGACAAAGGCAAATCAGTTTCATATAGCTTGTATTTATGACGAAGGTAAATAAAACCTGTAATCGGGATTTAACATGCTTCAATATCAGATCATGAACTACCGACAAACTATTGATTTTCTGTTTTCCTCTCTGCCGATGTTTCAACGGGTAGGGGATGCAGCAATCAAAAAGGATCTTACGAATATCAGGCTACTGTGTGAAATGCTTGGTCAGCCTCAGACCTTCTTTCCGGCCGTCCACATCGCAGGTACCAATGGCAAAGGGAGTACCTCCCATATGATCGCTTCCGTGCTCCAGAGCACAGGTAAAAAAGTAGGCCTGTATACATCACCACATTACGTTGATTTCCGGGAAAGGATAAAAATCAACGGGGAGATGATCGGCGAATGGAATGTAGTGCAGTTTGTAAATGAATACAAGGATAAATGGACAGGCATTCAACCTTCTTTTTTTGAAATTACACTAGCCATGGCCTTTGATTTTTTCAGAAAAGAAAAAATCGATATCGCTGTTATAGAAACTGGCCTGGGGGGCAGATTGGACTCCACGAATATCATAAAACCTCTTATGTCTGTGATCACAAATATTGGCTTTGATCACATGAAAATCCTCGGAAATACCCTTCCTGAAATTGCCTTCGAAAAAGCGGGAATCATCAAGCAGGAGGTTCCTGTGATTATTGGAGAATGGCATCGTGAAACAGCACCTGTCTTTAAAAACAAAGCTTTAAAGGAAAAAGCGCCTATCCATTTTGCTTCCAAACATCTCATGGTTGATCAAACCCAAAAAACGCTTACGAAACAAAGATTGAGTGTCCGCACCAGGGAAGGAGTTTGGTTGGCTGATCTTGCAACGGATCTTACCGGGCCATACCAGTTGCAGAATGTCAGGACCGTTCTCGAATGCTTTTTTAGATGGAACCAGTATTATCCTGCCAAGAGCATCGCAGACCGGGAGATAAAGAGAGGTCTTGCTCATGTGAAACCCTCCACCAACATGATTGGCAGGTGGATGGTGATACAACGAAAGCCACTAGTGATAACCGATGCTGCGCATAACCATCATGGTATGATGGCCATGTTGCCTGAATTGCTGAAACAACCGGTGCAAAGAAGGCACTTTGTTCTTGGCTTTGTCTCAGACAAGGATATTATCAACATTTTGGCGTTATTCCCAAAAGATGGTCGATATTATTGGTGTGCTCCAGATATTCCAAGAGCAAAACCTGCCCGGGAAGTAGCATCAGATGGAACCGACCTTGGTCTGTACGGCGTGTCTTTTAAGAGTGTAATGGACGCATACCACCATGCTTTAAGCGTTGCAGGTAAGAATGACCTGGTTTTTGTTGGCGGCAGTAGCTATGTTGTAGGAGATTTTCTCACAGGCATTTCAATGAAGATGAAATAAAAAAGCCTGTCTACTGAGGTAAACAGGCTTTTAAGCAAGGGTGACTAGAGGGTCTCGAACCCACGACCTCCAGAACCACAATCTAGCGCTCTAACCAACTGAGCTATAGCCACCGTATACCGTTCCTCGTTTGTTAAAAACGTAAAACGGACGGCAAAGATAATTTTTCTTTAATTCGCAACAGGTGTTTTTTCAATTTTAAAGGTTCTGGAGACAGGGTTGAGTGGCACTTTGGCCAATTGCCCTGTAGAATCAATAAGGCTTAGCTTGATGGTATTGTCACCCTCAGGAAGGCCCTCAATGTAATAGGGTTGCCATTTGTCCATCATGTGTTTTTCGCCGTTGATGTCCGCTTCTACTTTAAAGCCAGCCTGATCTGCATTGATAAGGTAATAGTCCAACATTACTTTTTTGGTATCATCGCCCGTATAAAGTCCTTTGGGTCGGCTGTAAAACAACATTGGCTCTTTGATATCGGCCGAATTGGTAATACGCTTCCCATCCACACTTGCTTTTACAGCTTTGTAGGCAGCCGAGGTTTTAAGGCTCTCATGATATGACCTGGATAGGAAGCAAAGAAGATAATGCTCTCCGTCAGGAATTTCATGCGTAAACGAAGACTCATATTTGGCAACATAAGGTTCGGTATCAACGATCAGATGCAGGTGCTGACCTTCTTTGCTGTTAGCACAATTCTTTTGGGTAGCATCTGACGTCTGTTCGCCTAATTTGTAGCTAGAGCCGGAGATCACTGTGGAGAAGGTGCCGTCCGTATATGCCATCGCTTTAAGGCTGGCATCCTCAAAGTCCTTTGAAGTGCTGAAAGGTGTCAGGGTATATTTGGTCATTGTCGAATCAACAGCATTAGATTCTGCTGCTGCATCCTGACCTGATTGATTCTTACAACTTGTCAGGACAAGAAGAAGACTAAATAGCATTATGATGCTTTTCATTTTTCACGAATTTGAATGGTTATAGAAACTAAATGTGGTAATGTCTACAAATTTACCAATCATTCGCATGCTGGTATAGGTATTATTACGATTTTTACTGCTCAGCAAAACCACTAAGCCAATTAATCAAATGGATTCTGTTGAACTATTGTTCAAGCAACATTACGCTTTTGTCTGTAACGTCATACACATGTATGTACGTGACCGGACTAAAACCGAAGATATTGCCCAGGAGATCTTTGCTGAATTATGGGTCAAACGGGATCAGTTACATATCCATACCTCTGTTCCGGCCTACCTCCGGCGAATGGCTGTCACCAGGTCTTTGAATTATATCCGTGATTCTAAAAAGCATGCCTGGGAAGAACTTGAAGCCACCTCTGAATTTGACCCTGTATTTGCCGGACATCAAGCAGATGCCATCCAGAGTATGGAGGCAGCAGAGTTAAAAGCATTACTTGACCAGGCTATTGAGACCCTGCCGGAGAAATGCCGGATGGTATTCCAACTCAACCGCCAGGAAGAAATGTCCTACGCTGAGGTGGCCAATCACCTGGGAATTTCAGTTAAAACAGTTGAAAATCAAATTGGAAAAGCATTGAAACTTCTACGCCTTGCAATAGCCGGGCATGGGGGGTAAATCACTTATTTGTGTCTAATGGATCAGAATATGGAACAATCAATTGATGCGAGAATAGGCCGGTATCTCTCACGAGAAATGGCAGGGAATGAGCGTGAGGTGTTTGAGCAAGAGATATCAGCTGACGATAACCTGAAGTCTATTCTTCAAGCTACCAGCAGGGTATGGGATCACCATCCTGAGCCAAATGTATTGGATTGGGATGTACAAGCGGGTTGGAACCGTTTTTCTGAGTCTATTCCACAATCACAGCCTTCACCAGTGATCACCAGGAGAATGTTGACCTGGTCTATCGCTGCCACCGCGATCCTGATGATCGGCACATATGCTTTGTTTTTTAGTAACGGTGTACCTGTGACCTATACGTTTGACCAGGTAGGAGGTGACCCGGTGGTATTGAAGGATGGAACTATAGTTTATCTTAATAAGGGATCCGAAATAGTTTCCTACCCTTTTAGGAACAAGACAAGGCACGTGGAATTGAAGGGGGAAGCTTTTTTTGAAGTAACACCTGACCCAAAGCGACCTTTTACCATTGCCACGGCCCAGACCATGACAGAAGTTGTTGGTACTTCCTTTAATATTCGTGAGACCCCAGAGCAGACCCATATTTTTGTGAATACTGGAAAGATCATTTTTTCTTCCCAAGAGGATGCACATGTTGCTATAGCCCTCACTGAAGGTGAAGCTGCTGTTTTTCAAGAAGAAAGAATGGAGGTCATCGCCAATCCTTCTCCCAATGTAAATGCATGGCGCACCCGTCAACTGCGCTTTATTAAAATGCCACTTTCCGCCGTTATAGCGGATGTGTCGGCTTATTTTGACCAGACCATTACCATAGAAAACGAAAAAAGTAAGACTTGTATCATCAATATTCCCCGCCCTTTCGGGAAGGAGGAGATTAGTTCTGTGCTAAAGACAATTGCAGCCAGCATCAATGCCCAACTAATTAAAGAAGGCGATAGCTACATTATCCGCGGAGGAAGAGATTGTTTGTAATCCGATATCCGGGTTATTTGGTCAGGACTAGTTTCTATTTCCACTGGATATTCTCTTAATCCTGATCATATTTATGCTGAATACCGTTTTCATTGCTGTTTTTTCGCCTACTGCTTTACCTTTGCACCCTCAAATCAGATTATGGGGGTGATAAAAACAGATATACTGATCATTGGTACCGGGCCTGTTGGCCTTTTTGCCGTTTTTGAAGCAGGTTTGCTGAAGATGAGATGCCATCTCATCGATGTGCTTCCCCAGATTGGAGGCCAATTGATAGAAATATATCCTAAAAAACCTATTTACGATATTCCCGGTTGTCCTATGATACTGGCCAGTGACCTCGTGGATAATCTCAAAAAACAGATAGAACCCTTTAGACCTGGCTTCACCCTCGGTGAAATAGCAGAAAAGATTGATAGACTGGATGATGGATCGTTCAGAACAACCGGCCACGATGGCACAATAATCGAATCCAGGGTGATCGCTATCGCAGGAGGTTTAGGCTGTTTCGAGCCACGTAAACCCCCGATCGACGGTATTGAAAAATTGGAAGGAAAAGGCGTAGACTATTTTGTCAAAAACCCCATCCATTATAAAGACAGGCGGGTGGTGATCGCAGGTGGCGGTGATTCTGCACTGGATTGGACAATTGAACTGTCTGCGCTTGGAAGTCACATTACACTAGTCCATCGTAGGTCCAGTTTCAGAGGGGCACCTGATTCAGTTGATAAGGTATTAGGGCTTGTAAGTAAAGGCAAGGTAAAGTTGATCACCGATGCCAGCGTGGTTGAAGTCAAAGGGTCCAATGGCTTACAGGCTGTCGTCATTGAAGTGCCGGAAGGAAAGGTCACCCATGAAACAGATTTTTTTATTCCGTTATTTGGCTTGACACCAAAGCTTGGTCCGATAGCAGATTGGGGACTCGGACTGGATAAAAATGCCATTGTAGTGGATCCGTATGATTGCAGTACAAGTGTGGATGGGATATTTGCCATCGGAGATATTAATACCTATCCTGGAAAACTAAAATTGATCCTATGTGGGTTCCACGAGGCAACGATGATGTGCCAGGCGGCATTCAGGTATATGTATCCGGAACAAAAACTTTCCTTCAAATACACTACCGTAACTGGAATTGATGGATTTACCGAATAAATACTTAACCTCCGGTCTCCTGGCGTAGATTTTTAATCTGACTATCCCAAAGCCTTTTCAGGTCATCAACTTCCTTTTCATTGGCGAAGTCAGTGATCTCAAGAACGGTTTCCTCCGTAACAGGGGAGAGGTACATCCTGAATTCAAGGTATTCATGGCGCGGGGCACCTTCCCATTTGAAACGGAGTCTTTCTTCCTCAATGTCATCGACAACTTCTGCATTCTCTTCACTGCCATCCCAGGAAAACGTGTAGACGTCTCCGTTGATATCAACACCATCACAAAACCACCTCACCAGGCACGCGGGTGTGGTCAGAAACTTGTACAATATCGCCGGCGAGGCTTTAAAGATATATTCGAGATCTACGGGTATTCGCTTCATAAGTTTAATTTGATTGAGAGCCCTTTTTAGGGTCTGCTGCATCCAGTTGGGCGTAAATAAAACAGAATTCCTGAATATTACAAACAATTGAACTTTTTTTCCTCTCAGGACATTATGTTTCTGTTATTAAGACTATCCCGCTTTACTTCGCTAGCTTTCAGTAAATAATCTGCAAGTAAGGTAAAATGAGGCCATTAAAAACAAAATAAATGGATGGGACGATAGAAAAGCGTACTTTTGCGCCTCTTTTGGGGGCATCATTAGTTTGGGAACGTTTTTTGCCTCTTCCTTTGACCAGAACATTTTAACGTATTCTATGCCATGAGGCAGCTTAAGATCACAAAATCAATTACAAACAGGGAGAGTCAGTCCCTTGAAAAATACCTTCAGGAAATCGGGAAGGTTGACTTGTTGACGCCTGAAAAGGAAGTTGATCTTGCTAAAAAAATAAAGCAGGGTGACCAGATCGCCCTCGAAACGCTGACGAAAGCAAACCTCAGGTTTGTCGTTTCTGTTGCCAAGCAATATCAGAATCAGGGCCTCTCTCTCAGTGACCTTATTAATGAAGGTAACCTTGGACTCATCAAAGCCGCTCAGCGTTTTGACGAAACCAGGGGATTTAAATTTATCTCTTATGCTGTTTGGTGGATTCGTCAATCCATCCTTCAGGCGTTGGCAGAGCAATCCAGGATTGTACGTTTGCCGCTCAATAAGGTAGGTTCGCTGAACAAGATCAATAGGGCATTTTCACAGCTTGAGCAGGAGTTTGAGCGTGAGCCATCATCAGAAGAACTGGCCACGATACTTGAAATATCAGCAGATGAGGTAGAAACGACACTCGGAGTTGCAGCCCGTCACGTATCAATGGATGCACCTTTCGTTGACGGTGAGGACAATTCATTGCTGGATGTCTTGGAAAACCCAAATACACCCGGTACCGATGCAGGCCTTGAATATCTTGAATCGCTACGCAGAGAAATTGACCGTTCTTTAGGTACACTCACAGATCGCCAAGCTGATGTCATCAAATTATATTTTGGCATTGGCGTGGAACATCCTTTATCACTGGAGGATATCGGAGATCGCTTTGGCCTTACCCGTGAACGGGTGCGTCAGATCAAGGACAAGGCCATAAATAAGCTCAGATCAGCCAGCAGAAGTAAATTGCTTAAAAACTATCTGGGGGCATAACCATGTTCTTTACACAATCGTGTTTTCGTAACAGGAGTAGATTCATTTGGTTATGTTCCTTAATAAAGGTAAAAGCCATTCCAGGTAATCCGGAATGGCTTTTCTTATTGGGGTTCCAGGCTTATTGGAACTTAAAGTGAATTGAGTTTATTATTTTCCAAGAGTAAATCTAGTTCTTTTTGTCCAGGTTTTCCAGGTATTGCATGTTGTCAATATCCAGGGCCTTGGCAAGTTTGCCGATCTTCTTGAGGTCAATATTGCCGATAAAGCTGAGCAAGGCAAAATTTTCGTTTCCACCTACCATCATCAGGAGTTCCTCTACGATGTCGCCATTATCCTTGACCATAAACCTGACATTTTCTCCTTCGCCCCTGGCCGTCATCAGCAATTCGTATTCGCTGGTATTGATGGTCTTGAGCGCATCATTGTAATACTGAAGGGCGTTTTGCTCAGTGTGTAGGATCCGGAGCCCCTTCATGCTTTTAATGACTTCCTGTAGTTCTGGTTCCATATCCTCGATCTCAATTTTAGAGACCATACTGAACATTTTGGGACTGATGTACACTACGCTGAATTTTTCATCATCCATGTACTTGTTGAAGTATTTGGTAATGGCATCTTCCTGTGCGAAGGAAGACAGCGACGTGAAAAGCACGGCTAAAAAAGAAAAACAAATAGATTTCATATTAGTATGAATTGTATGAAAGTGACGAATTGATTTATTTAAACATTTCAGCGTATTCGCCAGCCTTCTGGATGTTGAGCATGGCAGCGCTTTGTGATTTGTTTAGTTTGGCAGAAACAAAAGCCAGAGCTTCACGGACTTCTTCGTACGCTGCATAAGGATCTTCAAATGTTTCAGCCATTTGTAAGGATTGTGTGGATTGCTGACTATAATTCCAGATTCCGATGCTTGCAACGACAAAGGAAATAATGGCCGCTGCACTTGCGATCCATCGATAGAGTGGAAGGATCACAGGACCGGAAGAAGCTAAGGATTGACGATGGTTGTACGTCTTGATGTCGTCAATGGTCAGCTTACTTTTTTGCTGGCGGGCTTCGGAGATCATGGTGAAATACACACCATCCGGGCTGTTGGATCCGTTCAGGTCCTGAAGGAGTTGATCCTCCTCCCGAGAGGAAGTTTCTGCATTCCAGTATTTTTCAAGAAGGTTATTATCCATGAGTTGTGTTGTGTTGATAAAGTCCAAAAGTGTCGGTCTTGCTGACCATGCGTTGTATATGTTTTCTTGCTCTGAAGAGATTCACCTTGACATCATCTAGGTTGTATCCTGTCTGCTGGGCTATTTCTTCATAGGTCATTTGCTCAATTTCACGCAGATGAAATATGCTGCGTTGTTTTTCAGGTAGCTGATGTAGGCATGACATCAACAGACTCATCAAGTCAGCGGTTTCCATGAGTTTATCTGCAACCGGAGCTTTGTCACTGACCGTATAAGCCTCATCCACACGCACATGATTGTCCTTCATTTTCCGTAGCATATCAAGCGACCTGTTACGGGTGAGAACCATCAACCATGCTTCCAGGTTTTCAATGCCATCTGCTTCGTCCCGTTTTTGCCAGAGTTTGTACATGACATCCTGAACAACATCTTCTGCAGACTCGCTGTCTTTCACAAACCTAAAGGCATACCTATAGAGTTTGTCTTTCATCTTATGAAATACGGCTTCGTATTGTTCAGTATTCATTTCAGATATATTGACGTGGCAGGCCACCTTTTGTTACAACTGACCTGCTTTTATCCGGGAAAAGAGTTCGAAAACAGGGCGATGCAATGATTTATGGGCATTTTCCGCCTCTGATGTTATGGCCAAATTGAATTAGCTCATGCTTGGATCTAGTGCCTGATTGGAGGATATTATCCAAAGGAATACAAAGATGGATGTGGTCAAAATGCCCGGTTTACTATTTTTTGAATATTTTCGAGATCGGTTTTTACGCTTTTCAAATCCTGGAGAAGGGTTGATAGTTCTTCTGTTTCCAATTGAATGAGTTCATCAAATTTTGTAAAATGATCATTCATTTTAGTTTTTAAAGTCTCGATATATGCATACAATTCGGCAGCCAGTTCCTGTTGAAGCCTCTTACGGCCTTTTTCCATCTCACTTCTGTACTGCTTCATCACCTTACCACGCTGAAGCCCAAGAGTGATTCCAGCAACGAGAAAACCTAAAGCAGTAAGGACGCCCCCGGTGATGTCAAAGACCATTCCTTGTGTCACCGCCGCCAGGATAATTCCTACGACAGCAACGCCACTGCCCGCCGCTACATTTGTGCCTACCCGTGTTTCCGTATTCACCAGACCTTTCGTAGTAAAGTTTTCGGTGCGGTTCAGAAACTGATCAAATGCGTCGCGTAATTCCCTCAATACGTTTTGCCTTCTTTGGGCGATCTCGGAAAATATCTCGTGGTCATTGGCGAGAATGGTTTTGCTATTCCTGATACGCAGATCAATATTGTGAGCCATTTGCTGGATGCTTTCAGCAAGGTCAAGGACTCGGTCGTTAATCTTTTCCTGCATCCCGGTGCCGAAGTCAGCCTGTAAACGATGCGTGAATGCCTCAAGCCAGGATTTCAAGGACTGGGATTTTGAGAATAGGGCACCAATAGACCTTTTCAATACAGGAAAAAAGGAGATCGAATCGCTCAGTTCATTTTCATACTTCCCTGCAACCCTGTCATAAGCGGCCATGAGATTTTCAATGAGGATGTCTGCCTGGTGTTTAGCCTGTTGACCGTGATCTGACAAAGTCCATTTGATATCCTGGCGGAAAGCAATATCTGCATCCAGTTGTAACTGGCGGTCCTCCAGACCCTTTTCCAGCTTTGTAATAATACTGAGGACGGTAACAGATGTGCTGATAAGTTTGTGCTGTTGCGCCTTGCCGCCGGTCACCTGATCCAGAATAAACGTCTTTAATGGTTCAAACCCGCTTTGCTGATGGTATCCATCTAATTCCTCTTTCGCAGAGACGGCAAATACTATTGGATGTTTGATACCCTTTTTGTGCGCATTGTCGATCACTCCTTTTTTATTGATTTCAAGGTCCGATGGTTCCATCAGGTCCTTTTGCTGCAGGACGAAAACGATTTTCTTGTGCCACTCTTCGTGCATAAAATCAAAAAAATCCCATGCGGATTGACGGTATGGATTTTTTGCTTCAAATACAAAGACAATTAAATCAGCTCCTGGGATAAATCTTTCTGTGATTTCCTGGTGATGTGCGATAATCGTGTTGGTGCCCGGTGTGTCAACAATCGCGATGTCTTTCAGGATTTCACTCGGCTGAAATATTCGTTTGAAGTAAGGACTTACTTCTTCTGTTTTCATTACTTCCCCGTAGCATATTTGCTGGATAGTATCCGTCATGGGAGAGGGCGATACGGCACATAAATCAGGTTCGCCTAATAGAGCATTAATAAATGAACTTTTCCCGGCTTTGACTTCACCAACGATCACAAACATAAAAGGCTCATCTATCCTGTCCCGGAGATCAGCCAGTATCCTGGCAGACTCCGCATGCGAAATGCGGTGAGTAAATTGTTGCAGCCGCTGAAGTACGTGCTTCAGTTCCCCTTTTTGTTCCTGTAATTTTTCATCAATTACCTTCATCATGGCGTATCATAGAGTTTGGTGGCATACCAGGCCAGGTAGCGATTGGTTTCAGGCCCAAGATGACAAAGTGTATCGAAGATACTGAGGTTTGGGAGATGTGATTTATGAAGGCGCTGAACCTGTGGGTAAACAGGTAATGCAGCCATTATTTTCAAACTTTCTCCTCCCGGTACGCCCGCCCGAAGATCAACGACATCAAATGGATATTGGTGAAGGTATTCGTTGCTCAACTCAAAATCCCATTTGCCGCCAATTAGGGTTGTTATGTATTGAAGACTGCTGATGTTTAGATCCCAGAGCTTTTCATATTTAAGCAGGAGGAGGTCAATAAATCCGCTGATGACTTCATCGTAGTAAGCCGTTTTTCCGTATACTGTCTTTAAGCTCCGGAGGTGCATATTAATCCAACCCTCATCATAAGCAATGTGTACATCTGATATAAGCATTTGCTGATGTTTCCCTTTTCGCAAGGGAACAGTAAGGTATAAGGGGGTATCAGGCCCAAGTATGGCTGTTTTATTGCGCCAGGTTCTCTTTTGAAAATGTTCATGGTGTTCGATCGTAAGCAGGCCATGCTGCAGCCAATGGGCAAAGTATTCGATAGAAGGTATATATTGGATTCCCGCGATACAACCAGTCATGGGCTTTCTCTTAAATTGCAAAGTTAACCACGATGCCTGAAGATATACATTGGCAGAAATATTCAGCCCGGTACAAAACATATCCTTTAGACCTGGAAGCAGGTGAGACTGCTCCCGGCATGGTCGTTTGTATACCCGTGTATGCTGAGCCAGACTTAATCGCAACGATGGAATCACTCCGGGCATGTGCATTGCCGGAAATTCAGGTGGAAGTGATTCTGCTTTTCAATATGAGCAGCCGAATGACAGAGGCCGAGGCAGAGACTCATCGTGAAGCTTGGCTGGCCTGTCTCGCATGGATCAACTGCCATCAGCAGGAAGGGTTAAAGTTCCGACCTGTTTTTATGGATGCACTTCCTGACCCAAGAGGAGGAGTGGGCTGGGCGCGAAAAATGGTTTTGGATGCGGCTGCCAGATTGCTCAACCAGGATGGTATAATGTTGTGCCTGGATAGTGATTGTACGGTAATGCAGAATTATCTGAGGGTGGTTTATGATTATTTTCAAAGTCACCCAGCCTGTAATGCGGTTTCTATTTATTATGAACACAATCTTGAAAAACTTGGACAACATGAAAAGCAGGCCATCATGCAATACGAGCTTCATCTGCGTTACCTCGTCCATGCGATGAGATGGGCAGGCCATCCTTTCGCTTTTCAAACAGTGGGTTCGTCAATGGCCGTCCGCCGTAAGGGATACTTGTCGCATGGCGGCATGAATACAAGGCAGGCAGGAGAGGACTTCTATTTTTTACAGAAATTTATTGAAGTAGATAGCTTGCTTGAAATAACAGGCACTACGGTTTTTCCTTCATCAAGAATATCCCATCGCGTACCTTTTGGCACGGGACGCGCCATGTCTAAACTATTACCCGGAGATGCGCCATGGATGACTGGTGATTTTGAAGTTTTTATGTTGATTAAGCCCTTATTTCATCAAATTGATGAACTAAGGAAACATTGTGGGCACTCTGGTGCAAATGCAAATATCAGTGATGTGATAGACGGCTTAAGGCTTCATCCGGGAATAATCGCCTTTTTAGGGGAAATCGACTTTCCTGAACATTGCAAGGAAATTGCCATGCATACGTCTGGCGCCATCAGTTTCAGACGCAGGTTTTTCAGATATTTTAATTCTTTTATGATGATCAGGTATATGCATTATATGCGTGATCATTTTTTGCCTGACGTTTCCATTGAGCAGGCGGCAAACGAACTTACCCAAATGACATATGCTGATGCTCCTCCAGACATGAGTATGGAGGAAATCCTGATACACTTTCGAAACCTGGATAGGCAATAGCACTGCTATACAAGCTATTTCAGGAGCTGCTTTAAAAGAATAATCTGAGGAGTGAAAAGAAATGTTCCGGAAGCGTTTTTAGCGAAACATTTCCATCCTTGAAAAATGAAATGAAGCCTCTATGAGTGCATTTTCATCGGAATCTGAACCATGAACAGCATTCTCACCAATATTTTTAGCGAATAAGGCGCGAATCGTACCAGGTGCCGCTTTGGCAGGATCGGTGGCTCCGATCAAAGTCCTGAAATCTTCAACCGCATTGTCTTTTTCAAGTACGGCTGCAAGAATCGGCCCTGAAGACATAAAGTCAACTAATTCACCGAAAAAGCCTCTTTCCCTGTGGACATCATAAAACTCACCTGCCTTTTCAGCGGAAAGTTTGGTATATTTCATAGCAACTATCTTAAAGCCCGCTTTGTTGATTTGAGCAAGGATAGCGCCAATATGACCCGCTGCTACTGCATCAGGCTTAATCATCGTAAAAGTTAAATTACTTGCCATGTATTTTGGAATAGGTTGTTTTTTGTCCTAATGGGGCGCAAATTTAGCATATTTGGTCGTATCATAATAAAATAAGACCTTTGCGGCCTGAAAAAATAAAGGAGTAAAACGTGGATTCAGTATATCATTTAATTCGGCAGCCTTCGCGTGTGGTGATCGTCACCCACAAGAATCCCGATGGAGATGCTTTAGGCTCCACACTCGCCCTTGCCGCGGTACTCCACAAATTGCTCCACACCGTTACGGTAGTGCTGCCCAATGATTTTCCTCCGCTGTTTAATTTTCTGCATGGAGTTGATAAAGCGATTATCGGGGAAATGAACCCTGAACTGGCAATGGCCGCTTTTGACAAGGCAGATATTATTTTCTGCCTCGATTTCAATTCGCTCGATAGGATTGACCGCTTTGGATTAGATGTGATGGCATCCAAAGCCGTAAAAATCCTGATTGATCACCACATCGATCCGGAACCATTTGCGGACCACATCCTCTCCAAAACTGAAGCAAGTTCAACCGCGGAGCTTGTGTATGATTTCCTGGTGGATAATAAACTTGAAGGGTATATCGACGTGCATATTGCAGAAGCCCTCTACACGGGCATTCTGATGGATACAGGTTCCTTCCGATACGCAACCAATCCGCATGTTTTTGAAATAGCTGCCGCCCTCAAGCGAATGGGGATGGATGATTATATGTTGCAGATCCGCCTGTTCAACAGCATGACCGAAAAGCAACTTAAGCTGCTTGGGCATTGTCTTGCAAACCGCATGGAACTGATGACCGAATACCAGACGGGTATTATCTGGCTTGACAAGGATGATTACAAAAACTGGTCTATCGGGAGAGGAGACACGGAAGGTATTGTCAACTACATTCTCATGGTTCGCAACATGAAGATGGCTGTTTTCGTTTCTGAACAGCAAAATGTGACTAAACTATCTTTTCGCTCCAAAGGAAATATCAATGTCCAGGAGATCTGCCATACCCATTTCAATGGAGGCGGACACAGGAACGCTTCCGGAGGACAACTCAAAGCCTCCATGGAGGAAACCCTTGTCAAGGTGAAAGAGATTATTCCACTAACAATGAACGCATATCAATTACAACATGAACAATAACATCTTCTTTTCTCTGCTCTGCGTCCTCTTTATTGTAGGATGCGCTTCTGAAGGCCGTCGAATCAAAGCGGATTCAGGATACGAATACCAGATTGTCCGTAAAGGTGGGTCAGATCCTATCCCGGTCAATAGTTATGTCTTCTTCAATATGGCATTGGCACAAAAGGACTCCATCCTGCAAACCACCGCAACCATGGGAAAGCCTTCTGTTCTGAAACTTATGGAAGACAACAAGAGCTACGGTCAGCTTAAAGCTCTTGTGGATATCATGGCCACCTTGCATGAAGGTGACAGTTTACATTTCTTTTTCCCTATCGATTCTTTTGACAGGCTTCCTCCGGGATTTGAGGCATTTACAGAGCCCCTGGTGTATCGTGTAGGTATCGTTGATGTCATGGACGAAGCTCAGTTCCAGGCACATTCGGACTCTACCCAAAAGGAACAGGAGAAAGTAAAACAAGTCGTTCGCGACAGATTGCCTGAAATTGAAGCATTAACCAAATCGAACTGGGATGCTTATAAAAAAGGTGATTTTGCCAGCCAGATGCAAACAACAACCTCAGGGTTGCGCTACATCATTCATGAAGCTGGTGCAGAAGGAACCAAACCTGCAAAAGGTGACCAGGTTTCAGTTCATTATTATGGCATGCTGGATGCTGATGCCAAAATGTTTGACACCTCATTTAAAGCCGGCCAGCCTTATCAGTTTCCCTTAGGTATGGGCCAGGTCATTCCAGGATGGGATGAAGGAATCCTGTTGTTGAACAAAGGAGCTAAGGCAACATTGTTTATTCCTGCTTCTTTAGGATACGGTGCTGCCGGTTCACCACCGGTCATCCCTGAAAATGCAGATTTGATATTCTATGTTGAATTAGAAAAATAAATTTCCGGGGGGGCTTTGGCCCCTCTCATTTTAAATCCATTTTCATGACCGTAGATCAGTTTACAGATCTCAAGACCCGTGTGGGAGTTTTAGGGAGGTATCTTTGACGTCGCAAGACGCAAACTTCAACTTGAGGAAAAGGAACAACTTACCTTAGACCCGGATTTCTGGTCCGATGCTGAACGCGCTGGAGTCGCGCTCAAAGAAATTAAAGCCCACAAACATTGGATTTCAAATTTTAAAGTCATCGAAGCCGTCATCGATGATCTCGGTGTGCTTTTGGAGTTTTATGATGCCGGCGAAGCTACCGAAGAGGAACTGGATGCATCCTATGCCAGAGCTGTTGATATCGTTGACGATGTAGAGTTTAGAAGTACCCTCAATCACCCGGAGGATGAGATGTCATGTATTCTCGAGATTAATGCCGGTGCGGGTGGCACTGAAAGCTGTGACTGGTCCGAAATGTTGCTACGCATGTATCTCATGTGGGCAGAAAAGAATGGATACAAAGTCTCTGAGTTAAATCGCCAGAATGGCGATGTAGCCGGGATCAAGAGCGCGGAGATTGAAATCAACGGCGAATATGCCTACGGCATGCTTAAAGGAGAGAATGGCGTACACCGGCTCGTGCGGGTAAGCCCTTTCAATTCACAAGGCAAACGAATGACTTCCTTCTCCTCTGTGTTTGTTCATCCCCTGGTTGATGACAGCATAAAGATTGAAATCAAGACAGATGATCTTGAATGGGATACTTTTCGCTCCAGTGGGGCGGGAGGTCAGCATGTCAACAAGACAGAATCTGCAGTCCGGGTGCGCCACCTGCCATCAGGTATTGTAGTCGAATGCCAGCAAGAAAGATCACAACACCAAAATCGGGAAAAGGCCATGCAAATGCTCCGCTCCAGGTTGTATGAACGTGAAATTGAAAGACAGAATGCCGAGCGAGATAAGGTTGAGGCTGGTAAAACTAAAAATGAATGGGGAAGCCAGATTCGAAGTTATGTACTCGATGACCGAAGGGTGAAAGACCACAGGAGCCAGCATACCATGCACAATCCTGATCTGGTGTTGAACGGCGATCTGAATGGATTTATTAAGGCTTACCTGATGTGGAGTAAAAGTATAGATGCAGGACATAATTAATTGACCTGACATTGGATTCAGATGTCTCCTTCCAATTGTTGAGCTACCCACTTTCCATACGCTTCATTTACTTCAGCATCCCAACTTAATATGCAAGGTGTTTCATAACTGTGGTTGCTTTCGAGAAATTCACGCAATGCTGATTTTTTGGGAGGTATTGTTTTCAGAACAAGGATAAATTCTGGTTCCTGCTGAATGACCCCGTCCCACTGGAATGCAGATTGAACAGGAAATACATTAGCACATGCAGCCAATTGTTCTTTAATAGCCAGATTGCCCAAGGTTGCTGCTTCAGATGCATTGCCAACGGGAATATAAAAGAATGAGATTTCCACGCTTGTTATAAGGAAAGGATTTCAGCCATTCTCAGCAAGTCCTTATCGATATCTTTGCTCTTGTTAATTGCATCCTCAAAGGGTATCAATTTCATCTGGTTGTTTTGAATGCCCACCATTTTGTTCGTATGGCCTTCGATGATCGCTTCAACGGCCTTAAACCCCATTCTGCTGGCGATGAGCCTGTCCAGTGCGGAAGGAGCACCACCGCGCTGTAAATGCCCGATAATCGTGACTTTCGGATCGTAGTCAGGAAACCTTTCTCTGATATCTGATGCAAGTTTCTGTGCGTTCCCGTTTTCATTCCCTTCTGCCACGATGATCAGGGAGAATAATTTTTGACGTTTGGCCGTTTTTTCCAGATGCTTGATCAGCGTATCAACATCAATGGATGATTCCGGAATCAGGATAGCACCCGCTCCGCTGCCAATTCCAGTATTCAGAGCTATATACCCTGTATCTCTGCCCATCACTTCTACAAAGAACAACCTGTTATGTGAGTCTGCTGTATCCCTGATCCTGTCAACCGCTTCAATGGCAGTGTTGACTGCAGTATCAAAACCTATGGTGTAATCAGTTCCAAAGAGATCGTTGTCAATCGTTCCCGGAATGCCAATGACCGGTATACCATATTCTTCAAAAAATATTTTACCACCGGTAAAAGTCCCATCGCCACCAATGGCGATTAAGGCATCAATATCATTGGCCACAAGTGCTTCATAGGCCAGTTTACGTCCTTCCGGCGTCCGGAATCTTGCACTGCGTGCGGTTTTCAAAATGGTTCCTCCGCGATGGATTATATTACCCACATCTCCTTTATCCAGACGGACAATATCTCCATCGATCATCCCTTCATATCCCCTGTAGATACCAAATACATGCAAGTCGTAATAAGAAGCCGTCCTGACAACTGCCCTGATAGCAGCATTCATTCCAGGTGCATCTCCACCTGATGAAAAAACGGCAAGTCGCCTGATTTCAGTTTTCATTTTATCCATGTTTCAGTATGTCTTTCAAACAGTCGTCTTGCAGGATCCTTGATAAAAGTACCCGATGACAAACCATATTTTTCCAGCTCTTTTTTGATTAAGCTGGCAAATATACAGCCTATCGATCCAACTACGTGCACATCCCCATTTGGGTGCAGTGGCACAACATGCCTGTTAATAAACAGATTAAATCTGGCGGATACCAAAGCCTGTATCCATTCGTGCTCTTGATGTAAAACCGCAAATCTTGCAAATTCAGCCAGAAATTGGCTAGGCTTTTCCGATGTCTGTAGCTCTTGGAGGAAAGCACTCCGACCACCTTTCAATCGCTCATCCAGGTCTTTACTGATTACCTCCGGCATCATTTTGTAAAAGTAATGCTGCAATAACGACTTGCCGATATCACATCCTCCACCTTCATCGCCAAGGAGGTAACCCAGAGAAACAGCTTGTTTTACAATTATTTTACCATCCCACGCAGCTGCATGGCTGCCGGTGCCAAGGATCGCTACTGTGCCCTGGACGTCGCCACATGCTGCAATTGCCGCTCCCGTCAGGTCAGAGGATACTTGAATCATGCTCCCGGGAAACATTCTCTTCAGGTTGTCATGCACAGCCTGGCCGATAGGAGAATCAATAACTCCCGCTCCATAATACCAGATGGTTGAAAATTCCAGGCCCCTCGTATTGGTCTGTAGGAACTCAAAAAGGATACGTCCTTGCTTTTCTGATTGGGTGACCGGATTATACCCACCAAGATGTAATTCCTTCCTGACATCGGAGGAATATACCCAGGTTGATTTGGTCGATCCGATATCCCCAACAAGGATAGTTTTATTCATGTCGCGGTGAAATTAGTTAAATAAGTGTCTTTGCTCAATGAAATAGGAGGCGTGCGCTGTAAATGCCAAACTATGTCCATTTCTGGTTAAAGCAAAATGGGGTGAAAAACCTTTACATCGCATTCTCCGGCAGCTTCGTCTATTATCTATGTAGTTCACCAACTCCTTAGTACATTTGAGTTGAATCTGACTACTAATTCGCTATGACCGTACTACTTATTTTATTGATTATTGCTGTCCTCATCGGTTTCTATCTGATGGGTACCTATAACAAGCTCGTGCGCATGCGCAACGGAGCCGAAGAAGCTTTCAAATCCATCAATGTTTATTTGAAGCAACGCTATGATCTGATTCCTAATCTTGTCAACACTATTAAAGGTTACACCCAATACGAAAGTGGTACCCTGGAAAAGATTGTTGAGCTACGAAGTAGGGCAATGTCTGCTGGAGGTAAGGACGGAGGTGCTGCAGAACTTGAATTGTCCAGTGCTTTAAAATCGGTATTTGCCCTGGCTGAAAATTATCCTGACCTCAAAGCAAACCAGGAATTTCTCAATTTACAGACAACACTCACTGGCCTGGAAGAAGGTATCCAGCGTGCACGCCGTTATTACAATGCTTCTGCCCGCGACGTGAACAATGCTGTTGAAGTTTTTCCAAGCAACTTGATTGCAGGCCCTTTTGGATTTCACAGGATGGAATATTTCGAAGTGGATGAAGCAGAAACACAAAATGTAAAAGTCCAGTTCTGAGCACATGACAAAACGTCTTTTGCTGCTTATCCTGCCGCTATGTTTTTTAGTCACACAGGTTAAAGCAGAGTATTTTACCATTACCAGATACGATATTGCTGTAACCTTTGCTGCAGATGGTTCCGCTGATTTTGTTGAAACCATTGAAGTGCGGTTTACCGAGCCACGCCACGGAATATTCCGCTTCATCCCTTATCATGATGAAATTAACGGGGAGGCGGTTGACCGGCTTATCAAAGACATTGGTGTTGAAGGATTTAAATTTGCCAAGTCTAAAGAAAATTATAATCTGCTCATAAAAATTGGGAGTGCAGATACGTACGCGGAAGGAACTCAGGTGTACAGGATAAACTATCATGTTGTCAATCCACTAAATTTCTTTGATGACGGACATACTGAATTCTACTGGGATTTATTAGGAACCAAATGGCCGGTTGAAATCGAAAATGTTTCTTTTAAGCTAACCTTTCCGCAGCAGGTAAACCTCACCAATGAAAAGGTTCGAGCATTTTCAGGTGCCTCAGGTTCGACAACACAGGATATAGAATTGCAGATCCGGGCTCGTAGTGTTGATGGTAAGGTTACAAGAAAATTGCTGCCAGGAGAAGGGATGACCGTCGCATGCTACTTTGACAAGGGTACCTTTCAAGCGATGAGTTCCTGGTCATTTTTCTTAGAGAAGCATGGGTTACTGCTCGCACCCTTTTTCTTCATTTTTGTTGGTATTCTAGCGAGGTACATGGCCAGGAATAAAAGCCAGACTATCATGACAGAATACTTCCCTCCGGAGGGAATTTCTCCGGCCATTGCTGGCGGATTCGTTGATCATAGCGTTGATAGCAATGATGTACTTTGCCTTATTCCCCATTTGGCTAATCAGGGTTATCTGCGGCTTGAAGTAAAAGAGGGAGGCTTCCTAAGGAAAAACGATATTACTTTTTTCAAATTAAAAGAGGCAGGAAGTGAATTGTTTGAATTCGAAAAGCAGTTTTTCAATGCCCTTTTCGCCACAGGCAGCCAGGTTGAATTGGACGATCTGAAAGATAAGTTTCATACCCATATGGCAGGGGTGAAGGCATCTGTCAAGGCATGGATTATGCAGCAGGGGTGGTATGAACCTGACCAAAAGGCGATGGGATGTATGACAGGGTTGGCCGGATTGGCTGCGTTAGGGTGGGGCGCATTTGCAGTGTTTGCACAACAGAATCTGGATGGCATTGCTTTGATGGCCACAGGTTTATTGTTGTTCTATTTCGCAAGCCGGTTTAATAAGCGATCACCCGACGGAAATAAGACTTATCAGAAACTGGAAGGTTTCAGGCAATTTGTGAAAAAGGCTGAGAAGCCGGTTATTGAGCGGCTGATGAAAGAGGATCCGCTTTATTATGACAAGACGATGCCTTTTGCCCTGGCATTTGGATATCTCAAACAATGGAATCATCAGTTTGAAGGACTCCTTACTCAGCCACCATCCTGGTATGGCAGCCCAGGAATGCATGGAGCCTACCTCGGACAATCCTGGAATACTTTTTCTGAAAGTTTTCCTTCGGAGATCAATAATATTGGCTCTGCTTTCGCTAGTGCACCCAGCAGTAGTGGATCCGGCGGTGGCGGTGGCGGTGGATTCAGTGGCGGCGGCAGTGGCGGCGGCGGCGGCGGTAGCTGGTAGTCCACATCATCCTCTCTTCTGTCGCAGTTACCTCAATACTTACAATCATTCTGCACCCTGTATCAGGATTTCTCTAATTTAGCCCTTATGACAGATAACTTAAAAGATCATGTTGTTTCGGTTATTGGAGCCGGAACCATGGGAAATGGTATAGCACACATTTTTGCACAATACGGATACCAGGTCACGATGATTGATGTGTCCGCAGATGCATTGACCCGCGGCATCGCAACCATCAGCAAGAATCTTGACAGAATGGTGGCGAAAGAGAAAATATCGTCGCAGGAAAGAGATATGACACTCGCGCGGATTAATACCTCTACCGAAATACAAGCAAGCGTTCAGGAAGCTACTATCGTGGTGGAAGCCGCAACAGAAAATGTAGACCTTAAATTAAAAATATTCAAAGACCTCAGTGAATTTTGCAGGCCTGAAGCTATTCTGGCCACTAATACCAGTTCGATTTCTATTACTAAGATTGCCTCAGTCACCAATCATCCTGATCGGGTGATCGGTATGCATTTTATGAATCCCGTTCCCCTGATGAAGCTTGTGGAGATAATCAGAGGATACAGTACGTCTGATATGGTTACTGAAACAGTTGTGGCTTTGTCAAAGACTCTTGATAAGGTTCCTATCACCGTTCATGATTATCCTGGCTTTGTAGCTAACCGCGTGTTAATCCCAATGATCAATGAGGCGATCATTGCCCTATGGGAAGGTGTTGCCGGGGTTGAAGAAATTGATAGCGTCATGAAGCTTGGCATGGCCCATCCAATGGGGCCGCTTCAATTAGCAGATTTTATAGGACTGGATGTCGTTCTGGCTATTACACGAGTATTGCAGGATGGCTACGGTCAACCTAAATATGCACCATGTCCATTGGTGGTGAATATGGTGCAGGCTGGAAAGCTGGGCGTAAAATCCGGTGAAGGGTTTTATAAATATGCACCGGGTGATAAACAATTAGTGGTGAGCCCGAATTTCCGCTAGCTACCAAATTTGAAAATCCGTTCATAAAACTTCATGCTGAGGAAGCATTAAAGACGGATTTTGTAAACAAATGGTGTTTAACCTTTACAGATTCTTCTCTAGAGTTTAACCAATTTCCTGGTTGCGGTTTTTCCATCTTTGTACACAACCACAAAATAAAGTCCTGGTGGATATGCAGCTAGCTGATCAAAACTGATTTCCGATATAATATTTGTTTCAGCGTGTAAGGTTTTGCGCTGAATTTGCTGTCCTTGCATCGTATATATGGAGACGGAATGATTTCCTGTTTCTGTTGGAAGCAATCTGATGGAAACATATTCTGTCACCGGATTAGGATATACAACAAAGGAAGCAAGTAATGGACTGACTTCCTGTACGGCGACATCACATTCAGATTCAAGCAGGTAATTAAATCCATAACTGGTGGTGTCAGACAAACACACGGTCCGTATATTTACCTCATAGGTCTTGCATTTTTCAAGGCCATCTAACAGCGCCGTGGTATCAATCGTTGCAAGTTCCTTGTATTCCAGCGTACCGACTTCGCGCCAGCGATATGTATAAGCGATAGCACCTTCAGTTTCCGGCCAGTACATAAAGGCACTTGTAAAGTTGATCCCGTCAAAATAAACCGTATCGACTTCAGCACAAGGATCCGGGTTTCTCAGGATCGTAACACAATAATCCTCAACTTCACCAAAATCAAAAGAGCCACAAGGTTCCTGATTGGTTGGAAAAAATGGATTAGAAAAAGCCATACTGACCCGCATGCGTGTGGAGCCCTCTAAAGCTGTGGCAGGTATCTTTAACTGGCTGCTAATAAAACCATCTTCTGCAAGCAGGAGGGAATCCAGCAATAATTCATCTTCATCAAAGAATCCATCCTGGTTAGCATCCAACCAGATTCTGAATTTTTCATCAAATGAATCACCCTGGCTGAACCCTGGACGAATCCATAAGTTATAGGATTCACCGGCTTCATAGTTTGGATCAAGATCGTCTATAAAAAGATATCCGTCGTTTTCACCGGTATAGCTTACCAGTGACCCGATGATCAGGGAATCTATAAATTCTTCAGAAGCATCTTCAGCTGTGGAGGCACAATAGGCAAGATCAATACAATTGCCACAACCTTTAGTCCTGATGCGTATAATTTCAGAAAATCCTGATACTGAAGTATCACAATCCGTTTGCAATCTGACTTCATAATAAGTACACCCATTAAGTTGCCCGATCGTATAGCTGGTATCAGGAGTTACTTCTTCTATCCATTCAGTGGTTGAATCTGGACGCCATTGAACTAAATAAGTTTCTGAAGCAAAAACTTCATTCCAGAAAATAAAAATACTGGATTCATAGGCGAAAGCTGTGATGCCGGAAGGTAGTTCGCAGCAGCCCAAAGTGTTGAAGTGGTGATTAGTTGCAAAGCCAGTAGACGTATCAGCGCAAATAGCTTCGAATTCAATTTCATATTCAGTGCATCCGGAGAGATTGTCCAGCACCAGTGGCTGCGAAATATCGAATAGGGTATCCCATGTTGCGGAATTAATAGGTTTATACCTGGCATTGATCGCGTCTGATGTATCGATGGCACTCCAGGTAATGTTGACTTCTGTGTCAGACAAAACATCACTCTCTACTGCAAAAGGAATGGGGCAATCTGAGCATAGGGACATCATCAGTTCCATACTATTGCCGGCATTGAGGCTACCACCAAAACGTATCGTGCTCTCCAGACCTGCCACAGGATTTACGCCCTGGAAGATGATGTCACGCACATACAGAGCAGCCGCTGATGGATTGCTGTGTATTAATTCTGAAAATCCGGGGCATGGCGCTGAATACAGCAGAGCTACCAAACCTGCAGCGACCGGCGATGCAAATGAAGTACCACTTGTGGTTCCATAACCATTGTTTCGGCGGGTAGTAAAAATATCCTCACCCGGAGCGCCAAAATCAACCTGGGTAAAGCCATAGGCTGAAAAAGTCCGGTCATTGTTATGGTTGAGTGCAGTCACGCTAAACAGATATTCACTTGGACATGCGGTAGGAAGATCACCGGTAGCATCGATGTCAATATTTAGATTTGCCGTTGCTCCTGCGCTTAATATCCCATGTGCCCCGAGGGTATCATAAAATGAGCACCATAAAGGGGCATCTGCCGGTTGACCAAAATCAATACCCCATGAACTGTTGGTAGCAACTACAAAAGCACCCTTTGCACCATTACTCTCATTGTATTGAATACGCTGCTCTAAAGCATAGGCATAGGATGCAATGGCTGCTGATTCTGGAGTGCCCCCTACGATCATCATGATTTTAACATTCCAGTTAAGTCCTGCAATTCCAATCTGGTTATTGCCTGTGGCTCCGATCATCCCGGCCACGTTTAAACCGTGGTCTTCACCCCAAATTTCGGGCGAATCATTATAAGCATTCCAACCGCGGATATCATCGATGTATCCGTTACCATCATCATCAATGTTGTTGCCATCTATTTCGTGATAGTTGACCCAGGCATTGGCTGCGATATCTTCATGTGTGTAATCGAGGCCGTCATCAATGATCGCTACCACTATGGTGTCACCAAAGGCAGTTACGCCGCCTTGGGTGATGTTCCATGCCTCATCAGCATCTATGTCTGCATCCATCAGTCCGCCTGTCTGGCCGGTATTGAGCCATTGCCATTGGGAAAAGAACTGCGGATCTTCAGGCACGGCTCTGAGCGTTGGCAGGTGATCAAATTGTGCCGTCCGCACGTTTTTGTCAGCTTTTAGTTGGTTCAGAAGTTGTCCTTCATGTATCCGACTATGGTCAAACCTGACCAGATAGATGCCAAGTCGTTTTGAAATAATTCGATCCTGAAAAAGGCTTCCACGGACTTTTGAAGCATGGCCAGCCAATAACTGGCCGGGGGAAGTGCCCTGTTCTACCTGGATCAGAATATAGCCTAAACGATGGTCCAGTTTTTGGGCGTTTGACACTGTGAGTATTGTCAGCAGACAAAAGCAAGTAGTAATGATGATGCGCATAAGTGAATGGCTCTGGTAGATAATATTGCGGATGAAGTGATAAAAATAGAAACTCTCAGGTTCTCCGGCGAAGTTTTCTCTCAGAGTGTCAGGATGGACACAATTAGCTTATTTATAGTGCAGCGGAGCATTCGGCTTCCAAAACAGTTAAAAAACGTGAAGATTAGTGATTTTACATATTATTTTTTTAAATAATATGTAAAATATTGAAAAATACTTATCTTTACATAAGTTTTTATTTTAATATCAAGCTCAATGAAGAAACTACTTTTACCTATTTCACTCCTGTTTACATCAGGATTCTTGTCGCTTGGACATAGCCAGGCCCCCCAGACTGAGGTATCTAAATCTGATACAGACCTGGTGAAAGTGTATGTCAAGCAGGACCCTTCAGGGTATAAAAAGGTTAGACAGGATGGTGCGGTTGAACTGGAATTTGCAGTTCAGTTATCTGCTTCCTCCAGGCCGATTACGGATAAGAGTTCACTCAGCTCCTGGGAGCAACTGGGGCCGGTCTATATCCACACAGAGAATGGAATGTATAAAGTTAGAATCGGACCTTATGACAACCAGGACCAGGCAAAGAATGTCCTGCTAAAAGCAAAAGAAAGAGGTAAGATGGATGCCTTTATTGTCATTCAGAAAGGCTTGGAAAACTACACCCCGCAGGGAGTAGCTATTCAGCCGGATTTCGAACCTGAAGCTATAAGTATAAAATCCGCTGCTCCGGTCACACCAGCCCCCGTAGTTAGCTCTCCAATCCAATCTGTACCAGTTGTAGCTGATGAGTTACCCGGAGATTATAAAGTACGTCTAGCTTCATATCTCAAGCCTGGCGGATTCAATACCAGTGATGTTGACCAATATGGCCCTCTGGAGTCTTACCGCAAAGGAGAATGGACTATTATGATGATTGGAGGGTTTAAAACTCAAAAAGAAGCTATCAAAGTCCGTGACCTGGTGATAGCCAAAGGTTATAAAGATGCCGCTGTCGTTGTCGACAGGGAGGGTATTATTGAAGAGACTGATTAATCAGGAAAGTAGCCTGATTTAGTAAAGAGAATTCTGGTTTTTTTCTATAAGGATGTTATAATGCCATGAAATGGATTTGCCGGTACGCTCCGGCAAATCTATTTTTACAGGATGACCTCAGCAATCTTAACCGTAGAAGGTTTAACCCTTGTCTCCGAGCAGGGCAGTATTGTTCAGAATCTTTCTTTTCAGGTCAACCCGGGAGAAATTATAGCCCTCACCGGCAAATCCGGAAGCGGTAAGACTAGCATTGCACTGGCTATACTAGATATGCTTCCTTCCGGCATCACTTTCGAGGATGGGATCATTCGATGGTCCTCAAACCCTCACAATGAACTCAGGTTGCCAGGTGATTCAAAGCAGTGGGCTAGGCTGAGGGGTTCTCATATTGGCTATATTCAACAAGATATTTTCGGAGCTTTTGACCCTGTAATGACTCTGGGAAAACAGATGCAGATGATCATCAGGGAGCGCACCATAAGAGATGAAGGAGACCTTGAAAAGGAGCTCAGGACAAAAATGGAAGAGGTTGGCCTGCACGAGACAGAAAGACTATTGGCCTCCTTCCCGCACCAACTTTCCGGTGGTCAGCTACAACGGTGCCAGATAGCTATGGCTTTAGTCATTCGTCCCGAATTACTAATCGCAGACGAACCCACTTCTGCAATTGATAAAATCAACCAGCTTGAACTGCTCGATGTTTTTACTTTGCTGAAAGAGCGCTATCATATGGCTATTCTATGCATTACCCACGAAGAAGCATTAGTCCGGCACCTTGCAGACAGGGAAATCCAGATTGGTTCAATCAATTCTGATTACCCTCTATCCCACCCAATCGCTAACCGGGTTCTGAAACCAGATGAAGTTGCTGTTCTGGTGGTGAAGGAACTGGAATACACTCATTTATTTGGGGGAATGAGGCATAAAAAGGGAGCAACTGTAGGCATGCTGGATTTTACACTCCGACATGGAACTTGTCTTGGAATAGTTGGTGAATCAGGCAGTGGTAAATCTACGCTAGCCCAACTCCTGGTAGGATTGTTTGTCCCCTTGCATGGCAAGGTAATCCTTGAAGGGAAGACGATAGATTTTCAAAACCTCAACAATGTCAGAAGTCTGAGATCAAAAGTTCAATTGGTCATGCAGGACGGTAGGGGGTCACTTCATCCGTCTATTTCCATCAGGGACATCTTGGAGGAAATAAAAGTGATCAGTACTAAAGCTGGAAAGCCGGATGTTAATTCACTTGTTGAGGTTCTGAAGGAAGTAGGATTGGAAGAGTCCGTTCTGGATCGAAAAGCTGGTCAGCTTTCAGGAGGTGAGTGTCTTCGAGTGAGTATCGCAAGGGCATTACTTTCGCACCCTGCTATATTAATTTGTGATGAATCTACCTCCTCCCTGGATGGCCCTACCCGGGATGGAATTGTTGAATTGCTGCGCCATTTGATGCATGCAAGGAGGTTAGCCCTGATCTTTATTTCACATGACGAACTTATAATCAGGAGAGTAGCTGATCAAGTGTTGGTAATGGACAGGGGAAAGATAGTAGAAATGGGATCAGCAGCTGATGTTATAGGATATCCGACTCACGCCGTTTCAAAGCGTATTTTCGCTTCTCAAGCAACCCTCGGCCAAAAAGGTAATCCTTAATCTTAATCAGGATTTCTTTTAGCTATCTTTTCAGGTCAAATGTCAGTTGGACGCTCGTTGGCTAAAGAATTATTAAAGTGTTTTGTCCTGAGTAGTATAGTGTTATATTTGTAATGCAATAAAAGTATATTCCAGTTGTAACTATTTTTTCGGAAAAACGTTTTATTAACAAATTATGGTCAGAATAAAAAAAAATACGGTTAAGATTTCGGGCATTATTGCCCTGTTTTGCCTGAGTCTGGCTTGCTTTACCTATATTAATTCTCTTCAGTTCCCCGGAAACAATAAAATACCGGAGAATACATATGTAGAAGAGATCACTCCTGAAAGTCCTGAAGTCCTGCCTGATGTTGAATTAATTAAACGATTAGTCAGAAAGGCGTTTGAGTTTATGTCAAAAACCAATCTTTGATCTTATACCCGTTGATAAAATCACGGGCTCTCATTCTTTTCTTCCCGGCCATTTGCACTTCGACTAATTCAATTTCCCCATCAATTGCTCGTACGATCAGTGATTTTCCCATGACCCTCATTGTGCCAGGGTTCAGATGGTGTTCGGTTGAATGAATTATAGATTTCCAGATTTTGCATTCTATCCCATCGAGTACTGCCCAGGCACCGGGATAGGGGGACATGCCACGGATAAGATTATAGATATCCAATGCAGTTGATCCCCATCGGATATGCCCATCCTCATGATGGATTTTTGGTGCATGACTAGCTTTGCTTTCTTCCTGGTCATGCAGCTGATATTGACCTATCGATATAAGGTCTGCCGAAGCTACCACAAGTCCGGCCCCGATCCTCATCATCCTGTCATGGACAACGCCTGAATCATCCGAATCCAGAATTGGCAATTCCCGTTGGAGTAAAATTTGACCAGTATCAATTTGATGCTGAAGTAAAAAGGTAGTTACCCCGGTTACTTTTTCACCTCTGATCACGGCCCAATGAATAGGGGCAGCACCCCTGTATGCAGGAAGAAGTGATCCATGAAGGTTCATGGTGCCTTTGGGGGGCATAGCCCAGATCACTTCGGGAAGCATTCTGAACGCCACGACAATCTGCAGATCAGCTTGTAGCGCCTTCAACTCAGCAACAAATACCTTTGATCTAAGATTGGCAGGTTGCATTAAGGTCAGCGCATGTGCTACTGCAAATTGTTTGACAGGAGAAGAAATCATTTGCTTCATACCCCTGCCCCCTGGTTTGTCAGGCGCTGTTACCACGCCGACTATCGGATATCCGGCATCCATCAGAAATTGGAGTGAAGCCACCGCAAAACCGGGTGTCCCCATAAAGACTATGCGCAATTGGCGTTTGATCACAGCCATAAATGTAACACTAGGTTTGGCATTGCAGTCTTGATTTTTCACATAGTCGTTCGATATTTCGCTATTATCAAGGATCGTTTTTTTGAGGATGTCCGGATGAGTCATAACTATGCAGTTCTTACTCGTCAGTCTGAAAATAAAAGAATCTTTCCAGTGGTTTTCTTGTTTACAGGTGCAATGGGTTTTGAATGGATTTAAGGTTTTAGCTTTGGGCCGTAAGGTTGGGAATCCGATTCCAACGTGGCAATTTTCACATTTAATGTACAAGTTCATGACTTCAAGAGAATTTTTATTTGCATTGCCATCAAAAGTATCCCCTGCGGCTATCGAAGGGTTGGAGACTATATTTCATTTTGATTTGGAAGGCGATAACGGAGGACAGTTTACCATCCGCGTAGCCGATCAAAAAGTTACAGTAGAAGACGGTTTGACAGGAGAACCTAAATGTGTGGTGAGGGCAGGAGGTGATCATTTTGTAAGTCTGGCTTCAGGTGAACTCAATCCAATGATGGCCGTACTGACCGGAAAAGTAAAAATCACCAACCAGGGAGAAATGCTGAAGTATGCGAAAATTTTTGGTCTGATGTAAACATGGATATTGAATCCTTCCGGAAATATTGTTTACAACTCAAAGGTGTTGAAGAAACCCTTCCTTTTGGTCCTGATACCCTGGTGTACAAAGTCATGGGTAAGGCATTTGCCCTTACAGGTCTGGATGCTGAGGAATTTCAGGTTAATCTCAAGTGCGATCCTGAACGGTCCATGGAACTGCGGGAGGAGTTTCCTGGAGTGATTGTGCCCGGATGGCATATGAATAAAAAACACTGGAATACCGTTTTCTTCGAACATGGTATGGGAAATGATTTACTGATTGATCTTATTGATCATTCATACAGTTTGGTGGTTGAGGGACTACCCAGGAAATTAAAAGAATTGTTGCAACAATCGGATGGATAAAAATATATTGATTGTTGGCCATGGTCTTGCAGGATGCGCCCTTGCACTTACCTTCTACAGAAAGAATATTCCTTTTAAATTGATTGGGTGTTCTCAGGTTGGAGAGGCTTCAATGGCATCCTCCGGATTGATTGCGCCTATAACAGGGCGGCGCTATGTGAAGGCATGGCGTATAGATGAATTCGTCCCCAAAGCACTTGATTTTTATCGCTGGACAGAAGCCCTTACAGGAGGCGAGTTTTTCTTCCCGGTTGAAATTGTAAGATACTTATCTCATCAGGAGGGGAGAACCGCTTGGGAACGCAGACTGGACGATCCTGAGTATGCACACTACATTTCAGATAAGAAGTCTGCTATGCTTGATGAACTCAACCGGCCCTATGGTATAGTGACCGGTGGATACAGGCTGGACACACCTGGATGGCTCAATGCTGTCAGACGATTTCTATCAGGAAAAGGTTTGCTTGAAGAATTGGACGCACCATATCCTACAGACATGCCTTTTGAGGGCATTAAGATTTTTGCCACAGGGGCTGTCGATCCATCTGTTGCCGCAAGGGTCATTCCAAATAAGGGGGAATCCCTTCTGCTGAAGATGGCCGATTGGAGTGTCAGGGAAGTCATTAAAGAAGAAGTATTTATTGTGCCTTTGAAGGAAAAGGAGATGTGCTGGATTGGAAGTTATTATGATCCCTGGCCTGAAAATCCTTTACCTTCACGTGAAGGAAAGGAGCGATTGCTAGAATCAATTGAAAAAGTATACTCCGGCGACATAGAGTTTGTTAAGCATATGGCAGGGGTCAGGCCCACAGTGAATGACAGGCGACCGCTGATTGGGCCATTGGCCGGACGTCCACGGCAATATATCTTCAATGGAATGGGCACTAAAGGAACCAGCCTTGCACCTTTCTGGGCGGAACAGCTTGTAGCTCATATTACAGAGGATTTACCACTGCCTGCGGAGGTTTTACCGGACCGTTACATTCCCTAAGTGACCTGATTTTAGAGAATGTCAATATTGCTTTCGGTTAATAAAGCGTTAAATGAGTTACTGTGCTTCTGTAATTTTATCTTTTCAAGCATCTACTATCTGAATATTAATAATGCAACCATATGAAATACCAATTATCAACTTTGGCTTTAGCCATATTATTCCTGCTGTCCTGCAAATCCAGACCTGCTCCATCTACCAATGCTACCAAGGTTGATCCCGAAGTGATGGAAAAACTTTGGAAATCCATAGATTCACTTGAGCAGAAGGGCCTTACAACTTCAGCGTTGGAAGAAGTTAGGAAAATCAAACAATTGTCAATAAGTAGTGCTGAATCTACTAACCTCATTAAGGCCACTTTATATGAAAACAGGTATCTCACGCAGCTTGAGGAAGATTCTGCTATCAATGTTTTGGAGCGCGGGGAAACCGATCTGGAGTCCTTTCCTGAACCTGCTAAATCTGTCATGCATTCCCTTGTCGCCCGTTGGTATACCATTTATCTACAAACCCATCTTTGGGAGTTAAGGAACCGCACTGAATTCGGAGGAACACCTGGTCCGGATATCCGTACATGGGGAATCCGTCATTTTACAGATAAGATTCATTTTCACTACACTCAGTCAGTCCAGTGGGAAGGATTGAAAACTGCGGAGGTCAAATCTTATCTTCTTTTACTGACAGAGGAACAGAACACGGATGCCCTCAGACCAACCCTATATGATATACTAATGCATCGCGCATTGGATTTTTATTCAGGGGCAGAGTCATACCTCACAAAGCCTGCTTATGATTTTGTGTTGACTGATCCAAAAGCCTTCAATCCGGCATTATTTTTTGCAGCCCATGATTTTCAGTCCCTAGACAGCACATCATCAACCTGGCTTACGCTGCGTTGGTTTCAGGATCTTATCTCATTCCGCCTCACTGATGAGGCACATGAATCCGCTTTACTGGACGCAGATTTGAAACGGCTTCAGTTTGTTCATCAGTATATCATTATCGACAATAAAGATTCATTATACCAGGCTGCGTTGATGAGTCTGGCAAATATGAACAAGGATAATCCAGAATCAACTCTCGTTGATTTTTACAGGGCTGAATTGTTGATCAGCAAGGCGGGTCAATGGCGGGAGGATCAAGATTCTTCAAAGCGTTTCGCTTACAACGAGGCAAAGGAAATATGTGAGCGTGCAATCCGTATATTTCCTGATGCCTATGGAAGTCAATTATGCAAGACGCTGATACAACAAATAGAACAAAAGTCGGTTTCTGCCAGCGTTGAATCCATATGCCTTCCAGGTGAGGAATTACTGGCCCAGTTGGAATATCGGAATCTTTCATCCTTGTATTTGAAAATTGTAAGGCTTCCGGAATCCCCCAGAAGATGGCGGGGTGATACATGGGATGGTGAAGAGGTTTTGAGAAGATTAAATCAGTTACCGTCAAGGAAGGATTGGAAACAAACCTTTGATTCAGGGAAGGATCATCAACAACATTTCACTGAGATTGGTCTACCAGCATTGCCTGTAGGACATTATGCACTGATGGTATCAGACAATGAAAACTTTACAAACAATATGGCTACTTCCGGTACGGTCATGTTTACCGTATCCGAGTTAGCATACTGGTACCTTGATGATAAAGACCAGGGGGAAGTTGCTGCGGTGATCAACAGATCCACTGGATTACCGATGGAAGGTGTCAGGGTTGAATTTATTTCTTTTGAATATAATGCCGGACTCAGAAAACAAGAGGAACTGAAACTTGGTCAAGGGATCAGTGATCTTAACGGCTGGGTGCAGATTCCTGCACATGACAATAAAAGTATTTCACTTAGACTTACCAAAGGTGATGATGAGTTGTATGTGGATGATTCATATTACGCGTATCGGTATACAGCAGGGTCGAAGACAAATCCAACCACCTTGTTTTTTACAGACAGGGCTATATACAGGCCAGGTCAGAAACTCTATTTCAAGGGCTACGCACTTGATTTTGACAAGTCAAATCTGCCTTCGATTGTTACAAATAAAAGCGTTGATGTTGTTTTGTATGATGCAAACGGGCAAATGGTTTCAAAGCAATCATTAATCACCAACGCATACGGCACCTTTTTTGGACAGTTTGACCTACCATCCGGGGGGCTAACAGGTCAGATGTCGATTTCCTCAAGTTATGGTGCCGGTAGACAATATTTCCTCGTGGAGGAATATAAGCGTCCAAAGTTTGAGGTCACTTTTGATACATTAAAAGAGATAGCACGCTTGAACGAAAATGTAACCTTGCATGGTTTGGCCAAAGATTACGCTGGTAGCCCTGTCGCAGGAGCAGTAGCGGGATATAGGGTTGAACGTGTCGCTTTCAGGCCATGGTGGTATGGCTATTCAAAAAGATCCTGGCCTGTGCGTGATGATCGCCAGGTCCTTGCAACCGGTCAATTTTTTACGAAGGAGGATGGAAGTTTTGATATCACATTTCCCGCCAAAGGAAAACCAGGAGGAGATCCAGACTTGATGTATAGATTTGAAATCACAGTTTTCGTTACAGATATTACCGGGGAAACGCACGAAGCCACGAAATCACTGGTACTTAATCAGCATGGTTATGAAATTAACATTAGTCTTCAGGAGCGGAGTTCAATCCAGAAGTTAAAGGCCATCGAGATCACAGCAACAAACAGTGATGGCGCTGATGTAAAAGTAAGTGGCGAGGTAGAAGTTTCAGTTATTAAAGGTCCTCCACAGAATCAAAGGAGCAGATTATGGACAGTTCCGGATATCCTTACTTTAACGGAGCAGGATTATGCAGTGAGGTTTGGTGATTATGCTGTGCCAGGAAAAGAAGAAATGTCAGGTTGGACAGTTGATAGAGTGATTGGAACTAAAACGATTGTTATTGATGGTGCAGGTATTATGGATATTTCCTCCCTGATCACAATACCGGGATATTATAAAATCAGTTCCGCCTGGAAGGATGCGGTAGGAAAGGAATTCAAAATCAACCAATACATCATGGCGTATGCCCAGGGGCAGTTGTTACCTGGTTTTGAAGTAGGTCAGATAGATTTCAATGATCTGAAATATGAGCCTGGAAACACAGTTCTATTCGATCTCCTCACGGGCATAGTTGTGCCTCCTAAAACAATCAGGGTGATTGAACGCCGCACTCTACCTGCCCAAAAGAGTTGGTTGCGATTGCCTTTAACGGCAGATCCGGCTGTTAAGCTGACTGAGGATGACAGGGGCGGAGTGTATGTTCATCATCTTTGGGCATACAACAACCGGTTCTTTAAAGACCAACAGCTTGTACAGGTACCTTGGTCGAATAAAGAATTGAAGGTCAGTCTGAAAACCTGGCGTGATAAAATGGAACCCGGTGATGAAGAATCCTGGACACTCACTGTTGAAGGGCAGAAACAGGAAAAAGTGATGGCTGAATTAGTCATGAGTATGTATGATGCTTCTCTGGATGCCTTTGTACCCCATCAGTGGCAAATGAGTTTGTATCCATCCACATCATCACATATTGCCATCCAATGGACTCAGCCTGTCGCAGCCAATTATTGGGGATTGTCTTATCACTGGGACCCAAATTATCAGGATATGCCGGTAAGACAGTACAGAGACATTAATGAATTTGGTTACTATCCCGAAGGTGGATACTATCCAATGGTACGTGGTAACAAAAGGTATAAAAATGGAGAAGAACGACTTGAAATGCAAGCTGCGGAAGGTCAAATGCCGGCACCATCTGCAATGGAAGATAGCGCAGCTACTGGGGGAAGAGATCAAAAAAAGGAGCAAGATGTTTTCGAAAGTGAGTCTGCTGAAGCTGTGAAATCCCCACCACCTATGAGATCTGTATTGGATGAGACGGTATTCTTTTATCCCCAGATCAATACGGATGATCAAGGCAGGCTTACGTTTACATTTAAAATGAAGGAGGGTTTAACCCGATGGAAATTTCAGGCTCTTGCTCATACGAAGGAGCTTGCATTTGGCTTGACCCAGGCCGAAGCAGTTACACAAAAGCAATTGATGGTTTTTCCAAATCCTCCGCGTTTTTTCAGAGATGGGGATACAATTGCTTTTCAGATCAAGGTAACTAATCTGACCGATGAGGCCTTATCCGGCAGCGCACGGTTAAAGATCATTGATGCTTTTTCTGATCAAGATGTTTCAACTGCCTGGGGCTTAAAATCAGTAGATCAACCTTTGCAGATAGCAAAGAAAGGAACCTCTCCACATGCATGGACACTGCATGTGCCCTCAGGCTGGAAACGGCCTGTCAAATACCAGGTAACAGCATCAGCAGGTCTATTTTCAGATGGTGAAGAATCAATCCTGCCGGTAGTCACAAACAGTATTTTAATCACAGAGACATTACCACTGCCGATTAAGGCAAACGAGACAAGGACTTTTGTTTTCAAATCAATGTTGGACAAGAAGTCCGCAAACTCCAGCAATCATCAGTATGTAGTGGAAATGACAACTTCACCTGCCTGGTATGCCATACAAGCATTGCCTTATCTGATGGAGTATCCACATGAATGTGCAGAGCAGATTTTCAGTAGGATGTACGCTAATACACTTGCTTCTCACATAGCCGGAAAGTATCCTGCTATACGCCAGGTGTACAATGCCTGGAGTGCTACTAGTGATGATGCCTTAGTCAGCAACTTGTCAAAGAATCAGGACTTGAAATCTGCTTTGTTGGAAGAAACTCCCTGGGTACGGGATGCTATGGGAGAAACTCAACAGAAGAAGGATATTGCATTGCTATTTGAAACTAACAGGCTGCGACATGAAAGTCAGCAATCTCTTAATCAATTGCGCCAGATGCAGATGTCTAATGGCGGATTCCCATGGTTCCCCGGAGGTAGAGACAATTGGTATATCACTCAGTATATTCTGGAAGGGTTTGGGCACCTTAACAAAATGGGCGTTGCGATCCCTGCTGGTAATGGGATGGATGTCATTCGGAAAGCTGTACCTTATATTGATTCAAGAATGATTGAATGGTATGATGAACTAAAAAAGCTTGAGGCTAAAGGGAAACTCAAAATGAGTGACCTTCAGATAGGTTCAATGCAAGTGCATTATCTTTACACTCGTTCTTTTTTTCCTGACATTGAACATCCCGCACAGTTGGATGAAATCAGCGGATACCTCCGTGACCAGATTGAGAAATATTGGTTGCAACTTGGTATTTATGATCAGGGTTTGGCCGCCTTGGGGAGTTTTAGATCCTGGCCTCAGTCAACCATTTCAAAGGAAATTCTTGCTTCGCTTCGTGAGCGCACCATATTGAATGATGAACTAGGGAGGTATTGGAAATTATCACCGGGATTTCAATGGAATGAGGCCGCCGTGGAATTACAGTCACTGATGATAGAATTGTTTCAGGACATGGATGTACCACAGGCTGAAATAGATGAACTGCGAGTTTGGTTGTTAAAGCAAAAACAAACCACGCAATGGAAAACGACTAAGGCCACTGCATCAGCAATATATGCTATGCTGATTCATCCGGATACCTGGCTGCAATCAGTTGGTATAGTTCAGGTCAAACTTGGTGCATTAGAGGTTATTGGTAATTCAACTTCTGTTGAGGGTGGTACCGGATACGTAAAAAAATCTTGGGACGGAGATCAAATCAAGCCAGAATGGTCAACTGTCACCGTAAGCAATCCAAACGCACATATAGCCTGGGGAAGTGCATACTGGCAGTACTGGGAGGATATTGATAAAGTCAAATCCACTATCGAAGATAACCCGCTCAAGGTGACCCGTTCATTACTGATTGTCAATAATACGGATCGGGGAGAAGTAACGGGAGTTGCTCCTTTCAGGGCATTGAAAGTTGGGGACAAGTTGATAGTCAGGTTAACTATTGAAACAGACAGGGTAATGGAGTTTATCCATCTGAAGGACTTAAGGGCTTCGGGATTTGAACCTATGGACGTACTAAGCGGATACCGGTGGGGTAGTGGTATTGGTTATTATCAAAGTACCCGTGATCTCGCCACTCATTTTTTTATTGACTACCTACCTCGGGGGAAATATGTAATTGAGTATCCTGTCACCGTTGCCCAGGCAGGTGCATACAGTGAAGGCTTGGCTACCTTGCAGTGTATGTATGCCCCTGAATTTGGTGGCCACAGCCAGGGTAACAGAGTTCTGGTGACGAAAAACTAAATCCCACAGTCCATGAGTCTGCACGCCTTGCCTGTGGATTGTAGACTCCTGGACTGTGGATAAAAAGTATTGATCGCATGAGGTGGCTTAATAGTCGAAATTATCTATACATAAGTCGCTAAAATCCCTGATATTCGGGGAACAGGAATTATACTAACCATTCAGCATAAATGATATGTCAGAAAAAACAGAAAGAGAAAGGCACGCGGATACGATCATAAAGAATCACATTATATGGTCTATGGGAGCAGGGCTGATTCCCGTTCCCATTGTGGATTTTTTCGCGGTGAGTGGCATTCAGTTGGATATGATTCGCCAATTGTGCAAAACCTATGATCAGGATTTCAAAGAATCCGAGGGAAAGGCAATTATCACCAGCTTGACAGGTTCCGGACTCGCGAGAATAGGGGCTAAGGCAATGATCAAATTTATACCGGGCATTGGTTCTATTATAGGCGGGGTCACCATGGCCGTTTTATCCGGGGCTTCTTCTTTTGCATTAGGTGAAGTGTTCAAAAAGCACTTCGAAACCGGTGGCACTTTCCTTGATTTCGATCCGAAAAGATTGAAAAAAATGTACAATGAAAAATTTGAGAAGGGCAAGAAAGTAGCGGAACAGATAAAACGCGAGAATGAAAGAAAACGCGAAGCAGCTGAACAGGCCACTGATGCCAGGACCTCCGGTAATACGGTTGATAAATTGAAGGAACTGGCGGAATTAAAGCGCGATGGACTGATCACCGAGGAGGAGTTTGCAGCCATGAAGAAGAAACTTATCGGCGAATAGCCTTCCTGTCAAGGTTATATTGAAGAGCCTTTATCCATGGAGGGATCAACATGGATTTAACGTTACATTGTGAAGTAAGCCATCCCAGGCTTAAGCATGATTTCCTCGGAGTTCCTAACTTTGGCGGACTGCCGTTATACTAATTGGTCAGTTTCGAAAAAGACAGGGAATTATGCGCGTATTAATCAGTTTGTTTGTTTTCACTTTGCTTTTCACTGTTTCTGTTCTGGCTACCGGCCCTGATGGGGGGTACAGAATAGAGGTTCAGATTCAGAACTATACTGGGGATACCCTTCAACTCGGGTATTATTTTGGCAAATCACAATATCTCAAGGATACTGCCTTGGTGAATCAGGGCAAGTTTGTCTTTGAAGGTGATGAACCTTTGGAACCTGGAGTGTACCTGCTGGTGATCCCACCGGATAACAAGTTTGTGCATGTATTGGTGGCTGCAGATCAGCAGCGGTTCTCCCTGATAGTTGATCTCAATGACATCGTTAAATCTGCACGATTCAAAGGGAGCAGTGAGAATGAAATTTATTATGATTACCTTAGAAAACTTGAAGAGCGCCGGCCTCGTGCAGAAGAACTGAAGAAATTGATGCTCGAGGATTCTCTTCAGGCAGGTACCTATAAGGCGGAACTGGCAGTCATTGATGTGGAAGTTGCTAAGATACAGGCCGAGGAAATCAAAAAGTATCCAAAAACGATGACTTCGATGTTGATCAGGGCTAATCAGGAAATCGATGTTCCCGATTATGAAGGGCTTGAAGAATCTGACCGCAAGCAGAAGCAGTATGAATATTTCAGGGCACATTATTTTGATCAGTTTGATCTGAATGATTCCCGCGCGATGCGCTCAGGGGTGATACACCAGAAAATTGATTTCTATCTCCAGAAACTGACCTATCAGGTTCCGGATAGCCAGATGGTAGCTTTGGATTATCTGCTCGGCAAAATGGATAAAAATCCTGAAGCATTTCAATATTATCTCGTGCACTTTTTGAATGAATCCGCACGATCGAAACGTATGGGGATGGATGCCGCCTATGTGCATCTCGTAGACAATTATTATGCGAAAGGATTAGCCAGCTGGATGGAAAAAGAACAGTTGGATAAACTTATCTCACAAGCTGAAACACTTCGTCCAATTTTAATTGGTAAAATTGCTCCAGACCTTCCATTCTACAAAGAAAACGGAGAAGCGATTACGATACATTCGATAAAGGCAGATTATACAGTTCTCTTCTTCTGGGATCCTGAATGCGGTCATTGTAAAAAATCAATTCCAATTATCATCGACTTTTACAATACCTATAAAGACAAAGGAATAGAAATGCTTGCGATATGTACCAAGACAGGTTCAGATATTTCTTCATGCTGGAATACGATCAAAGAAAGGGGCATGGACATTTGGGTCAATGCGTCAGATCAGTACCTTAGAAACCGGTATAAAGTGATCTATGATGTCAAAACTACACCACAGATTTTTATCCTTGATAAAGAGAAAAAAATCATGGTTAAAAAAATTGCCGGAGAGGATCTGCCGACCGTGATGGAAGAAATACTGAAATTGAAGAAGGAAAAGTGAGTTGTGAGTTGTGAATTGTGAGTTGTGAGTTGTGCGTCTCACGGTCTCTTTCTGGATTTCTAGGTCTCACTGTCTCAACACCTTACGGTCTCACTGCCTCACACGCGTCTGCTATATAAAGTCTCTGGCATCTGTAGATTCAAGGTACCGTTGGATGGCTGCCCATGCAGCAGAAAAAGACATAAGTATTCCCAGGGCCATGATGAATACCATACCTAGGATCACCATATCCAGGTTAGTTGCAAAGAGTGATTGACCTGCAAGGCTTCCGATCCATAGAAGGGTGGTGAGGTAGGCTATCGAAGCCACTAAAATGGAAAAACTACTCATCTTGAGCACCTCTGTAATAAAAGGCTTTCTTATATAGCTGCGTGTTGCTCCAACAAGAGACATCGTCCTGATATGAAAACGGTGTTGCATGATATACATCCTGATCTGGTGGTGGATCATAATCAGTATCAAAAGGATCAGAATTCCGGCTATGGCACCTGTGATCAGGGAGATACTCTTTAATCTCGACCTGATGGTGCTGTATAGATCATCCGGGTAATAAAATGCGCTGACGCCCTCAATTCCAGATAACGCTCTATCCAGAGCGTGAGCGTATGCCGTGTCTACTTTAGAAGGATCCAGTTTGAATCTGAATGACCCACGGAACGGATTGTCCATGCTGTCGGGCAAAGCCAGTTCACCAAGTTCCTCCTGCATCACCTTCATTGCCTCTTCAGCAGATACATATCGCAGGTCGCGGATCCCTTCGATGGTACTCAACTTGCTTTCCAGTGGAACCAGTTTAGCCTCGTCAAGGCCTGACTCACATTCCACCAGGAATTCAATATTTTCTTTAAATAGATCCTCCCAACGATCTGAGAACCAGAAACTACTCGCAAACAAACCGCCCAGGAATAAAAGGACAGCAAGGCTAGTGACCGTAAGCCAGTAATATGGAGTATAAGCAAATGCAAATGTCTTCAAGATGATGTAAAGTTAATAATATGAACGAAAACCCTAATATGAGTTATTCCGAAAGCCGGATTATTCAGGTGCTCAGGATTTGTTAGTTTTGCGGTCACAAAAAACAAGTAATATTCATGGCCAGAGAATTAACCTTAAGAGACGCTATTCGGGAAGGGATGATCGAGGAAATGCGCAGAGACCAGACAGTCTTTTTAATGGGAGAGGAAGTTGCCGAATACAATGGGGCGTACAAGGTAAGTAAAGGCATGCTTGACGAGTTTGGGCCTAAGCGGGTGATTGACACTCCTATAGCTGAACTTGGATTTGCGGGTATCGGTGTCGGAGCAGCGATGAATGGGCTGAGGCCTATTGTGGAATTCATGACATGGAATTTTGCAGTTCTTGCATTTGACCAGATTGTCAATAATGCAGCTAAAACTCTCTCACAGTCAGCCGGAAATTTTTCCTGTCCAATCGTATTCAGAGGCCCAAGTGGATCAGCAGGTCAATTAGCTCAGCAACATAGCCAGATGTTTGAATCATGGCTTGCAAATTGCCCGGGACTGAAAGTAATAAGTTGTGTTGATCCGGCAGACACAAAAGGATTGATCAAATCCGCCATCAGGGATAACGACCCTGTTTGCTTTATGGAAAGCGAGAGTTTTTACGGCTTCAAGGGAGATGTTCCTGAAGGAGATTACCTGGTGCCGATCGGTAAAGCTGCCATACGCAGAGAAGGTACCGATGTTACCATCGTATCGTTTAATAAAATGATGGAAGTGGTAAAAAAGGCAGCAGAAGAACTGGCGAAGGAAGGTATCTCTGCTGAAGTGATAGACCTTCGTACCATTCGCCCACTTGATCATGAAACCATCATCAATTCTGTACGAAAGACAAACAGGATCGTGGTGGTGGATGAATCATGGCCATTTGCAGGCGTTTCATCAGAAGTTGCTTACCAGATTCAAAAGTATGCTTTTGATTATCTCGATGCACCGGTCACCAGAGTCAATAGCGCAGATACATCATTACCTTATGCACCAACCCTTGTAGATGAGTATTTGCCAAATCCTGCTAAAGTGATGGCAGCGGTGAAATCCGTGATGTATAGATAGGCGAAAGTGAGCCGTTAGCAATCGTAAGGAATATCAGACATTAAACCTGAAGTGCATGATGTCTCCGTCCTGCACGATATATTCTTTGCCTTCAACCCCCATTTTACCGGCTTCCTTTACGGCAGCTTCTGAGCCAAACTTGATAAAATCATCGTACTTGATGACCTCAGCACGGATAAATCCTTTTTCAAAGTCCGTGTGGATGACACCGGCTGCCTGTGGGGCTTTACTTCCTTTACGCACTGTCCAGGCGCGTACCTCCTTAACACCTGCAGTAAAATAGGTGATCAGATGGAGCAGATCATAGGCAGCTACAATGACTCTGTTGACTCCGGGCTCTGCCAGTCCAAGGTCTTTGACAAATTCCATGCGCTCTTCAAGTGTGTCAAGTGCAGCTATGTCAGACTCAATGGCCGCGCTGATGCAGATCAGTCCGGCACCTTCATTGGCAATGGCTCCTTTCAGCAGCTCAGAATATTTGTTTCCATTTACAGATGAAGCTTCATCCACATTGCACACATATAATACAGGTTTGGCTGTCAGCAACATCATTTCGCGCATTGCGTCGCTCTGTTGATCTGGAACTTCAAAACTCCTCGCCGCTTTGCCAGCAAGCAAGTGCGTTTTCAATTGATTGAGCCAAGCTACAAGATCTACGTCCTCTTTCTTACCACTTTTCGCGGATTTGGAGGCACGGTCAATCCTCTTCTCCACAGATTCAAGGTCTTTGAGGCCAAGTTCAATGTCAATGATTTCCTTGTCTCTCACAGGATTGACACTGCCATCTACATGCACAACGTTATCGTCATCAAAGCAGCGAACTACATGTAGAATAGCATCTACTTCCCTGATGTTGGCAAGGAACTGATTGCCTAATCCCTCACCCTGGGATGCCCCTTTGATCAGCCCGGCGATATCAAGGATGTCAACCGCAGTTGGTAAGGTGCGTTGAGGATTAATCAGTTTAGCCAGTTCATCAAGCCGAGGATCAGGGACTGTCACAACTCCGATGTTTGGCTCCTTGGTAGCAAAAGGGTAATTGGCTGCAAGCGCTCCTGCAGAAGTAAGTGCATTAAACAAAGTGGATTTTCCAACGTTTGGTAGTCCTACAATTCCACATTTCAAGCCCATAAAAGCGATATTCGTAAGTAACGGATCATTTTGAGGGCGCAAAGATAGTATTCTCTTCTTCGTGAATTCCGGAATCCTATGAATTACCTGGCTCATGCACTGTTATCTCCTGAGGATTCTCTTATTCTGATGGGCAATTTGTGGGGAGATCTGCTCAAACCTCGCGATTATGCAGGTCTTGATGCTGCTATCCTGATTGGCATCCAGCGGCATAAGGCCATTGACGCCTTTACTGACCAGCACGCTGCAGTTAACGAAATCATGAAACTGCTAAGACCGTTCCAAGGGAAATACACGCCGGTGGTCGCTGATGTTCTGATGGATTTTACATTGTCTAAATATTGGGATCAATTCTACCCCGTTTCTATTGAAGATTTTTGCCAGGACAAATACGAGGTGGTAAACGCAAATCTTGTTTATCTCCCGGATCGCCTCTATCCCCGGATCAGCCGAATGCTAGGTCATCAATGGTTGGAATCCTGTAAGAATAGGGAGCGAATTAAACAGACTTTGATCATGCTGAGCAAAAGGGCTGCATTTGAAAACACGATACCTGATGCGATGCAAGCATACGACTTACATCAGGAGCAGATTGATGGTTTGTTCGTTAATTTTTTTAACGAGATCATAGAGTACATCAACCTTCAAAGTGAAGGCTGATTGTGAACGCTCGTGAAAACACCTTCTCCGCAATATTCGTTTGCTCCAATTTGTTATTATAAATCAGGACATTTCCAATGCCCTGGGAGTATTTCAATTCAGGAGAGAAAATAAAAAAGGGGAAAAAGAATTGAAATCCACCGCCGACTTCAACTGCAAAATCATGCGGTGATAACAAAATGGCACGGTTCGCTTGTTCCTCTCGAATCCTGGCGTTTGAGGCAACGTCATATGTGTATTTGATTCCTCCAAGGACGAAAACTCTCATATCATGAAAGGGATCTGACTTAAATCTGACCTGGAAAGGTATCTGAACCAGTACGCTTTCAATATCCCTTACCTGTTCGGAATTGGTCGTAGTTGGCAAGTAGGAAATCTTATGATTCACGAAAGAAAATCCAGGTAAAAACCTGAAATCGAAATATTCACCAAGTTTCATGTTGGCAATCATGGAGACATTTAGTCCCGGACTTCTAATGCCTTCAACTACTCTGAAACTATCATTCAGAATCGCGTTTTTTGAATAAGCTATTTGAAAATTGGAACTGTTATACCCAAAGGTCAGACCAAAATAATAAGCCTTATTCTGGAAGTCCCGGAAGTTATGGTTGCCTTTGCTATACTGGGCTGATCCGGTCAATGGTATCAGGGCCAGGCAAAAGAGTGCTATGATTTGTAAGCGATGTAGATAGAGCATATGCCTAGTGATAGGGGAATGAAGGCGGGTCTGTCAAAACCCGCTTTGATAAGTTCCTGATTGAAAGCTTCATAGTCCGGAAAAGCCTGAACAGATTCATAAAGGTATTTGTATGCTCTTCCATCTCCTGAGGTCCATGATCCAATTAACGGAAGAATGTGCCTGAAGTATATATCAAAAAGTTGTCTAACCGGAAAAATCTTTGGTTTCGTAAATTCCAGCACCACAATAGGTGCTCCGGTCTGCAGAACCCGCCGCATTTCAGAAAGGCCTTTATGAAGATCTCCGAAATTTCTAACCCCAAATGTCACGGTTGCAGCGTCGAAGGAGTTGTCACCAAACGGTAGATTCTCTGCATCTCCTTTAAGGAATTCAATTGCTGCCTTGGATTTGAGATTAGGGTCTGTTAATCTTCGCTTTGCAACATCCAGCATTCCCATAGAAAGGTCAATCCCCGTAATCTTAGCCGGATGGATGATTTTATCGGCCATAAAGGCCATATCCCCTGTACCTGTAGCGACGTCAAGGAGATGCTGAGGATTATGAGGAATCAGGAGGGAAAGAGCTTGTTTTCGCCAGTTTCGGTCGATACCTAAAGAAAGAACTTTATTGAGAAGGTCATACTTGCCTGATATTTTATCAAACATGAGTTCAACCTCCTGTTTTTTGTCCTTATCCGCTGATTGATATGGTTTTACCTGATTCAATTGGTGCAAAAATAGCCATTAACTCAACGCCGCTCCCATCAAGCTGACAAAAGGTTTGAATATATTTTCTTTATAGCAATTCAATGTGTTGAAAAGCAATGAATTGTGTATTATAAATAAATTGAATTTAAATTATGCATCTCCTCATTTTTCTAAGGCCAAAAAGAACCGAACTATCTGCGCTTTTTGCTTCAAAAAGAGGGGATAAATATGTATCTTTGCGCCATTCAATTTGAATTCATTTCATAATTATATATGTCTGATAATCTAAGAGTTATACCGATTAACATCGAAGATGAGTTAAAGTCGGCCTACATCGACTACTCGATGTCGGTTATTGTGTCAAGAGCATTGCCTGATGTGCGTGATGGATTGAAGCCGGTACACCGACGTGTATTGTACGGAATGCATGAATTGGGGCTGGGTTACAATAAAACCTTTAAGAAATCAGCGAGAATTGTCGGGGAGGTTTTAGGAAAGTATCACCCGCATGGGGATACCGCTGTCTATGATTCGATGGTTCGTATGGCCCAGGATTGGTCGCTCAGGTACCCATTGGTAAATCCACAGGGTAACTTTGGTAGTATGGACGGGGATAGCCCCGCTGCCATGCGATATACCGAGGCCAAACTCATGCGAATAGCGGATGAATTATTAGATGATATTGAAAAGGAAACCGTTGACTTTCAGTTAAATTTTGATGATTCTCTGGAAGAACCATCAGTTCTACCCGCCAAGATCCCTAACCTGTTGATTAATGGTTCGAGCGGAATTGCTGTAGGAATGGCAACAAATATGCTTCCTCACAACCTGACGGAAGTTGTTGAAGGGATTAATGCTATTATTGATAATCCGGAACTTACGCTTGATGAGTTAATGAAATACATTAAGGCTCCTGATTTTCCAACAGGCGGTATTATTTATGGTGTGGATGGCATCCGCGAAGCCTACGAGACTGGCCGTGGACGTGTAGTCCTACGAGGAGTGGCAGAGATACAGGAAGGCCAGCATGGTAATGATGTCATCATCATAAAGGAGATTCCATACCAGGTTAATAAGGCCAATCTCGTCAAAGCAATTGATGAGCTCAAAACAACTGAGAAGGTTACGGGTATTTCTTATGTGCAGGATGAATCAAGCAGAGAAGGCATCCGGATCGTGGTGGAATTGAAACGTGATGCCATTGCGAATGTGGTGCTAAGCCAGTTATACAAATTTACCCCGCTGCAGACTTCCTACGGCATCAACAATATTGCGTTAGTGCATGGACGTCCGCGTACCCTGAGCCTACGCCAACTTATTGATGAATTTGTACTTTTCAGGCTGGAAGTGATTGTCAGGAGAACCACTTTTGAACTCAGGAAGGCAGAAGAGCGAGCCCATATACTCGAAGGTCTTTTGATCGCACTAGACAATCTGGATGAAGTCATCAGAATCATTCGGGAATCAAAAACAGTTGATGAGGCGCATATTGGTTTGGTAGAAAGATTTGGCTTGTCAGATGCCCAGACGAAGGCAATTCTCGAAATGAGATTGCAGCGTCTTGTAGGTCTTGAAAGGCTAAAAATCAAGGAGGAATATGACGGCCTCATCAAAATCATTGAAGATCTCAAAGACATTCTGGCCAATGAGGGCAGACGCAGAGGAATCATCAAGACGGAGTTGAAGGAGATCAATGAAAAATATGGTGATACCCGCAGAACAGAGATCACCTTCGCTGACGGAGAAATCAGTATTGAAGATATGATCCCGGATGAGGACATGGTGGTGACGATATCTCATCTTGGTTATGTCAAGCGTACCAATATTTCTGAATACAGAATACAGGGCAGAGGCGGGAGAGGATCAAAAGGCAGCAGTACAAGGCAGGAGGACTTTATTGAGCATATGTTTATAGCAAGTGCCCATAATTATCTCTTTTTGCTCAGCGAACAGGGTATCTTTTATAAGATCAGGGTCTATGAAATACCTGAAGCCTCAAAAACTTCTCAGGGCCGGGTGATTCAAAATTTGATTGAACTGCCTAAAGAAGATAAGATCAAGGCATACATCATCATCAAGAATATTGAGGATAAGGAGTTCATGAACAGCCACTACATTCTTTTCTGCACCAAGAAAGGAACTGTGAAAAAAACACTTGTCGAGGAGTACGCCAAATCTAATATCAGTAAAATACGGGCATTGACGATCAATGAAGGTGATACACTCATTGACGCCCGATTGACCGATGGTCACAGTGAGATCGTGATGGCCAATAAGAAGGGTTATGCTGTTCGTTTTAATGAAGATGACGTCAGAAGTATGGGAAGACCTGCCGCAGGTGTACGAGGGATGACTTTGCAGGGTGAAGACGATGAAGTGGTCGGTATGCTTACGGTTAGTGGGGATGATAAACTCTCTACGATCCTGGTAATATCAGAAAACGGATACGGAAAACGTTCTGAACTGGAAGAGTATCGTAAAACCAAAAGAGGTGCTAAGGGAGTCGGTACCCTGAAGATAACCGAGAAAACAGGTCAATTGATTGCGATCAAAGCTGTGGAGGAAAATGATGATCTGATGATTATCAATGAATCCGGGGTTACGATCAGAATGCCGGTCACTGAAATCCGTGTCATGGGTAGAAAGACACAGGGTGTACGTTTGATCAACCTGACGGATGATGACAGGATTGCAGATATCGGGGTGATTAAGAACGAAGAGACATCAGGTAACCCTGTCGAAGACAGCAGCGAAGAAGAATAGGGTAGAATTGTATCTCTATTATTTTAACTGGGTAGCTAAATCTAAGACCGGTAGGCGATATTTTAGTACTTTATTAATTGGACGTTAACAAAAGGAAAACGTATACTCACGATTTAATTCGTCGTTATCCTGGTTTTAAATATTTAAAACTGATTCACTTGAATAAATCAACTCGTAAATGAAAAAAGTACTGTTTCTTTTTCTTTTTGCTTGTGCAGGTTTAGGCCTTCAGGCTCAGGATCCTGTAAAGGACATTAAGAAAGCTGCAAGATTGTTGGGTACCTACAATCTTGACCCTTCGGGAAGCGCTGATAAATTGCAGGAGGCTGTAACCTTGGCCAATGCGTCTATCGATGATCCATTAGTGAAGATTGACCCAACGGCATGGCAAACATATGGAGATATCTTTATAACCGTCGTCAATACGGACGTTGCTCATTTTGTGATCGATCCTGCCTATAAGGTAGGTGATCCGATGGCCTCCGGAAAGGCCTTTAAGGGATTCAAGATGGCTGCTGAACTCTCCGATAAATCCTACCAGACCAAGGATGCGATGAAAGCCCTCTCTGCAGGTATTCAGAATGTATATTACATGGGCTCAGCCTTATACCAGACCCAGAATTATGAAGGAGCATATGATGCTTTTAAAGCAACGTATGATGGTTATGTATTACTTAAGAAGAATAATGAACCTACCACATTTGATGCAACAGAGCAGCCAAAAGCACTTTACTACAGTGGTTTGTGCGCTCAGCAGGCCGGTATGATTGAGGAAGCAAAGGCTGTGTATAAACAATTGGTCGATCAAGGCATAGCTGAAGCGGGCGTTTATGAAGCATTAATTAACCTTTACAAGGATGAAGATCCGGCATTATCAGAACAATACCTGAAAGTTGCACGTGAGAAGTATCCAGATGATACAGCACTGCTGTACGCTGAAATCAACCAATTGTTGGTCAAGGGAGAATTGGTAAGCTTGGTGGAGAAACTTGAAAAAGCTGCTGCTTTGGACCCCAACAATGTTTCTATTTATATTACCCTGGGACAGATTTATGATAAGCTTTATCAGGACCAGTCTGCAACAGATCCAACTGCAGCAGAAGAAAGTTTTACAAAAGCTATGTCCTATTATCATCAAGCTCTGGCAAAAGATGCGAAGAGTTTTGATGCGGTCTATAGTATAGGAGCTTTGTGGTATAATAAGGCGGCCGCTTATTCCATCGAATTGAATACATTGTCAAATGATTACACCCCTGCAGGCACAAAGAAGTATGATGCCAAGAAGGTGCAGATGGATGATGCGTTTGTAAAGGCGCTTCCGTTTTTCCAGCAGGCCGAAGAATTGGCTCCAAAAGATATCAATACATTGATTGCATTGAAAGAAATTTATGCACGTCAGGATAACTTCGACCTGGTGGATGCCTACAAGCAGAAACTGGCTGCTCTGGGAAACTAACAGGTAAATATGAAAGATTTAAAAGCCCCTGGTGTGTGAATTCCTCAGGGGCTTTTTAGTTCCAGACAAGCAACACATTCCTGATATATTTGCATTCTAAACAGATACCTAATGGCAGATCATGTTTTTCCTGAACCCGCTCCACTCAATGATGTTGCAGCATTTCACCGTACTTTTCACTTACCAATCCTTGAGTCTCCGGCTATACCGGGTGAAGACAGATGCGCGTTGCGTATAAACTTGTTGCAAGAGGAGCTTGATGAATTGAAAGAAGCTATACGGGACAAGGACATCACGGCTGTAGCTGATGCATTGAGTGATCTTCAATACGTCCTTTCGGGCGCTATACTCGAATTTGGTCTGGGACATAAGTTTAAAGCACTCTTTGAAGAAGTACAGCGATCCAATATGAGCAAAGTGTGTGAAGATTATGGCACAGCGGAAGAGACGCTAGCATTTTACATGGAGAAGGACGGTACCCAAGGCTTTATCAAGGAAAGTCACCATGGATTTTTAGTTTATCGGACTACTGATAAGAAAGTACTGAAATCTGTCAGCTATTCACCGGCAGATTTAGAGAAGATACTTCAGTGAGTTATGAGTTATGGTTGCTGAGCTGAAGCACATGGATGCGGGATAGCAAGCCGAAGCATGAGTTATGAGTTATGGTTGCTGAGCTGAAGCACATGGATGCGGGATAGCAAGCCGAAGCATGAGTTGTGGTTGCTGAGCTGAAGCACATGGATGCGGGATAGCAAGCCGAAGCATGAGTTGTGGGTCGTTCTCAGTTGGTTGAGAGCTTGATATTAGTATCTGAAATCTGGTATCTGAAATCTGAAATCTAGCTTCTGGTATCTGGTATCTGGTATCTGACATCTGAAATTTAGCTTCTGATATCTGAAATCTATTTACGTCAACAAATTACATCATCTCGTAAATACCTGCGATACCCTGACCGCCACCTACGCATGCGGTGACCATTCCATATTTCTGATTACGTCGTTTCAATTCATTAAATAGTTGGGTGGATAATTTTGCCCCTGTACATCCCAATGGATGGCCTAGTGCTATTGCTCCGCCATTGACATTGACCAGTTCCGGATCCAGGCCAGCTATACGGATGACAGCCAGCGATTGAGTAGCGAACGCTTCATTCAGTTCAATGAGATTAATGTCATTGATGGTGATGCCTGCTTGTTTGAGCGCTTTCGGGATGGCTGCACAGGGCCCAATACCCATATAAAGCGGGTCAACACCAGCAACACTGCAACTGATTAATCTCGCTATAGGATCGAGGTTTAATTCTTTAACCAAGGCTTCACTCATGACCAGTACAAAAGCAGCACCGTCTGAAGTCTGCGAAGAATTTCCGGCGGTGACCATTCCTCCTTGTTTGAAAGCAGGTTTTAGTTTGGCAAGCGCATCATATGAGGTGCTTCGTCGGACACCTTCATCAGTATCAACGACAAAGGTGGTGCTTACTTTTTTGCCTTCTTTGACAACGACATGATCAACGGTGATCGGAACAATTTCGTCCTTGAAGTATCCCATATCTAGCGCGTTTGCTGCACGAACATGTGATCGTAAAGCGAATGTATCAGCATCCTCACGGCTGATGCCATACCTTTCAGCTACGGCTTCAGCAGTAGCACCCATGCTGGCGAGGTAATCGGGGGTAGTGGATGCAACTTTATAGTTAGGGGCAAATTTGTAGCCCGTCATCGGTATCATACTCATGGACTCCGTTCCTCCGGCAATATAACATTGCCCCATACCTGCTTTAATTTTTGCGACCGCAATCGAAATGGCTTCCAGTCCGGAAGCGCAATAGCGATTTATAGTCATTCCGGGTACCTCATGCCCAAGTGCCCGCATGGAAATCAATCGCCCTATCTGAAGGCCCTGTTCTCCTTCCGGATTTGCACAACCCACTATGACATCATCTACCCGCTTAGGATCCAGTTGAGGCACTTGTGCTAAAAGATAACTTATTAGATCTACGGCAAGATCATCTGATCTATAGTTGCTGAATCCGCCTCTTCCGGCTTTACCTACCGCTGTCCGGTATGCTTTTACGATATAAGCCATTTTATTGTTTGGTGTTTAAATGTTTAAATGGTTAATTGTTTAGCTATTTACTACCAAATTCCATCGTATTATTACTAACTCCTCACACAGCATTCTTCACTTCCAACTGCTCGCTGCTACCTGCTCACTTCTAATTTCTTAAGGGCTTATTATTTTCGAGCATGTACTGAATCCTTTCCAGCGTTTTCTTCTCTCCACAAAGTGATAAGAAGGCTTCTCTTTCAAGGTCCAACAGGTATTGTTCATTGACCAGTTGAGATCCAGTCAGGTCTCCACCGCATATGACCCAGGCAAGTTTGTGAACTATTTTAATATCATGTGCCGAGCCAAAAGCTCCAAGTCTGAATTCATTTGCAAAAGCATATAAGGATGCAAGTCCTTGTCTGCCCAATACCAGGATATCTGATTTTGGAATCGGTGTAATATAATTCTGACTCAGGTCAAGTACTTTACGCTTTGCTTCAGATATTGAATTGTTGAGATTGATGACAACTTCATCTCTACCTTTAACCAGGTAACCCAGATCAAATGCTTCGTATGCTGAAGTGGCCACCGATGCTGTAGCAAGGGTTTTACAATAATCAATTAGTTTAGGTATCTGTACATCACCATTTCCGAAGGACTCTGATAATCTTACGGCAAATTCCTTTGTACCTCCTCCACCAGGAATTAATCCAACACCTGCTTCCACTAATCCAATGTATGATTCAGCGGCAGCAGCTACGCCATCGCAATGCATCGAAATCTCACATCCGCCACCAAAAACATAACCTTGCGTAGCGGCAACCACAGGCACTGCCGCATACCTGCATCGCATAGATGTCTGCTGGAAGTAATTTACAGCCATATCAAGGTCATCCCATTCTTCCTGAAATGCCATCATGCCGATGAGCATGAGGTTAGCGCCTACTGAAAAATTTGTGGCCTGGTTGCCAATCACCAAACCCTTCCATCCTTCATCTTCAGCTATCCTGATGGATTCGTTGATGCCACGCAAGATACCTTCCCCGATAACGTTTGCCTTGCTTCTGAATTCGAAACAAAGTACACCATCACCAATATCATGAAGGACCGCTTCATCGTTTCGATACACAGGAGATTGAGCACGAAGAGTCTGGAGGTTAACCTTCGTTTCAGCTCCCTGTATAGGGGCATAGGCCTGCAGCTCCGGATGATACACCATTGTTTTACCATCCTTCAGGGTGTAGAAGGATTCAATTCCATCATCCAGCATTTTTTGTACCCAAGGGCTAATAGTTAGACCGGATGACTTTGCATCGTCGAGCCCTTTCTTTACGCCAATGATATCCCAGTATTCGAAAGGGCCAAATGACCATGCAAATCCTGCTTTCAATGCATTATCAATGCTATTGATAGAGTCTGCGATTTCCGGTATGCGGTTGCTTACATAGGCGAAAAGACCAAGCAGATGTTGTTTGATTAATTTCCCCCCTTCATCAGGAGCATCATAAATAGTTTTGATTCTTTTTTCCGGATCGTCTATTTGTTTTGAAAGCCCCAGAGAAGGAAGGTCTATTCTGGGGTCACTACCATATTCAAGGGTTTTAAGATTGAGTGACAAATATTCAGTTTGTCCTTTAGCATTTTTTCCTTCGCCTTTTTTATAAAAGCCCTGGCCGGTTTTATTGCCCAGGAATTTGTTGTCCAAAAGAAACTGCATATATCCCGGCACATTGAAAGCACCAGCTTGTTCATCATCCGGACAATTGTGTTGAATACCTTGCATCACCTTCACGCCTGTGTCGTGGCCTACGAGGTCAGACAGTCTAAAGGTTCCAGTATTAGGTCTGCCAATAACCGGACCAGTCAGTTTGTCAACCGTACTGATAGGGAGACCAAGTTCTTCCGTTAATTGAAATATGCGTGCCATACTGTATACACCGACACGGTTAGCTATAAACGCAGGTGTATCCTTACAAAGGACAGTTTGTTTGCCTAAGAACCTATCACCAAACTGCATCAGGAAATTAACCAACGCCTTATCCGTGTCTGGTGTAGGTATGATCTCCAACAGGCGCAGATATCTGGGTGGATTAAAAAAGTGAGTCCCTAAAAAATGTTTTTTAAAATCATCTGATCGTCCTTCATTCATCTGATGAATAGGAATACCGGAGGTGTTGGAACTCACGATGGATCCAGACCGTCTGTATTGGTCTACACGTTCAAAAAGCGATTTTTTAATTTCAAGCTTTTCGACGATCACCTCTATGATCCAGTCGGCTTCCTTGATTTTTGGAAGGTCATCCTCAAAGTTGCCGGTGGTGATTCTGGAAATAAACTCTGAATGATAAAGTGGAGCAGGCTTTTGTTTAACAGCAAATGCAAGCGCATCTTCTGCTACCTGGTTTCGGCGTTGATTTTCGCCCGAACCGGGTAAGTCAAGCATCAGAACCTGAAAGCCTGCATTAGCAAAGTGGCAGGCAATGCCGGAACCCATTACACCCGATCCGAGTACGGCTATTTTTTTTATTATTCGCATGAAAATGAAGCAGATTACATGTGGGTGTAAGATAAAGAATGCTGATGATAGACGGGACCAGTTGCTCCGGTTTACCTGTATAAAGTATTCCCGCACAATCAGTTTTTTTACGGGAATCCCCTGATTCGATGATGCATGGATACCCTGTCAAAACTTTATACATTAATTATTTTTATAATATGAAAATAATCCCTTAATTTTAACCCGTTGATGTACATAGGGTCTTCTAACGGACGTTACGTATTGATGTCATCTTAATCTTTTTGAACGATGAATAGTCTTGATTCTGCATTAAATCCCCAGGAGCAAACGTCCCAGGGTAAAGGCTGGATTGTAAGTTTGATCACCCATATCCTTGTCATCATTGCTTTGTTTCTGCCAATGATTGTCAACAAAACCCCGCCCCCGGAGGAGGAAGGACTCTTAGTAAATCTTGGACTCCAAGATGAGGGGCAAGGTGATGAAACCCCAAAAGGAACTGATCATGAAATTGCTCCTAAGCCGGAAGAACGGCAGGAAAAGAAACAGGTTGAACAAATTACGCCTGCTACACCGGCAAAACAGGTTTCCCAGAAAAGTATAACGAGTACTCAGGAAAGTACGGTTGTAACTAAAGAAGCAGCCGCAAGGAAAGCAGCCCAGGCAGATGCACAAAGAAAAGCCGCAGAAGAAGCCAGTCGCCAGGAAGCATACAACAAAACCAAAAAGTCTTACGGAGACCTGTTGGGAGGAAGTGGAAAGGGAAATACAGGAAAACCGGGCAGCCAGGGAGAACCAAACGGTGATCCCAATTCAAATATTCTTGAAGGTATCAGTAAAGGAAGTGGTAGAGTCGGAGGGGGACTCGGTAATCGCGGAGTTCTGCATGAACCTCAGATAAGCGACCGGAGTCAGAAAACCGGTAGGATAGTCATTAGTGTTTGTGTTGATAAAAATGGAAAAGTGATCAAGGCAGACTACACGCAGAAAGGTTCGACAACCACCGATTCCGAGTTAAAGGAAATAGCCCGCAAAGCCGCTCTGCAATTCAAGTTTACGCTCAGTGAGATTGAAGAACAGTGTGGTACAATAACGGTGGATTTTAAAATCAAAGGATAGAAATACAATTTTCCTGCTTTTAGATTTTATAGCTCATTGTTGAAAATCAACTGTCTGCCAGCCCGAATTACGCAGCAAGTAGTAATTTTGGAAAGCGTTTGATAGATATTTCAGTAGAGGTTTGAATGGTATAATAAACGACGAACATGGTCAGACCCGTCAGTTTGGGTAATAGGTGCCGACGGCAAAGTTGCTTTTGAAGATATGGAACCTGGAAAATATACATTGACAGTAGACACTCCCTATGGACAAAAATCCAGAAACATTTTTACCCAATTGAACAGGCGATCCTCAGTTGATTTTAGTTTTTGAAAGGCGGCTAAATTTTTTTGATCTCTTCTGCACTTCGAACACAGCAAAAGCAGCCTGCTCGCGATTTTCTGATAAAGGGGAAGTTAATTCATAACATACCGCTTGTTTTGTGGGCTTAAGATCAATTATTACCATCATGATAGAATTATGTGTGCTTGATGTCCTCCGGGCATGGAGGAAAGTAATAGTGATCTTGCTTTGCTGCGGATCCGTTCAGTCAGGGAATGCACAATTGTTTCCCGGGCTTGAGGGGGAGCAACTAACTGACGCTTTAAGAGATGCGTATACCCCTGGCCAGTTACTCAATGATAGTCAGGTACGGGATACCTTATATGCAAAGGTCTTTGCTGAAACGGATAGTGTCCGTTGTATCTATTCTGGGTTCGCTAAGTTTTTGCCTGCTGGGGTTGACCCTTCCCAGTGGTTATTTGGGACAGGTCTTGAAATTGAATCGATGAATCTTGAACATGGTTGGCCGCAAGCAAAGGGTGCTGGGGAAGGGACCGATGGCAATGTAAACATGTATCATTTATTTCCATCTAGGACTGACATCAATTCAGATCGGGCCAATTTTCCGTTTGCGGACATTCCGGATAATCTTACTCAAAAGTGGTATTTCAGAGATACAGAGATGGCGGTTAAGCCTGGCAACAATATCAATGCCTACAGCGAATATGCCAGCGGATCTTTTGAACCCCGCGAATCAGTCAAAGGGGACATCGCAAGGGCTATGTTTTATTTCTGGACGATCTACAGAGCGGATGCTCTTGCGGCAGATCCGTTTTTCTTTGCTTCCCAACTTACCTATTTATGTGATTGGCATGAGCAGGATCCTGTTGATGTATCAGAGCTGCAGCGCAATGATATAATCGCTCATTACCAGGACGGAAAGGTAAACCCCTTTATCACGGATTGCTCTCTGGTCAGAAGGGCATATTGCAGTCAATTGCCCGAATGTGATGTCGTTTCATCGCAAGTTCCCAGATATGAAGAATTTGTACTACAGTTTCACCCAGGATCACAGCAATTATCTATTGAGGGCACTGAATATAAGATATGGCAATTGCAGATTTTTGATCAGCTGGGGAGGCAACTGAAAGCTGAATCCCTTCAAACCAACCAGCTTTGTTTGCCTTTGGCCTTACCGGCTGGTGTTTATTTTGCTGTTGCTACTGATCACCGATACCAATTGAGCCAAAGGTTTGTAATCCCATAGCTTATCTCTTTAAATCAAATTGACCCTAGCCATAGGCAAAGCGTAAAGGACCTGGATGATAGGTAACATTTGCCATTTTTTCTCTTATAGCGGTGTTGCTGTCCCTAAAGGAAGTGAATTAACGCTTAGCAATTTGAGTTGAGTGGGAAATAAGACTTTTCATTTGTAAAATAATTAAGCAACCAGCTTAGCAATACCTCTTAAGTCATGTAGCCAGTGAAAACAATTCCTTTGGACGTTGGCATTGATAATCTAATATATATATACTGTCTCTTATACACATCTGACGCTGCCGACGAATAGAGAGGTGTAGATCTCGGTGGTCGCCGTAT